>Ga0307510_10007623_pt1 | contig 12901 bp, 18 predicted proteins | sample 12_EM_MG_FD_207224 | JGI IMG/M metagenome (GOLD analysis project Ga0307510, IMG submission 207224) | Populus trichocarpa ectomycorrhiza microbial communities from riparian zone in the Pacific Northwest, United States - 12_EM | ecosystem: Host-associated > Plants > Roots > Unclassified | place... | reverse complement strand
CATGTCATGAGATGTACCAGAGTGACACCCTCTCCAACCGTCTCAGAGAAGGCATATAGGACATTGATGGTCGGTTCGAGCCACTTGGACAGCCTATCGTTGCTTGTACTCATTCGAGATTGGTTGAGCACCTGTACTTGCTGTTGAAGTACAGCAAGAACATCGTTTTTTTGTATGCTTAACGAAATTGGAAGTTCATTGACAAAGGATGGCAGAGTGAGTGTGAGGCATAAGGATGAAGGGAGGCGTTAGCGTCAAGGAGTGATGGCAGATCGGCAGGCGTTGTTGAGGAAGGGGGATTGATGTGTGGGCACGCTTGGTTGGGTTTAGAAAGCGGTGCAAGACAAGGAGTTTAGCGCACTGAACAATGCCTCAATGGGCTTGGATATCTACAGTAAGCATTTTCAGATTCGGGCAGGGCTTTCCAAATGTTCACTGGCAGCCAAGATAAAGCTCAACTCTTTTACCCACGGCAGAATACAAAAAGGATGACATAGACAACCAAGGTAGTTCGAGTCAATGATTCTCTGCGGCGACAGCCACAGGACAAAGCCACCAAGCTGTAGGTATCACGAAGAAGCTCGACATTCTGGCGGAAATTCTATGTCCCCGCCACGAACAATGCGAGACAACACATCCTCCATCCACTCCTCCTCCCCCCATTCCTCCTGCCTCCCCCATTCTCGGATCGTGTCCACGGCAGCGTCGATGCGTCTGTTTTCCTCCTCCTCGTCCTCCTCATCCGAAATCGTCTCGAGGGTGTACCCCAACAAATGATAAAGCACAAGTTGACTCACATCCACCTCGAGGACAGACCAGGTGATCGAATTTGTTGGATAGCAGAGCATCATGCGCATCAGCGAGGCGTACACGGCCGAAGGGCGGGGCACGAGGATGCACAAACAAAGGCGCAGGTTTGAGTACTGGGCCGGCTGCTCCAAAATTTCGCATGGGCGAAATGCAGCAAAGGATAGCGGGTAGAGGACGAGGTGCTGATTGAGGGTGGGCATCGTTGCCAATTGCTTTATGCAATAGAAGCGACCCTTGGCTCTCATGTCCCCTTCCGTCTGGAGGGTGAACTTTGAAGGTGTTTGCAGAGCGAGGCCGAGATGTTCGAGAATACTGCATGCCCTACTAAAATCTTCGTCGGGAACAAGAAACGAATAATTCTACGAAAGCACGCTCAGCGAGGGGACGGAAAGGGAGTAGTAGACGGTTACCGAGATGATACGTGGGACGTTCATCCGCCTGTGTAGTGATATGTTCCACTCGACGAGTTGTATATCTTCACTCTGCACATAATGAAGGGCAAAGTCTAGCAACTCTTCCGGGCGGAAGAGGTCGATGAGGGCATTGGAAGACATTCGTGATCAAGGGTATGTCATCAATCACGTGTCATGCACAGAACCCAATCATCATTATATTTACAAAATAATCAAATCAACACTACAACACTGAATACTGAACAGCATGGCCGCTCAGGGCGCCCAGATCCCAACCCCAAACACGACCTCAGACACAACCTTTCCAGGATACTTACTCGAAGCTGCTCAAATACTCTCGGCCCATCTGCGCCAACTGGGAATTGACCATTCGATTGGTCTCGCTCTTTCCGGCTCATCGGGTGCTCGCTCGCCTTCTTGCAGCGGTTTCCAACTCCATCGCTCTCCCGGCCCTTCCATCCTTCCCCGCCATATGCTCCGGACGTCAATGCCTCGGGTCTTGCAGCGGTTGCTATCTCAGCCACTCAAGCAGACTCGATGCTGGAGGTGCCCTCGGCCATGGAACGTGGAGCGCCCATGCCCCCCCCTCCCTCATTCGTGCGTGTCGACGTCTGAGGGTTCAACTTCCCTTGCATCGGTGCCAGTATTCACGACTACGTTAGCAAGCCCGAGAGGCTCCGGGGATACAGGTGCGTTAGCTGATGCTGACCACACTCCCCCTCCTTCCTCCAGGTTTGCTCCGGGTACATGCAAGTCTACCCTATCCGTTCAACTCGGACGGGTTTTTTCCCGCTTCGACGAGAGTACAACCTGGCCGGGAGGGGATACGGGAGCAGCACTCGGTAATCGCGGGAGTACCCATGCCGTTGCCTACCAATGCCAGAGGACTGGATGCGAGACGACGCATCAATTCCATTTTCTCAACTAATCAGTACCATCACACGCCATCCACCCCTCCATGATATTCACGATGTCCATTTCACCCTCCCTTCTTCGTATTCCAAATGCAGGTACAGATTAAACAGCCCATCAAGAACCATAAATCGGTATTGAATCTCCTCTATTCCATACACCATTCACACTATCAAAGATATCTCTGCAAGTCATCATGAATGGAATAGGCCAACCGACGCTGTGTCTTGGTAGCTTTCCGGCCACCAGTTTGCCTAAATCGATGCAATGAGTGTGTGAGATATCGGCCACAGGCTCATCCTCACCTTTGCTCCTGACAAACAAAACTTTCTGGTGCACCCTCCCAGTCATCCAAGATATACATCCCCGCCGCCGCCAGACCGTGTTCCTCGTCCTCGGGGCCGAAAAGGTCCACAGCAAGTTGCGTATGGATGACGCCTGCATATGTCGTCACGCACCGAGGGTTGACAAGGATCCGAGCAGGCCGAAATAGTGAATTAGGGATCAAGAGGCGCGTCGATGATGTCACGTCCTCGACCGGGACATCCGAATCAGGCATCGCATCGTAGTCCGAGCCTGCATTCGCGTCAGGGTCGGCGTCATTTGGTAACCGGTGGACGGGACCGCCCTTAACGTCGTCGTCGTCATCCCCCACAGCGCGCTTTCGACGGGCATGAGAGTTCCTCGCATCCATCTCCTGGACACCTCTGCGGGCTTTGTGGAGCCAGAGGTCGCGGCAAAACCATGCCTGGCTACTATCTAAGCATGGTGCGTCTGGTGCACGCTCAGAGGAAGTCTCCGCCAAGGACACGTTATGGAAATCCGTGCCGAAGCGGTACGAGATTCCCTCGTAGTATGATTGAGAAGGGTCGATGACATGGGTCCCCGACTCGCAGCAGAATACCTGAAGGGGTAAATGCTGTGAGTAGCGAGCAGCACCAATTCTATCCCGTGGAGGGACGGCATCAGGCTTTGAGGACGACTTTGATTGCCGGAACTGGTCGCCGTTGATATCACGAGTGCGCCACCTAACAATGGATGAGATGGGAGTTAAGATGTATGAGGTGCACCCATACCTATCAGAGAATATGAATGCGCCATTATGTTCTGCCCAGTCCATACCACAAACCATGACGGCATCATTCTCGTCGCTGACCTTGATTGTCTCCAGAATGTCATTAGGACAGGTGAAACCCTTGAGCCAGATGACGCGGTGGAACTTGATATTGCGTCGTTCGTAGAGTTCATTGAGTGGTTCCAAGGCGAGGTTGCGCATATAAGCCTCCTCCGCGGGGTAGTAAGCTGCCGCTGGGTCTTCAGTCATGCCAGGGACTCGCCTGATCCGGAACGGGATACCCAACAGCGTGAGCACCGCTTCGGACAGATCCGTGAGTGTAGCTGTGGAGTCCGACGAGTCGTAGTCGAGCATTGAGACGAAGAGGCGCGAAGGGCCGAAACGTTTCGCGAGTTGGACAATCACGGAGAGCTGGTCGACGAGGAAGTGATCGGCGGAATGGATTACAATGCCGACAAAGTATAGATGGTTCTTGCTTAGAAGGTCGTCGAATATATGTTCGTGACTGTTTTGGCCGAAAGGCCGAACGAGGGTGGGACAATGGGCAGCGACCCAGCCGTGAAGGGACAGGAGTGTCTCTATAGAGCTCATGACGCTCTGCGTGTCCATTTGTGCGGTGTCCGAGCCTACGATACTATGCAAAGCTGAATCACCTGAGGAATGGACGACCGCAAAGAGAACTCACTAAGGTTTTTGAAAGCGCTCCCAGTAATCATCCACTCCATTACGGACAATGTCGCTCATGAGATCCTCTCTCTCATCTCTGCCTACGCGCGATTGTAAAAAAGAGTGGCGTCGAGCATCTAAAGCGCTCTCCGAGCCATGGACGAAGTCAAGAACCCCGTGGCTCTTTATTTCACGCGATTTTTCCCTTGATGACGATGACTTGGACGAGGTGCTAAGACGGATGAGGACGACGGCCGAGATGAGGATGAAGAGACGGGTGAGATTGCGCCGGCGGAAACCAAGTGCCATATCAGCTTTTGAACGAGTGGAAAGCGGGCCTCGTCTCGTCTTGTCTCAGTTTTGCAAAGGTGAGTATGCTCGAGGGCAGCAAAGCACGTGGCGAGCGTCAATCCCCCTTACAACCACCACCTGACCTCTTAACGGCTCCCGGCCCGGCCCGCCAATCATTTAAACTCTGCCAGCTCCCTGCGGTCATACACCCACCGTCTCGACAACACCAAAAACCTCATGGCAGTCGTACCTCATCTCATGACCCTGGCCGATCTATCTGGCCCTCAGATTCAGCGCGTTGTCAGCCATGCATATCAGCTCAAGCAGCTTTCGACGCCTTGGCTCGCTCCCCAGCTCCGTTCAAAAAAGCAACCTCAGTTGCGCATGCCTTCCCAGTCCCTCTTCAACAAGTCCATCGCCCTCCTATTTTCAAAACGTAGCACCCGCACACGTGTAGCCGCGGAAACTTCAGCTGTTTTGCTCGGTGGCCGCGCACTGTTTCTGGGAAAAGAAGATATCCAGCTAGGCGTAAACGAGTCTGCACGGGACACAGCACGCGTCATTGGTGGAATGTGCCAAGGCATTTTTGCCCGAGTTGGCGACCATTCGGAGATTGAGGTGTGTGGAAAATCTCGACGATTCGTCTTTCCCGCCTATCTACGTCCTGATATTCCACCACTTCCGCTAAGGAACTCGCAGAATACTCACCGGTGCCCGTGCTCAATGCACTGTCGTCTCTGTGGCACCCAACACAGACTCTTGCGGACCTCCTCACACTCCACGAACACGCACATCTCTTTGAGCCTTCTAGCGGGCAAGCGGTAAAGGGACGTTCAAAGACACTCCCAAAACTTCGACCGCTGACAATCACATATGTCGGCGATTCTGCCAACGTGTTGCATGATATGTTGGTGACGTATCCACGGCTTGGCCACAGTCTACGCGTCGCGACGCCTCCGAAACCTGCCTACCAGGCGCCGACTCCTGTGTGGGATCGCGTGAAAGAGCTCAATTGCGACGAGAAAATCTGGTGGGGTACTGACCCCAAGGAGGCAGTTCAAGGCGCAGACGTCATCGTGACAGATACCTGGTGCACCTGCTCTAGGCCGTTCCTAATTGTCAATAGTAACATTTTGTTGACCTTCGCATTTCATCAGGGTTTCTATGGGACAAGAGGCAGAATATGAGCAACGTGTGCGCGACTTTACTGGCTACCAGGTAACGGAAGCACTCTGTCGCGAGGGAGGCGCAGATCCCAACTGGAAGTTTATGCATTGCCTACCCCGAAAGCAGCATGAGGTCGACGATGAGGTACGTACTTTTGCATGTCATTCCCGCTCCTTCACCGGTACACAAAGCTCATCGCCTTTTCTGGAGGTCTTCTATGGTCCTCGCTCTCTCGCGTTCCCAGAAGCTGATAACCGCAAGTGGACCATTATGGCCGCGTTTGAGTAAGCCCCTTGGTTTTTCTCTAGCTTACGCTGTGGGTTCATGGTACCCTCCAGTTTGCTTTTCGGGAAATGGGACATCACTGGTGAACGCAGCAGCAAGAAACGTCAGGATTCCTAGAATATTGAAAACACTCCAAATTTGTAAATATTTGCGGAAGGGTCGCGGCAGTAGCCGCGGCTTACAATATGAAACATCCTCTTGCTCCACAACGTGGGGCCCATTGTGATCGTCCACCCATCCAAGCATGACGTCACGACGTTTCGTGAGATCTAGACAAGTCATCAATCTTCTCGGCCGCACCGGTGATAACCGCGCATCCCGGGTTCCATCTATCTCTGAAAACGCCACCCACACGCACGTGTATTTAGCTGGCAGTCATCCTTTTGTCCATACCAATCATTCGACGCTCGTTGGACAGCACGACAGCACGAGCCACGACAACACGAGCATTAACAACCACTACGCCGAGGTCCCCAAAGACGGATCGTCGTCACTTTTGACCGTCGCTTCCGCATATATAACGCCGGCAGGTTGTCCTGATCGCAACGGTGTTTCTTCGCTAAAAACTCTCTTCACGCGGGGCAGCAGGCCCCCAATTCAATATCTACTAAACAACTTTCTTGAAACCAAATCCTGCATCATCACGCTACAACCTAGCTATTGCGACCCTCGTTATGATCCTTCGCCTGTGGGTAGGTAGGCGTAGAGTTTCCGCGCGAGGAAATGGCGAGAGGTTTCACTGGAGAAGATCATGAAAACACAGCATTCCGTGTGTCATGGCAATTGCCGAGCGATATCAAATCAAATGGGGCAAAGGTTCGCATAGATGCATTCTAACGAAACGTGCGTCGTGATTATGTGCGGAGAGATCCGAATGGTGGATCTACAGTATGGGGATCAAGGCTGCCATGACGGGGTCTGTTACTGGGGCGGCTGTAAAACGATGGAATGGGTGCAATATATAGGAATAAGAGGAACGTGGGATGGGCGATTAAGAGGCCAACGATTTGAGATGGTGGAGCGATAAGACAGCTGCAGGATCCGCTAAGGTTGGTCGGTGGTTGACCGCGGGCCTTAGAAGGATCTTCATCCCCGAGAGCTCGAGGTCTGTCATCGAGGACTTGTACAGCTGTACAGCGAAATGGCCGCACCGTGCGTGTGAACTATGACGCAAAGGTCAGGATCGTAACGTTACTACCAAAATTTAATCCTCTTTTTCTTTTTTTCTTTTTTTTTTTTCTCGATCGCTCCCACCATCGCCCATCGCCATCGTCTTGCAATGTCAGAGGAGAAACGCGACGTCCGACACCCCATCCTCTTCGAGTGCGCATGGGAGGTCGCCAACAAGGTCGGTGGCATCTACACCGTCATCAAGTCCAAGGTGCCCGTCACCGTCTCCGAGTTTGGCGACCGGTATACCCTCATCGGCCCCCTTTCGTACAAGTCCGCCCCCATGGAAGTGGAGGCGGAGGAGCCAGCCGATCCCCACATCGCTGCCACCCTCGAGTCGATGCGCGTCAAGGGCGTCAAGTGTCTTTACGGTCGCTGGCTGATCGACGGTAACCCCCACGTCCTCCTCTTCGATACCGGCAGCCAGTACCACCGCCTCGACGAATGGAAAGGCGATCTGTGGAACTTGGCTGGAATCCCGACCCCACCCAGCGACCACGAAACCAATGAGAGCATCATCTTTGGCTACGTCGTCGCATGGTTCCTTGGCGAGGTGCTGCTACCTTGGTCTCATTAGTTCCTGAGTCCGGACTAAAAAAAATTTCACTCCCCCCATTCAGTATCTTTCCCGGCAGGTCAACATTGCCGTTGTCGCGCATTTCCACGAATGGCAGGCCGGGGTGGCCATTTCTCTCTGTCGGAAGCGGCACATCGACGTCACCACCATCTTCACGACACACGCGACACTCCTCGGCCGATACCTGTGTGCAGGCTCTGTCGACTTTTACAACAACCTTCAGTACTTTGACGTCGATCACGAAGCCGGCAAGCGTGGTATCTACCACCGGTATTGCGTCGAACGTTCGTCCGCACACTGCGCAGACGTCTTTACCACCGTCTCTCACATCACCGCCTACGAGGCCGAACATCTCCTGAAGCGCAAGCCCGATGGCGTGTTACCGAATGGTCTGAACGTTGTCAAGTTCCAAGCCATGCACGAGTTCCAGAACCTCCACTCGACGGCGAAAGAGAAGATCAACGAATTCGTGCGAGGTCACTTTTACGGGCATGTCGACTTTGACCTTGACAATACGCTCTATATATTCTCGGCCGGTCGTTACGAGTATAGAAACAAGGGACTTGACATGTTCATCGAATCCCTCGCACGTCTCAATTACAGGCTACAATCTTCGAATTCGGGGGTCACCATCGTCGCATTCATCATCACACCGGCCCAGACCCATTCGTATACCATCGACTCGCTGAAGGGTCAAGCCGTGACAAAGCAGCTCAAGGACACGGTGACGGAAATTCAGAACAGGATCGGTTCGCGGCTCTTTGACATGGCAGTCCAGTCGAACGGGTACGGTTTCCTTCGATTCGAGAGATCATAACCTCGCTCATAGAACACCGAAGCGACTTTTCAAAGCTTCCTTCCCCAGAGAATCTGCTATCAGAGGATGATAAAGTGCAGTTGAAGCGACGAATATTCGCGCTCAAACGCAACTCCCTACCTGCTGTGACGACGCACAACATGGCGGATGACCCGAACGACCCCATTTTGAACCAAATCCGGCGTGTGAGGCTCTTCAATGCATCGCATGATCGCGTCAAGGTCGTCTTCCACCCTGATTTCCTCAACGCAAACAACCCGGTTCTTGGCATGGACTATGAAGAGTTTGTTCGAGGGTGCCACCTCGGAGTGTTTCCCAGCTATTATGAACCATGGGGTTACACACCCGCCGAGTGTACCGTCGTATGTACTGGCCCTTGTTTGCAACCACATGTTGACTGACCACTACGAATAGATGGGTATTCCGTCGATAACGACAAATCTATCAGGCTTTGGCTGTTTCATGCAAGACATGATTGATCGCCCGGAAGATGAAGGCTGCTATATCGTCGATAGGCGAATGAAATCCGCGGAAGACTCCGTCAACGAGCTTGCCGAGTACATCTTTTCGTTCACGCAGAAGACGCGGAGACAGCGGATCAACCAACGTAACCGCGTAGAACGCCTTTCACCCTTACTGGATTGGAAGAATTTGGGCATCGAGTACTCCAAGGCTCGCCAGCTCGGGCTTCGTCGCGCGTACCCCGACGCATTCTACGCCAACAGCGAAACGGAGGATGAGTTTGATTTTGCCTCTGGTCCAGAGAAGATGGCCATCAGCACGCCGGCGAGTCCGAGGTTCAAGATGACTGGCTTTGCGACGCCAGGGGATATTGGCACGTTGACCGAAGAGGTACGGTTCTTCTCGTCCTCCCTCTCGATGTACTTGACTGACAACTCCGACAGATGCAAGCGCTCACTACCAGCGATTATCGTGGAGGATTCCAGTGGCCGCACGGGCACGAGGACGAGGAGGACAGCTATCCATTGTACGTGTTTCGAAGATTCCCCCGGTAATCTATAGTTGACCCGTCATCGTAGCCCGCTAGTGATGAAGGTGCGTTCTCGCGCATCATCAGTCTTATCTGGCGCCAGTACACCTGGTGGGGGCCCGTTCAAGTCGCTGAGCGAGGGTGACCTACGCAAGGCGGACGCGGCGCTGTCCCAGGTGAACGGAGCTGTGAATGGCCAATGAATGAGCGACGGGCGGCGGAATGGCGAAACCTAAATGAATTTATCAATGTTGACCTTTATGGCCTCACTTTTATCTTGCGTTATATGTCTGTATCTGTACGTACAACATGCTGAGGAACATCAGAGACCATTAGACCCACTGGCACGTGAGCTGTCCCGTAATGTCACGCCACCGAAATAATAAAAAGCGCGTGTCGCGATCGGACCACTTCACTCGAAAATTCCCAAGCACCTTTTTATATGTCGTACTACCACCTTTCGTGGTCCCTACACTTTCCTCCTTTCGACATGTCCTTCAACTCCTCTTTTATCGACTCCTCCGGTCTTAATACTACCTCTCAGCTCTACTCTTCTTTGGACTTAGACTATACCCAACTTAACTGGTTTGAGAGGCACTGGATGGCATGGTACCTATGGATTGGAAACCCACTCCTTGCGACCGGCATTGCATCCTTCATCCTCCATGAGGTTTGTGTACCGTTACCTACTCTCCAGAGAACGGCACCCTCATCCCGCTACGCAGACTGTCTATTTCGGTCGTTGCTTACCATGGATCATCATCGACGCGATCCCATATTTCCGCAAGTGGAAATTGCAACCGGGAAAGGTCCCTACACCGCAGGAGCAGTGGGAGTGTACCAAGGGCGTCCTCTTCTCCCACTTCACGGTTGAGGCTCCAGCCGTAAGCGTGCCGTTTTGGTTGATCAACTTGCCCCCATTTTGACACTCGCATTTTCAAAGATACTCCTCTTTCACCCCGTCGCCGAGAATTGTGGCATGAGCACTTGGCAGGTGCCCTTCCCAACGTGGCAAACCATGCTCCCCCAACTCGCCTTCTTCTTTGTCTTTGAGGACATGTTCCATTACTTCTGTTCGTGCTTTCCTTCGCCTATCCGGCCACTCTCTAAACACTGTTACTGACGTATGCGCCCCCATATTCTCCACAGCCCATCAGCTCCTCCACACACCTTTGCTCTACAAGCACATTCACAAGCTCCACCACAAATACTCCGCGCCGTTCGGTCTGGCTGCGGAATACGCCCATCCGCTCGAAGTCATGATCCTCGGTACGGGAACCATTGTCGGACCGCTGCTCTGGTGCTGGTTCAAGCCAGACCTGCACATCATCACCGTCTACATATGGATCACTCTCCGTCTTTTCCAAGCCATCGATGCTCATTCTGGATACGGTAAGTCCCCGCCCACCTCGCGTCGTCCTGCATAGCGTCGAAATTGACCTTCGTCACGTGCAGATTTCCCTTGGTCGCTTCAGCACATCGTTCCGTTCTGGTCTGGCGCCGAGCACCATGACTTCCACCACATGGCGTTCGTGAACAACTTCTCTACCTCTTTCCGGTGGTGGGATCGAATCCTCGGAACGGATGACAAGTATCTGGCATACCGTGAACGGATGCGTGCTGCCACGAAAGGTCTCGACGCTGCTCAACGCAAGGCCGTCGAGGAAAAGATGGTTGCTGAGGAAGAAGAGGCAGGTTTCGCTGCAGAAAAAGAAGTAGAGCGGCAAGCGGGAGCGGAAGAGGAAAGCAAGAAAACCCAATGAGGGTTACTATGAGGTATCTATATTCACTCGCTTAATGACCTCGCATATATTGTTGCTACATTATGTTCGCGCAATCTATATACCTTAAATCGGCACCAAATGACACCGCTGGACATCAAACCTGGATATTACACCCAAACAGTACATGGTATGATTGGTAACACACGTCCGAACTTTTGTACAACCCGAAAGCTCTGCCTAACTATAATCTACGATCCTTTTAGTTCGTACTCGTTGTCTCTGTCTCCACCACGCTGGTAGGCACTAGGCCGTCAGCTTGTCCCTGTGTAGTGCTAGTATTCGTTACTCCATCCGTCTTTGTTGGGTTAGCGTTCTTTCCCTTTCCCGGTGGAGGAGGGTGATACACTTTCTCCTACACCGACCTCTCAGTCGACGAACAGTCAGCGAAGAGATAGATGGACACACGCACCTTTTTCTTCTTCTTTTCTGGTACAGGAGCGGGATACGCCAGCTCCGTGACCGCCTGCCACTCTTTGTTTTCCTCGAACCGCTTCCGGATGGGCGCGAGAAGACTGACGATCGCGTCCGCCACGGCTCCCTTGAGATCTTTCGGGTGCACGTCACGTTTCTCGAACGCGTCCCTGAGCGCGTCGTAAGTGGAGAAGTGCATCGACCCGCCGTACTTCTCGTCCCTGTGAACGCTGAATACCGTACCAGGGGGCGCGCCCTCGGACGCAAACGACGTTTGCTCGTCCCCGTCGAGAGCATCTCCGTCGGGGTCGGGACTGGTGCTGCTGTCAGCCCTCCTCGCAGCGCGTTCGAGCCGGAGTTCCGATATGGGGATGAGGACGGCCTCGACGAAAGCGAGCACGCCGTTGTCCGCGACGTTGCCCTCTTCGCAGAACGCCTTTTTGATCTTGCGCCGCACGGCATCGGGAGGGTCGAGAAAGTCGATTTTGGAGTCTGGGTCGGAAGAAGACATCTTCCCTCCCGCCAGGCCAGGGACCATCGCGTTCATGAGGTGAGCACGCTTCGCATAGCCAAGGCGCGGAAGGTAGAGCTCTGCGAAAGTGAAAATTTTCCGCTACGTGCATTATCGCCATCAAGATTGAGTGACAAGGGTAGATATTATGCTTACGCACCTGGTCCACCCCACCAAATTGGAAGTCCACGTCCAAGTACTGCTCATCCAGCGCCTGTAGACCGGGATAGAGCAGACCGCTCAACAGCGGGCTCTCGACCTGCTTGACGACCTCCGCACCAGCCTTTTTGGCGTCATGCTCGGTCACCGTCGCGCACAACCGATAGTTGTCGAGATTGTACTCTTTTGTGAGTTGATAAGATGAACCTTCGACGAAGGTGAGTCTCGAAGTAGGGATGCCGAGTGATTCGAAGACAGCAAGGAGGACAAATTTGTAGTACTTGGTGCGATGTCCTACCAGCTCGAGAGGCGCCTTCATGTTGTCGAGGAACGCATGGATGTCTGCGACTATGCGTCAAGTGCTGCAGTATAAACCTTTGCAGTCAATTCCCACCAGCGAGCAAAATCTTGACCTGTCCACTTGGGAGTTAGCTCCAAGACGTTAATGAGGGCGTTGTTTGACACACGCACCTCGACATCGGCCCTCAGGAAGTCTGCAATTTTGGCAAGTGGCACAAAATATCCGACGTGTGCTGGGCACAACCAGAATCAGTCGCCCGTCATGGCAATGGATGATGAAACCTCTGACTCACGTCTGCCAGTCGGCGCCGTCCCTGATTACGATGAGCGATGAGCTCGCTTTGGAATGTATGCGATCCGGGAAGGGCACTCACCCCAGTAACACTTTGGCGTCTTTCCCTGTGTGAGCAACGTTTTTATAGCCTCACCACCGAGGACTTCTTGCAAACGGCGGGTTATGAGGTGAAACCTTTCATCTGCTGTTGCTTCTGACATCCTTTTGCGCGCTGTGGTGGTCTAATGAAATTCCTGCATGGACGCGAGTCATCCCAGTGCCAAGTGC
>Ga0307510_10007622_pt1 | contig 12902 bp, 22 predicted proteins | sample 12_EM_MG_FD_207224 | JGI IMG/M metagenome (GOLD analysis project Ga0307510, IMG submission 207224) | Populus trichocarpa ectomycorrhiza microbial communities from riparian zone in the Pacific Northwest, United States - 12_EM | ecosystem: Host-associated > Plants > Roots > Unclassified | place... | reverse complement strand
ATCACACTTCACTCATGAAAATCGCATTTATTTCCTGTGTCAAGAGTTTATATGGTTTTACAAGGTTTTTTGCAATTGTCACGGTCGGTCATGTGATACGAACCGTAACTCTGTGCGCCCTACCTTACTTGATTGCTAGTCGAAACATTCCACAAAAAACTCATTGGACCGCCTTCGACTTGAAACATCCAACACCACTAAATCGAACACACCCTCAACCCTGACCATCAGCTACTGCTGGTATGAGTCCATCAATCAGTGCAGGTTGAAGTTCCAGTAAGCAACGCTGCTCGTCCTGCCGAGCTTGTGGCTGCTGCAATGGGGCCATCGGGAGCTTAGGTATGTCAGAGGTGAGGAACGCCGCACAGAGTAAAGCCCCATGAAGCGGCGCCAGAACAAGGCCGCGCTTGGAGCCTTCTTCTCGAGTCTCCCATCTCACAATCGCGACCTGCCAATCCGTGAGAGACAATCTCGGTGAATGTCACTACGACGTACAGATTTGCGCTCTTTAAGCGACGTGATTAATTCACCAAAGTCATGGCTGTCCGTATCAGGTGCGCATTGAATCCGTGCTACTGGGGCTCTGTGCTCGAGGAGCCATGCTTGGACGTCGAGGGGATGCAATCCGGTCGCAATAATCTCGAGTCGCAGATGCGTTGGCCACATAGAGAGCATTCTGTTCAGACGTACTAGTAAGTACTCAACTGGTAAGATTTCCAGGGGAAATGTGCGCACGGATCGCGAACCCTGTGAGTCGCTAGAACAGACGTGCTGACATCTGAATCCCCGCGTGACCAAATTAGCACCCCGGACCACTGATCATCCACCATGTCTTGCACGGGTGGTTGGGTTGGCATGCTCGGCGTCTCGACATGGAAAATGGTCGGGGATGTGTATGACATTGCACTACGAGGGAATTGAGATGCTAATGTACTATATATGAAGGTAGAGGGGATAAAGCAAGAATATTTTTAGTGCGATGGACAAAGAGAGAGGGATGAGCAAGCAACGATTGTCTTTCCGAGAAAACACAAAGGTTTCTGGAGAACGGTTAGGGGCTTAAGATGTACGGCCGTTGAAAAAGGTACGTTCAATCCACAATACGGTAACGTGACCCGTCAGAAGCCGTACTCTACGGTGCCGCAGCCCTAGAACTTGGGTTAGGTTAGGAGTGCTTAGGCTCCAACATCCTCGTGGTTGGTTGTTCGTAATTTAACTAAGGTGTGGGTTAAAACCATGCTTTGGCTTTTGAAAGTAGGTATAGAGATTGTGTGCTTTTAGTTTAGGACCATTCTCTAATTGCCACCACCATCGTAGTCGCGGAAAATAGTGAGTGCTGGACTGGGGAATTTGGACGGCTGCCAAAAAGAGGAACTGATGCCTCGTCACGGTTGACTCCGGGTTTCCTTTCCTTCTGCCGAGACTTCGCCTCTAACTAAGCACCTCCTCATTCCCTCGTGTGTTGCCTCCTCCCTTTGTCTTATAGTGGCTACCTCTTTGCCTCTTCCCCCCAAAAATGGAGGGAAAGCCCGCCTATCCCAGCTCCCTTAAACCGTCGCATCCCGTCGCATACCGATTGCACGAGGGAGAAGGTAGATCCCAACTGGCCCCTGTGACTGAACAGGGTAGCAACTGGGTACGTCAGTCATCGACTTCATTGCTGCATCACTGTAGGACCGTGCATATTTCCAATCGCGTAGGTGGCTTAGGATTCGTAGGCGCGTCAACGGGAGGATGAACAGCCCGGGGGCCACGAAATGAGGATGTCGTCATCCAAATGTCTGGGAGGTGAAGCCATGAAGACTTCACTTAAGAGGATCAATGAGCTAGCCAGGCAACGCAACGTAGGACATTACACGGAAACGCCAACTATTCACCTGACTCTTAGAAACTCTGCACGTCTTCTCCACGACTCATCAAGGTGTCCCTGGTGGTTGTCCCAGAACGGCATGGGCTACTGTAGGACTTCACGATCCACACGAAACCAAGAGATTGTATGCCTTCTCGGTCTGAAATTCAATCCCTGGACTCTGCTGGACACTGGACTACAAGATGGCGAGCGGACTACCTTGCGTGGGACTCGGAAGTGGACTCAGGCAAGAGGCACGCTACGGAACTTTGTCCTGGATACTTCATGGGCAGATGAATTTGAGGGCTAACCTTCTTTAAGCAACAACTTGGACGAGCTAAGGCTGCGTCGCAGAAGGGAACATGCTTCGTGGAATCCGGAGCAGGGGCAAACGACATAAGCGCCCGTGACCTTCCGTCCCCCGGTTTCTACAGAGACTGGGCTAGCAGATCAGATACGGTGGTAATCAACATGATGGGTTGATGAATCTGGATTAGATTGAAAGACGTCTCGAGGCCAAGAAGTTTGACCGGGCAGGCCAAAATACCATACAGCATGGTGCAGGCGGCGCCAAGCCGGGAAAGGTGGGGAAAGGAACACAACACCCAAGACAACCAAACAACAACAAACACTCCCGCTAACACTCTTCCCGACAACTCGATTATTGCCAAAAAATTTACGCCCACACTCTACCTGAGAGATAGGGTTCCCTAATCAAGGCCGACAGAAATCCCATGCAGCAGCACGATAACTACGGTACCGCTGGGGTTGGGGGCTCCTCCGGAGCAGGTTCGAATCAGGTAACTGTTTTTTCACAAACATGGTCCAGTGACGCACTCTCACCATCTCTACCTGCTGAACTCGAAGCAACAAACGTTGGTTTGTGCTGGGTGTAGGACCTCGTTCAAAAGGAGACAAGAGTTGTATCGCCATATCCAGTCGTTTCACCTTCCTCCTTGGCTCTGGTGTTCGGCCCCGGGCTGCCCATGGCGCGGTGGGCGCGTAGATGAATATCAAAGACACAAAACCACCCACAGCGCCCCAAACTTCCCGGCTGAGGAACAGGAGTGCCAGATATACAATGTGAAGATGACACTGGGTCTGATCAGAGACTCAGCAGGCAGCGACGCTATTACGACGGCTCAGCGCTTTGCGGTTGACCTCGTCAAGGAGAGGGCGTTGGAGTTAGGGAAGCAGGAATGGTTGGATGATCCATGGGGCCGTTTGGGGAGGCAGCATTAACATTGAACGTATGTATGACTAGTGAATGATTGGCGAGCAGTGAAACTACAACCAATGGCGAATTCAACTTCGTTTCTTTGATTCAAATCTTAGTATTCATTCCTTTCTTAATCAAGAATGGATGAATGGTGAGAGCCAAGCAACTTCAAACACCCACCCTCGGGTCGGGTTGGTCAACCATTCAGCACAACTATTCTAAGCAGGCCCTACCACACAGGACAGTCCCTCGAGCCTCAGGTCTCATCTCCGGATTACCATCGCCAACTTTAAAACCTTTAACACTCATGCACAACGACACGGTGAGTAACCGGTGTAGACTATCATCTGAATTTCGATGTCCTCTCGATGACAGCTCTGCGCCTTTTATCTTTTTTTTTTTTTTTTTTTTTTTTTTTTTTTTTTTGGAAAGCGATGTATTTCTCCATAAATCATCCCCTGGCCGGAGACCGACCTAGGAACCATTCTGGGTTGCGGCTGCCTAGACACCCCACAAGCCAACGACCAAGTACAAAACCCAAGAAGCGCCCTTGAATGCGGGGCCTCCCATCTCCTCCTAATACTCCTTTCCGAATCCGCTTTCCTGATCTGGGCTTTGCGCTGCGAGAGGGTCACCCAGGAGAAAGACCACAGCCCCCAAGAAATCAGCTCACGTTGGCTCCGCGCGATAAATACGAGACTCACTGATGGCAAGATAACCCAGTCCCGGGTGTGACCCCCTTACCAAGGGTAGGACTCATGACTTTCGCACTTTGTCAATGTTTCTCTCATCCACATGTCCCGTTATGCTTTCAGAAAAGTACTGCTGTGCGATCTTTGGGCGGTCCCTTCCTCGATACTGAAACTTTACGATGCGCCGCGAACGAACAGATATGAGTTCCGTCGAAGATTATACGCTGCTCATGGCCCGTCATCACTCCCCGTGTAATGGAAAAGTAGAGCTCTCAAACTGTTTTTACTCCTCGCCTAACGACCCCTACTTGTCTGTACGATCTAATTACAACCTTCGCCTCCTTATACATACACGGCCAACAGCGCCACTAAGTCCTTCAAATAAGGCGATGGACCAGGACCTCAATCAAAAACGGATGAATTGATGAAAGATCTCTGGCACATCCTGGGTCACTCCAACTGTTTGGCCTGGTATCACATTCATCCCAACCCTACTCATGTCTCCGTCATACAAGCTGCTCATGTCCTAACTCGAATCAGTCAGATGAAAGCCAACGTCCGCATTGTTCTCTGCCGTGGTCGCGAGCTCGCCATTTCCGGAAACGAGCTCACCAATCACCACATGTTGAGCATCTAGAGAGGCACGTCGCTCGCCCTGCTGGACTTGCGGCTGTTGGCAACGGTCCTTGTACGCGAGCCGGCGGCTGTGGGAGCAGTCTTCGTATGCAAACCTGCGGCTGCTGCGGTGGGAATTGTTGCGGCTGCGTCGGTTGAACCAGCGGCACAGCAACGAAGGCATTCGTCTGCTTATCGTAGGGGCTCCCTGCCAGTACTCCGCATTTTCGAATGGAATATCAGCGGCGTGGATACAGCCCGCTTTCAGTTCCTGCTGTTGCGGCTGCTCCAATGGAGCCTTCAGAAGCTCGGGTATGTCAGAAGTGAGGAACGCAGCACAGAGTAGGCCCTCAAGAAGTGGCGCCGGTACAAGACCGCGTTTCGGAGAGCCTCCGATCTCCGAGTCCAACCGCACAATCGCGACCTGCTGATCCGTGAGAGACAAGCCTGGTGCGAATTATGGTGACTTACACGTCTGTCCCCTCTAAGTGACCCACCTAGCTTGCCAAAGTCTTGTTTGCCTGTGCCAGCTGTGCACTGAATCCGCGCCATTGGGGCCTGTTGCTTGAGGATCCAGGCCTGGAAACCGAAGCCGCGCATTCTGGTCCCAACGATCTCAAGGCGAAGATGCGGCGGCCACGTCGATAACCTTCTGCACAGACATGAGTCCTCAACTGGTAACAGTTCTACGATATAATGTACTCACGGGTCGCGAACTCCGTCAGTCGCTTGAACCGATGCGCAGACATCCGATCCCTCGCTTGACCAACTAAGCAACCCCCAACCACTAGTCATTCATCATATCTTGTCCTTCGTAGAGAGACAGTTCAACTGGCGAGTCAGGTGCCTTGACCTGGGCATGGGAGATGGTCGGGGATGTATATGCCAGCTACCGTGGAGAGTGGGCAGTGATTGACTGCGATGAGGCTTCAGTTTTTAAGCGGCGGGAACGGTGCTCGACAGGGCTGTCCGCAGGACGCTCGGAATTAACTGCGGATGAAGCACCGTCTGGGTTACGGTTATGAGCATTTTACATAGAAAAGAAATCAAGCAACGGCACTTTACCTTCCATTTTGGGTATCAATGGATGCTCGAAGCCCGATAAGAGGCTCGTGTGGTAGGGGCATATGACAAACCACGGCTTTATGCTTTGAGGCAAGACCCATTAAGTAACTGTAATATAAGGAGAGGATGATGTGCCGTTTATGGGAGGCTTCGCACCGCGGAAAACAGCTCCAAGTCATCGCGCGTGTACGGCTGTCCGTCCGTTTGCACTGCCGACCACGTGACGTTCCTCTGAGCCTGCAGTCTCGCTCTAGGATGCTATTCACTAAACTGTCTTCAATTCGATCACCGATGTCTTCTACCAAAGACCACCTACACATTCCCCTTTTTACTCACTTGACACGTAGCGTACTTGTTCCTACTGCTCTGGACTCGCGTATAAATGCCCCTCACCTGGCCTTGTCAAAGGGTAGGCAATAGTGGCCCTACTTTCCCACTTCTTTCCTGTTTGCGTGTGTTTCCCGACTGATAAACGACAACTGAACCGACGAACCGTCATATGTCGTTCTGTTTCGCGGCTCGTACGCTTCCTTTTCTCTTGCTGTCTTCTTACCATCACAGATCGTGTTGCGTCTCGCTATCACCTCAAATGCACTCACTAGTGGACTCACAACCCTGACGCGCGTTCCGTCTCTCCTTGTCGTGACCACTCAAGTTCTCCCCCGCGCATTTTCAAATCCTCGAGATCGTAGCCTCGGTTCTCCTTTCTCTTATCCTTCCTAGCCTGAACTCACAAGCGTAGCCAACTGTCTACGTTACAGTACATCCAAGTCAGGGCCCTCCAGAAACAGAAAAAAAAGGTTAAGACAGACCACAACTTAAATGTAGTTATTATTTTGAAATGTTCCGAAGGCCAATCATGAATTGCCTCCGCGCTCCCAGGTCCATGGGCGCGGTTGCTGTGCTCCCTTTCCCGGGCACTTTGTCATTTTTTCACCTTCCGCAGCTATCAGTCCCGACTTCTGTAACTTTGTTGCGGAACGCAGCACCCCTCGAGATGAAACACGATATATATATGACATTGAACTCGCTATTTGGAATACAGAACCGCAAGTCGAAAGGAAACGAAGGAAACCGAAGGAACAGCAACATGTTAGGCGGAGCACGGGACGGACAAGCAACTACAGCAGGCAGCGAGCGTTGATAGCAAGCTTAGACAAGTAACGGTATTCTTACACACTGCAACGTACTGACACGGGCGAGGTGCATAGCACCACCGGAGTTAATCCGGTGGGCAATGACAAAGGCGGACACCGTCCTGACGAGGGACGTCCTCAAAGGAAATCGGCCATCTCAAGCTCAATCACCACTTTGTATCGCCCAGCGGTGCCTGGTTCCATCCGAACCATATCAACCTGAGAATCTGGGTAATGCACATAACGACTAGCAAGTCGTCGGAGATTTTCTACCGCCGGTTGGCCAAGAGCGTGCGGCTGGAGAGCCGATGAATCGGGAAAGGCGGTCTGGGTAGGGTCTGGTACAATACCCCGAGGGGCATACCCCCAACGATGGTTTCCTTGGTGGTCCTGCGGGGAATCCAGTTGGTAATCTATGCATCAAAGGCAAGTCGGTACACACCGGAGGAATGACTTGTTCGTGTTCTGGGGCACCTTGAGCAAGTCCTATGTTGGGATATGCGTGCGGGACGGCAGGGTCCTGGTGACAAGGTTGTTGGTCGCATGCGAAAGTCGACAGTCCGCGTATGTATAAATTACTCACGTCACGTAGTTCATGGTTGTCTGCTAAGCGATGATTTGCAACGTTGAAGTGTTGTCGGTCCTGTGGGGCGCCCTGGGCAGCACCATGGACTCGGACAGCCCGAGGGACGACATCGTCCCATTGACCTTCGAGTTGGACACGGCTGGCATTGGCAGCGGGAGGTATCTAAACAAAATTTTGCACAGAAATATGAGCATCCACACGAGGGATATTGTTACAACGTGCTAGACTGACCTCAGCATTGCAAAGCACGGGATTGTGCTGTTGAGGTGCAATGAAACGAGGAAGCAAGTCCCCCGTTAGGGGATGTGGATGTAGGCATGGCTTCAACTTTCTGGTGGCCTTGTAAACCGCTGGCCTAAGAAACAGGCCCCAACCCTCCTTTCAACGCGTGGAATAGGATTACGCATGGGAGCTACTGTATCGGCCCATGAAAGTAAACCCGGCATTACCGTTCTGGGATTGTACTGTAATGCTGTACTGACACCTGACATTGACCCCTGACATGTGCAATAATTTAATATTATTACACCACGCCAGCGTCCGTCATCGGTCGTCGTCAAAAGGCGAAAGGCAATAGAACATGTGCTGCAGGTGTGATCCGGAACGATTAGTGACGAAAGATTCCAACCGATTTCCTATTAATTCATGACGCTGAGGTGTCGTACAAAAAGAATATTTTACTCTAACTTCTTATTTCGAAGTTCCCGACTTATCCCTCTCCCTAGTCCAAAATATGCGTATGCGCTGCGCCAGCCCCGGGAGTTATATTATTTTATCGTCTTCCGTAGATTCTTGTTTGATGTTTTGTGACTCGTTACGGAACGCTGCACGCTGCACGCCTTCTGATGAAACCCGAGTGTGATATTAACTCGTCTCATAGAATATCGGACCACACGTCGAAAGGGGTCAACTAATCTGTAACATGTTAGATCAGACAAGGTACAGGACGAACAAGCAACTACACAGCGAGGAACAGACAGGGCGTTCAGATAGCAAGCCAACACGAGAGACGACAGTCTTACACACTGCAGAGACTCACACCAACGCGGTGCATAGCACTACCCGAGTATATCCAATGGCTAATGACATAGAGAGGGCCTTTCCAACAATGGATGTCCTCAGAGGAAATCTGTCATTTCAAGTACGATCACCACTTTGTATCGCCCACCGGTGCCCGGTTCCATCCGAACCACATCAACCTGAGAATCCGGGTGGTGCACGCAACGGCTGGCCAGCCTTCGCAGATTCTCTGCCGCTGGCTGGCCAAGCACAGGAACACGATGAGCCAATGGTCCCGGAAGGGTGGCTTGAGTAGGGCCTGGTACGACGCCCTGAGGAACATAATCATCACGGTCATTTCTTTGGTTCTCCTGTAGGGGACGGTCCAGTTAGGAAGATATTCAGGAAAGGTAGGTTGGTACGCACGTGGAAGATGACATTTTCGCGCTCGGGAACACCAAGTCCGACATTGGAATATGTGTATGGATCTGTAAGATACTAGTGTCACAGGAGGGGTGTCAGCACATGAAGATGATAGCCTACGTGTGTATACCTCGCTCACGCCGGGTAGCTCTGGGAAATTCGCTATCCCATAAGTGGTTACGATGTGTTGTGGATCCTGCAATGCGCCTTGCACAACATCGTTCTCGACAGCCGAGGCTGGTCCCATCGTCCTTCGAGATAGCCACCGCTGGCGGTGGGAAGGATCTAAAAAACAGTGTACAGATACATGAGCACTTGCAAAATGGAGATTGTCAAAGACGGGCAAGGCTGACCCTAACATTATGGAGTACGTGGTCGTGCTGCGGACGCGCAGTAGAAGTTGAACGACGAAACATGTTCCCAGGAAGGTGATTGGCTTGTTGTGGATCGATATCGGCCATGGGACGTTGTGAATGTGGGAGTGGGTGATACAGAAAACCCTTGTTGGCGCATGATGGGGGGATGTGAGGCTGATTATGTCCCTGCTCAGCGGGGCTGTTGGGGGGGGAGGTGCAAGGGGAGGTGGTGGCCATGTGCCCGAGCCGTGTGTCCGGGAATTTGGCTATCAATGAAAACAAATCAGGTCAGGCGCAGTTCCGCTCCAATGGTGCGTGCCTGTCTAGCGATGTTATGGGCCATGTTCATGTCCATAATGCCTGTGGTTCTTTCTTTACCCTCACTGGCAACTCTGCGCTAGGTGGGCTCCGAACGTCGCGTGTCACGACATAGATTTCCAGGGGGTCACCAACAGTTCGGCTACTAGTACTGGGACCTTTCGCCGGGAAGGGAAGCGGGAGCGTGTGTTCAACCCATCTTTGTTCATCTCCCACGCATCCTAGATCTATGCCAGCTTAAACGTTTCCGTTAGCCGCTCGACCCGAACCCACTTTACCGTCACCCAAGATCCCCCTTCCCCACCCCACGCATAATCAAACCACTTTTCCTTTTCGATCATTTCCTCGCAAAACATACATTTCGGTGCCCTGTTTCTGCGCCCGTTATGTGAAGATACGCTGTCATTGATATAAAAAACAAGGCGTTTTGTGCAGGGTTTGCACTCTCTATTGCGGCAACATCAGCAACAAAGGGACATTTCTGTCATTAATTCCTTCCTCCGCACGAACGCACCGATTCCCGCAACCCCAGGAGAGCTGATATGATGCTTATCCGTCGTACCCTGCGAGAGTCTGGCCTTCCTTTCTAGACTCCTTGCACTGGGGGCACTTGAGACATGGGACAAGCGCTTCACCTGCGATCACAATGGCCACGTGTTTGGTCACATCCGCACGGAAAGTGGTATATGTCGCGAGTGCTGAGTCCACTTTTGACACCAACCATAATTGTCTTCGGGATGCCATCAGTATTTGACGTATGGCGGATCGAGTCCCAGGCGGCTGATAAAGCTATGCCACACATCGAGAATTGAGGTGAACGGTCGGCGAGCATGAAGAGAATGAGGAGGGTGCCCATTGACATGCACTATCTCGTGTTTAGAATTCCAAGAGAGGAGGTTGGTAATGGTGGAGAAATATAGAGGTGAGGGTGACGATGATTCTAGTCAGCTGCTCGGTGGTCAGGGGAGGTCGGCGAGGCCCAGTGAATCTCCTACTACCTCAATTGGGAAGCAACGAGGCCGGCGAGTTGGCGCCGCCGGTGACTCCCGAATTCTCTGGAGAAAATGACTTCCAAGTAGGCCATTCCCAACTTAAACGATTCGCCCAGGCGAATGAGGTGATTCGTATGCATCGTCTTGCGCATCCCAACAATTCAGGACGTCACCGTGACTCAATCCGGAACTTCCCACTTCAGCAACACCGCATTGCGTCGTGCTCTTCCTCACCCTCACCACGACCTAAAACCCCTCTTATTGCATGGTTCAGGACAAATTCCACGGGTCTATTTACGAACTCCTTTCTTTTGTACAGTATTTGGAAACGCCACTTACCACGTGGTGTTTGGCACCCCGCGGCCACTACTTTTGGCATGGGCACAGACGTCCGGCGTTTCCAGTCTGAGCATCTTCTTCCGATCACCTGTAAGACTCTGTGCAAATAGCCCGTAGTGCCGCTCGCACCGGGTTCAGAACTAGCTTGGCGAGCTGTCAAATGGCAGTATGGCGCCAGACAACATAGTACCTACATATGACGTGAGCGCTGCGTGGGTACACTCACACCGTAATGGGGACAAATAATGGGATGGCCATAGCATGCACGTCCATAGGGGGCGGTCCTTGAGTCAACAGCGTGGGGTTACGATCATATGGGTGCTATGTAACCTATGAGCTGTGTGTGGGTAGGAGCAGAAGAAGATCTCGTCATCAGTTCAACGCATGGTGTGGCTTCCCTTGAGGTTTTCCTTCACACGGTCACTCCGAACTTTGAGGCAATCCTTAGGAACTTGGAACTAAAGTAGACAAGACATTGATCATTCGTGAGAGGCATACAAAACAGTCGTTTCGGGTCATCGATACGCACAAGCACAAATCTCGGAACCAAACAAACATTCCAATACGCTACCATGTTTATACCTCCTCTTTCTGATCTATGGGAAGAGCGGGTAAAGGTGCCGGCAGCGCCTCGGAACCTTCCTCGAGGGGCCTCCCGCGCGAATGAAGGGCTACCCAGATGCCGAAGCAGGCTATGATCAACACAACGGCGACGGGAATGATAGTGAGTAGGAGCATCCTCCCCGGTCCATCGCCGAAGGTCATCCAAAAACCCTGTATGATAAAAAGGAATGACGCCCACACGAAAGCCGCTTGTGGGATGCTGTGGACGATCGCAGTAGGCTGCCAAGTAGCCGGCCTTGTCAAATATCAAGAATTAATTACAAGGGCTCCTTGAACCGTGACCACCACCAGGCCGGTTTTTCCCACGACATCGTGGCAAGGATTCAACAAAGGGTACACCACCCCACACATCATTGTCATCAGAATAGACCACAATTTATAACAAACCCATAATGAGCACCTGTCTGTGTGACCACTCCCATAGCCATTGCAACCAGATGAACACCACCAAACAGCCTGATGCAGCCCAATGCCACAAACCCTAACCCACCCACACTTACTGAACCCATCCCCAAAAACCCCAACACCGCCAACAACATGAACACAACAATACCAGACCCAATGCTTCTGACCACTGAGACCAAAAAACCTGAGGGACATAAGGTGAGTAAACACCCATCATAACCACATAATAAAATCTAAACCTCCAAGGATCCCAACAGGTAGATGACCTCAAATTGTCAAGGCAAGGAAGAACGTCCACTGGACAAGAGCCCTGCATCCCCCACCAAGACCGCACAAAACTATAGACAGAACCCACAGCCCCATAAACCTGAAAGGCAGTCACAGCCAACTGACACCTCCCATCCCAACAAACCCAGCATGGACATGCTGATGCTCACAGAGCTGTAGCACTCCCCTCCCCCCATTTGTATCAAGCAAACAACCATGTATATTGCTATTTCCAAAGCCCTACACAGATTTCTGTACCCAGAGACAATAATAGTATTCTTAAACTGACAGTAAATAACCAATGGCATGCCAACTAATGAATGAAGAAGAAACTATCCAAATACTCCTCCTGGAATTGGCATACCTCATATGGGTACTAAGATGCAAAGAGTGATACAAGGAAAACATCATCAGGAGGAAGAAATGAAAAGAAGATGGCTCCAAGCCATAAACAAAAGACTTACCATCAATAAAATCACTGCAATGAAAATCAAAAGAAACCAAAAAATACACTAACCTTATCATTAACACATGGGAGAAACCCTTGAGAAAGAGGAAGAACTCCCACTGAACTGGATAGTTCGCAGTGAGGGTTTAGTGGGTAGGACCACACAGTGTACCCGCAACCACAGGGAACACATGCCCACACTATCCTGACCACAGGATGTGCGTAAACGCATTTTGCCCTCACAACCAGTCACCTCACAGTCCAGCTATAGCATGGCAAGTGGGGCTGACCCTAGTCTCCTGCCACTTGCCAATTATCATTGGAGGAACTGGATAATTACTCTACAAGTAGTCTTACAAACCCTCCATAAATAAAGCGCTTTCAAAAAAAAAAAAAATTAATTACAAACTTCGGGGGTGTGAATTGTCAGTTTGCTCACCCTAGTGGAGGCGCTAGTGTCTTTAAGTTTGCGCTGTTCTTGGAGAAGGACGGTAGCAATGCATAAGCCAAGAACGCAGACTATCATTGACGATTTGTTCAAAGCGGCGACGTAAGCATGTGGCAAAGTG
>Ga0307510_10007621_pt1 | contig 12903 bp, 13 predicted proteins | sample 12_EM_MG_FD_207224 | JGI IMG/M metagenome (GOLD analysis project Ga0307510, IMG submission 207224) | Populus trichocarpa ectomycorrhiza microbial communities from riparian zone in the Pacific Northwest, United States - 12_EM | ecosystem: Host-associated > Plants > Roots > Unclassified | place... | reverse complement strand
GGGATCGACCTCAGCAGGCCACGTGGCGATGGAGTTCATCCAGGAGGCGGTGCTGGGCGCCGTCGTCGGCTTCCTCGGCGGACGGCTCGTCGTCATCGCGCTCAACCAGGTGGCGCTGCCGCAGGGCCTGCATGCGCCGTTTGTCACGACCGCGGCGCTCGTCATCTTCGGCGGCTCGCAGATCATGCATGCCTCGGGTTTTCTCGCCGTCTATCTCGCCGGCATCATCATCGGCAACCGGCCGACCCGTGCGCATAATTCGGTGGTGGCCTTCCTGGATGCTGCGACCTGGCTGGCGCAGATCGTGATGTTCGTGCTGCTCGGCCTGCTGGTCTCGCCGAGCCGGCTCGGTGCCAGCGTACTGCCGGCGGTCGGGATCGCATTCGTGCTGATGCTGGTCGCGCGGCCGATCGCGGTGTTCGTCTGCCTGGCGCCGTTCCGCTTCAACTGGCGCGAGAAGATCTTCATCGCCTGGACCGGCCTGCGCGGTGCGGTCGCGATCTTCCTGGCGTCGATCCCGATGCTGGTCGGGCTGTCGAAGGCCTATCTGTATTTCGACGTCGCCTTCGTTGTCGTCATCATCTCGCTGCTGCTGCAAGGCTGGACGCTGGCGCCGGCCGCGCGCAAGCTTCACGTCGCGCTGCCGCGCGCCGAGCGCGGCCCGCGCCGTGTTGAATTGGACTTGCCCGGCCAGCTCGAGCAGCAACTCGTCGGCTATCCGGTGCGGCCCAAGAGCCTGTATTTCCGCCGCGGCCTGATCCCGTCCTGGTCCAAGCCGACGCTGGTGATCCGCAACGAGAACATTTTGACGCCCGCGGAAGCCGATCCGGTCGCGCCCGGCGACTACATCTATTTGCTGGCGCCGCCGGAAAAGGCCGAGTCGCTCGACCGCTTCTTCGTCGACATGCAGCCGAGTTCGGCACCCGATCCGCATCTGCTCGGCGACTTCATGGTCTCCGGCGAGCACACGCTGGCCGAGCTTGCCGAGATCTACGGCGTGAAGGTTGGCGAGGACGAGAGCATATTGACGCTGGCCGATTGGTTCGACGTCCATCTCGATCGCGCACCCAAGGAAGGCGCCGAGCTCCCGCTCGGCGAGATCGTGCTTGTCGTCCGCTCCATCTCCGGCGGTCGCGTCAACCTCGTCGGCCTGCGTCTGCCGGAAGACGAGGAAACGCCCGCGCCGCTGACGCGAACGCAGACCCTGCGGAAGAAGCTTGCGGATCTGTGGACGTCGGTGGCGGGGGTTTGAGATAGTCTCGTGTCCGGGGCACGGAGAGTGCGTCACACCCCCGCCGGCACCACGTCCCGCCAATGCCGCGCGATCGCCGCGCGCGGGGCGATCCAGGCTGCGCTGTTCCCCGCAATGTGTGCAAGAATCCGGTCCAGTGCACCGATGCGACCGGGTCGGCCGATCATGCGCAGGTGCAGACCGATCGACATCATCTTCGGCGATGTATCGCCTTCGCGCGTCAGCCACTCGAAGGCGTCGATGATGTAGTCGGCGAAATCCTGCCCGCTGAAGCGGCCGGCATTGTAATACTGCATATCGTTGGTGTCGAAAGCGTAGGGCAGCACCAGATGCTGCTTGCCTGAGACTTCGCGATAATAGGGCAGGTCGTCGTTGTAAGCGTCGCTGTCGTAGAGAAAGCCGCCATTCTCGACCAGCAGGCGCCGCGTATTCGGCGAGGTCGCCGAGCGCGTATGCCAGCCGACCGGACGCTGTCCCGTAACGCGCTCGATTGCGGCGACCGTCTTCGCGATGACCGCACGCTCGCTCGCCTCGTCCATCTCGGCATGGCTCTGCCAGCGCCAGCCATGCGCCGACACTTCGTGGCCTCGCGCGATGGCATCGCGCGCCAGCTCCGGCGAGCGCTCGACCGCGCGGCCGCAGGAGCTCACGGTCGCCTGGACGCCGTGCGCATCGAACAGATCCATGATGCGCCACCATGCGGCACGGGTGCCGTACTCAAAATGGCTGTCGATGCAGGAATCCGGACCGTTGAGCTTGTGGACGACCTCGTAGATGGCTTCGTTGCCCGCATCGCCGTCGTTGACGGAGAATTCCGAGCCCTCCTCGAAATTCACCACCAGCGACACCGCGACACGCGCGCCGTTCGGCCAGCGCGGGTTCGGCGGCTTGCCGCGGTAGCCGGTGAAGTCGCGCTGTGAGATCGGATGTTTTGCGTCGCTCATGGATCAGTCCGAGGTTCCGGCCATGCGATGCAGGCCAACGACGCGGTCGCTGACGAACAGCAGGATCACCGTGCCGGCGAGGATGAGGGTGGAGAGCGCCGCGAGCGTCGGATCGGGCGCCTCCTCGATATATTGCAGCATCCGGATCGGCAGCGTCTTGGTGCGGACGTCGGCGAGGAAGATCGACACCGGATAATTGTCGAACGAGGCCAGGAACGAGAAGATGCCGGCGATCAGGAACGACGGCGCCAGCGCCGGCACCATCACCCGCAGCACGCCGCCGGGATAGGTGCAGCCGAGCGTGCGTGCCGCCTCGATCAGGGTGAAGTCGAATCGTGCAAGTCCCGCAATCATCGTGCGTGCGACGTAGGGCAGGGTGATGACGAGATGCGCAACCAGCAGCGTCGCCCAGGGCGCGGCGAACCCGACCGCGCGAAAACCCTGCAACAGCGCGATGCCGAGCACCAGGCCCGGCATCATCAGCGGCGACACCAATGCGGTCGCAAAGACGCCCGCGCCCGGCAGTTTTCCGCGCGCGATCGCGATCGCCGCGAGCGTACCGCAGACCAGCGAAATCGCGGTCGAGAACAGCGCGATCTGGAGCGACAGCAGCAGCGACGGCCAGAAGCCGTCGAGCCGGCTGATGCGGCCATACCAGCGCGTCGACGCGCCCGTCAGCGGCAAGTCGAACACCGGCGTCGGCGAGAAACTTGCGGCTGCGATCACCAGCAACGGGATGATCAGGAACAGCGCCAGCCCGATCGCCATGACCCAGCAGACGATGATTGCGGCCCGCGTCATCACTTCGGCTCCCGCGACAGGCGCGCGCTCAGCGCAACGATTGCAATCGCGATTCCCAGCAGCACGACGCCGGCGGCGGCGCCGAAGCCCGGCTCGCGTGCCAGCAGATAGGCCTTTGCGATCGTGGTCGCGAGCGTCGGATATTTCTCGCCGATCAGGAGCGTCGGCACCACATAGGCGGAAACGGAAAGCGAGAACACCAGCGCCACGCCGGCGATGATGCCGGGCAAGGTCAGCGGCAGGATCACGCGGAAGAACGTTCCGACTGGCGAGGCGCCGAGCGTCGCAGCTGCCTCCGCGTAGCGCGGATCGAGCTGCGCGACGATGGCGTAGATCGGCAGGATCATGAAGGGCAGGAAGATATTGACGGCGCCGACGATCAGCGCGGTCTCGGTGAAGATCATCCGGATCGGGTCCTCGATGATGCCGAGGGCCATCAGCGTTTCGTTGACGATGCCGTCGCTGCGCAGCAGGATTGTCCAGGCAAACGCCTTTACGATCACGCTGGCGGCGAGCGGCAGGAACAGCGTCGCCAGCAGCACGGAGCGCAAGGGCCCGCGGGCCCGCGCCAGCGCGAAAGCGGCAGGATAGCTGATCAGGAAGGCGATCAGCGTCGTCAGCAATCCCAGCCGCAGCGAATTCCAGATCACGCCGAGATAATAGGGCGTGCCGAGCAGGCGCTTGTAATGGGCAAAAGTCAGCCCGTTGGCATCGACGATGCTGACGCCGAGCAGCAGCACCAACGGTAGTGCGAACACGCCGGCGATGATGACAAAGGACGGCAGCACGAATCCGATCGCGGCGAGCCGCTCGCGATCCACCGCAGGCGCGGTCACGGGTGCGGGGAGTGCCGCCTCGGTCATGCCTGCGCCTCCATCGGAAACGCAAAGGTCTCGGTCACAGGCCAGCTCAGGCGAATCTCGTCATGCACGCGCGGGATGGCGCCATCGCGCCCGGAGAGCTCGGCGAGCAGGCTTTCGCCCGCGCCGGCATCGACCTCGACCAGCGTACGAGACCCCTGGAACACCACGGAGCGCACGCGGCCCGCGGCCGAGTTTGCGTCGCCTTGCTCACTGATCCGAAGCTGCTCGGGGCGCGCGGCGACGATGACAGAGGAGCCGGTCTGGAAATTGCCGAGTGCAGAGAGGCGGCCGACCTTTGTCTCGACATCGACCTTGCCGTTGCTGGCCGCCAGCACAGTGCCCGCAATCCGCGTCGACAGCCCAACGAAATTGAGCGCGAACAGGCTTGCCGGGCGCAAATACAGCTCGCGCGGTTCGGCAAGCTGCTCGATGCGCCCCTTGTTCATGACCGCGACGCGGTCCGACATGGTCAGCGCCTCGTCCTGGTCATGCGTCACGAAGATCGCGGTCGCCTTCACGTCCTGAAGCAGGCGGCGCAGCTCGACCTGCATCTCCTCGCGCAGCTTGCGATCGAGCGCCGAGAGCGCCTCGTCGAACAGCAGCACATCAGGCTCGACCGCAATAGCCCGCGCCAGCGCCACGCGCTGCTGCTGGCCGCCCGACAGCGCCGAGATGCGGCGTCCCGCGAGATGGCCGAGCTTGACCAGCGACAGCGCGCGTTCGACCGCGGCATCGATCTCGCGCTTGGCCGCACCGCGCACCTTCAGCCCGAACGCGACATTGCCGGCGACGGTGAGATGCGGAAACAGCGCGTAGCTCTGGAACACGACGCTGACATTGCGCTTGTGCGGCGGCACGTTGGTGATGTCGCGCCCGGCAAGCTCGACCTTGCCCGCATCCGGCTGAGCCAGCCCTGCGATGGCGCGGAGCAGCGTGGTCTTGCCGCAGCCGGAGGGGCCGAGCAGCGTCACCAGCTCGCCGCGGCGGATGGTGAGGTCGATGTGGTCGAGGACCGTCGTCGGCCCGTAGCGCTTGGAGACACCGCGGACGACGAGATGCGGGGCGGCTTCGCTCATGTCATCTCCTTGCTCCAGCGGTCGACCCACGAGGCGCGGTTCTTGGCGACGAACGCCCAGTCCGGCGCGAACAGCGAGGCCGGGTCTGGAAAACCGGCCGGCGTCGGCGTGCCCTTGTTGGTCGGCGCGACAAAAGCCTTGTCGGCGAGGATGGTCTGCGCTTCCGGGCTCAGGAAGAAATCGATCACGGCGTCCGCGAGGTCGCCGGCCGGCGCGCCAGCCACCTTCGCAATGCCCGAGGGCATGGCAAATCCGCCGTCCTGCGGCACGGCGAGATCGACCGGCGATCCCTCGGCTTTGCGGATCAGCGTATAGGCGGAAAACTGTCCGCCGATCATCCAGGCCTCGCCCTGCTCCATCAGATTGATGGCCTGCGGCGCGTTGGTGTAGACATTGAGCAGGTTCGCCTTCAGCTCCTTCACCTTCTTGAAGGCGGCGTCGATCTCGTATTGCGCGTCCTTGTAGGGCTTGCCGGTTTCGAGATGCGCGGCCGCGAGCAGCGTCCAGAACCCTTCGGTGTTCGACAGCGACGGCACGATCACCCTTGAGGCGTATTTCGCGTCCCACAAATCCGACCATTTGGCGGGCGCCGTTTTCATGCGTTTGGTCGAATAGGCGATGCCGGCCCAGGGCCGCTGATAGTTCGCCCACATCCCGTCCTGGTGCACCGAGCCGTCCACGAGCTTGCCGAGATTGGCGATCGACGAGGCCGACATCTTGGTGATCAGGCCGTCAGCCGCTGCCGGCAGCATCACCGGATCGTCCATGATGACGACCGAGATTTTCGGCGCGGCCTTGTCGGCCTGCATCTTCTGGAGATTGGTCAGCGAATTGGTGCCCTCGTAGAGCACCTTGCAGTCGAGCTTCTTCTCCAGCACCGGAAACAGATCGGCGTTGAAATATTTTGCGGCGCCCGCGGGGCCGCCGATGACGATCTCCCTGGGCGCGGCGCGCAAGCGCCCCGGGGCCGCCAGAACCGCGGCGAGGGCCGCGCCGGATTTCAGAACGCTGCGTCGGGATTGGGTGTGCATGGGCGTGTCCCGTATGTTGTGCGTAAAGCTTGCATCGAAGCAGCAGCAAGCACCGTGCCAAATGTGCACATTTTCACAAAGTCTATAAATTTCAATTAGTTGAAGATATGGAGCGTGCGATGTCTGCACAGTCACGCGAAAAATGTGCACATTTTTTGGAGGTGACGCTGCGCATCCTTTGGGCCTAGCTATCGCTATGGCGACGCAGCGCAGGCGAACCGGCAGGGCACACGGCAAGGCCAATCCGGCGGAGGACGAGGCGGTCTATCAGGCCATCCTGCACGCGCTGCTGGAGGGCAAGCTGAAGGCCGGCGTGAAGCTGGCCGAGCCGCCTCTCGCCGACATCTTTGGCGTCTCGCGCGAGCGCATCCGAAAGGTGCTGCACCGGCTTGGCGCGGAGCGGCGGCTGGAAATGATCCCCAACCGCGGCGCGCGGGTGCCGCGCCCGACGCTCGACGACGTCCGCAGCGTCTACGAGGCGCACCGCGTGCTCGAGGCCGGCGTGCTGACGCAGCTCGTCCGCCATGTCGACGACGCCCTGATCGAGCGGCTCAACGCCCATCTGGCCGAAGAACGCGCCGCCGCAACGCGCGGCGACCGCGCCGCATCGGTGCGATTGTCAGGCGCCTTCCATGTCCATCTGGTCGAAGCCCTCGGCAATGCCGAGCTCACGCGCTTCCTCGCCGATCTGCTCAGCCGCTCCTCGGTGATGGTCTCGGTCTACGAGCCCGCGACGGATTCGATCTGCGCCGTCGACGAGCACGGCGCCATCGTCGAAGCCCTGCGCGCCCGTGATGTCGCAAGGGCGATTGCGGTCTCGCGCGAGCATTTTTTGCATGTGGAGAGTCGCCTGCATCTGGATGATGCGACGCCGGCGGGTGAGGATTTGACCGTGGTATTCGGAGCGGCAAAGCCGAAGCGGCGGAAACGCTGAACTCTCCACGCGTCATTGCGAGCGCAGCGAAGCAATCCAGTCTGCCGCCGCGGAAAGACTCTGGATTGCTTCGCTACGCTCGCAATGACGGGGATGGGCCACGGGGCCCCTTACGTCAGCACCTTTACCCCGCCGAACGACGTCACCCGGCCCTGCTTCAGCATCACGATCTGCGTGGCGAGTTGGCGCAGTTCGGCGACGTCGTGGCTGACATACACCATCGGCACATTGGCCTCGTCGCGCAGCCGCACCAGATAGGGCAGGATCTCCAGCTTGCGGCCTTCGTCGAGCGCGCCGAGCGGTTCGTCGAGCAGCAGCAGGCGCGGTTTTGACAACAGCGCGCGGCCGAGCGCGACGCGCTGGCGTTCGCCGCCGGAGAGTTTTCCGGGACGGCGATCCAGCAGCGCGCCGATGTCGAGCAACTCGACGATACGCTTGTGCTGGGCCGGATCGGCCGCAAGGCCGTTCATCCGCCTTCCATAGTCGAGGTTCTGCGCCACGTTGAGATGCGGAAACAGCCGCGCGTCCTGGAACACATAGCCGATGCGGCGGCGATAGGTCGGGACATGGATGCCGGCTGCGGTGTCGTCGACGGTCTCGCCGTCGATGACGATGGTGCCGCGGTCCGGCCGCAGCAGCCCTGCGATCATGTTGACCAGCGAGCTCTTGCCGGCACCCGACGCGCCGAACAGGCCGATGACGCGGCCTTCGCTGGTGAACGACGCAGAAAGCGAGAATTCGCCGAGCTGTTTTTCGATATCGACGCGCAGCATGGTCAATTCCCGTGCAGGCGTTTTGTGGCGCGGCGGGCGAACCATTCGGCGGCGATCAGCGCGCCGATCGCCAGCACGATCGAGACGATCACGAGCCGTCCCGCGGCTCTGTCGCCATCGGGCGTCTGGATCAGCGAATAGATCGCGGACGAAATCGTCTGGGTTTCGCCGGGGATGTTGGAGACGAAGGTGATGGTGGCGCCGAACTCGCCGATCGCTTTCGCAAAGCCGAGCACCATGCCGGCGAGCACGCCGGGCAGCGACAGCGGCAGCGTCACCGTGAAGAACACTTTCCAGGGCGCGGCGCCCAGCGTCTCGGCGGCCTGCTCGAGCCGGCGGTCGATCGCCTCGATCGACAGCCGCATCGGACGCACCAGCAGTGGAAACGACATGATGCCGCAAGCGAGCGCGGCGCCGGTCCAGCGGAACGAGAACACGATGCCGAGGTATTCGGCCAGAAATCCGCCCACGAGTCCCTTGCGGCCGAAGGTGAGCAGCAGGAGATAGCCGGTGACGACAGGCGGCAGCACCAGCGGCAGATGCACCACCGCATCGAGAAACGACTTGCCCCAGAAATCATGGCGGGCAAGCAGCCATGCCAGCGCAATGCCGAACGGCGTTGCCACCAGCGTTGCGATGACGGCGACCCTGAGCGAGAGCAGGATCGCCGTCCATTCGGCGGGAGAGATGTCGAGCATCAAGTCGTAAGTATCAAGTCGCAAAAACTAAGTCGTGGGGCTGACCAGGAACTTGAAGCCATATTTTTCCAGAATGGTCTTGGCGGCGGTCGAGCGCAGGAAGGCGAGGTAGTCGTTGGTCTCGCCCTTCGCGGTCGTGGTCGCGGCGACGGGATAGATGATCGCGGGATGCGAGTCGGCCGGGAAGGTGCCGACGATCTTCACGCCGGGCTCGACCTTGGCGTCGGTCGAGTAGACGATGCCGAGCGCGGCTTCGCCACGGGCCACCAGCGTCAGCGCGGCGCGCACGCTCTCGGCCATCGCGAATTTCGGTTCGGCAGCGGTCCATGCACCGAGCTTCTCCAGCGCGGCCTTGGCATATTTGCCGACCGGCACCGACTTGACGTCGCCGGTCGCGATCTTGCCGTCGCCGGCGAGCTTTGCGAGATCAAAACCTTGCGCGATGGTGACGTTGTCAATCTTTGAGTCTTTCGGCGCGATCAGCACGATGCTGTTGCCGAGCAGATTGACCCGGGTCGGCTCGTTGATGGTCTTCTTGGAGATGGCGTAGTCCATCCAGTCGGTGTCGGCGGAGACGAACACGTCGGCGGGCGCGCCCTGCTCGATCTGCTTGGCGAGCACCGAGCTTGCGGCATAGCTGACGCTGAACTTGACGCCGGTCTTGGCGGTGTAGGCCGCGTCGACCTCATCGAGCGCGTTCTTCATCGAGGCTGCCGCGAATACGGTGATGGTCTTGTCCTCGGCGGCGGCAGGCGAGAGGCTTGCGCTCGCGAGGATGACGAAAGCGGTGAAAAGTCCGGCGATACGAATCATGGATTGCGCTCCGTGCGAGCTCGCGCACGAAATCGCGCGCGCAACTGGCGTTGAGTGGGGTCTGGCCGTGCGACGGGCGGAAGCGCTGTTCCACGTGGCCTTGCGACGGCTTACGGCCGGCAGGGATATCGCTAGCCTCGAAGATAGCAGGCTAAGCCTTCAGGTCAAAGGCGACCGTTTGGCCTACTGCGCCGGCAGGATCGCGATCGAGAGCGAATTGTCCTTGGCGCCGCTGATCTGGATCACAAAAGGCTGGGCCGACAGCTCGAATTTCATGGTCTTGCGGATGCCGTCGCAATCGGTGGCGCCGCTGAAGGCCACGGGCTTGAGGAAATGCCCGTCCTGGACCACGTCGACCCAGGCCCCCGAGGACAGGCTGATCGTGTAGAGGCCCGCCTTCGGCGCCTTGATGCTGGTGAAGCCGGCAAAGGTGCCGTCCTTCGGCGCCCGCTCCGGCGGCGTCGGCAGTTTTGCGTCCGCAGGCGCGACCAGACCGAGCGTGATGGCCGATGCAGGCAGGGCGGCCTGCTCGGCTCCCGAAGCAAGCTTGGCACGATCAGGCGCAGTCAGTGCCGCGCGCTCGCGCTCGATCGGCCATTTGAATTTATCGCAGCCGCTCGGCTCCTCAGCGGCGAGAGCAGAGGTCGCGCTGAGCGTGAGCACGGCAAGGAAGGTAAGGGCGCGCATGTCAAATCTCATCATTGGCCACGCGAACGGCGCGGGGCTTGCGGTTCAGGCTTGTTGACGAACGGGATGCGCATCCCGGAATGCCGCGGGCTTACGGCCGCGCGGTTAGGCGATCCTAGCGCATTTGGGTCGTGCGAACCAACCAACTCGTCGTCATCCCGGGGCGCGCGGAGCGCGAGCCCGGGATCCATAGCCACAGGCGGGCGTGGTTACGGGGATTCGGAGTGACCTGCTCGCCCAACAACCACTCCCTGTGGTTATGGGTCCCGGGCTCGCTTCGCGCCCCGGGACGACACCAGTCGTGCCCTACGGCTTCGCATCGCCCGCGTGCAGCACCACTTTACAGGCGGCCGGCATCTGCGCCAGCGTCATCGGTGGTTTCGGCTTCGGCGGCTCCGGCGGCGGTTTCGGGTGCAGCACGCCGTCGCTGAACCAATAGGCGAGATCGGATGGCTTGCAGCCCTCATCCTCGGATTGCGACGGCTGGCCCTCGCATTCGCCCGCGCTCGCCGGGCAGCGCATGCGGATATGGAAGTGATAATCGTGGCCCCACCACGGCCTGATCTTCGACAACCAGGAACGGTCGCCCCTGGCCTCGCGGCACAGCGCCTTCTTGATCGCGGCATTGACGAAGATGCGCTGCACCGCCGGCTCCTGTGCCGCATCGCGGAGCACCAGCACATGGGCGGGCGTGAACACTTTCGGATCGATGTCGAGCCCGACCTGGTGGCTGGCATGGCCCGACAGCGCCGGCCCGCCCCGCGGCTGGCCGATGTCGCCGACCAGGATGCCGGGCAAGCCCGTATCCTTGTGCGCCCTAGCCGCGAGCCGCTCGTCAGCTCTCTCATGAGAAGGGAGGCACTCCAAGCTGCATCCGGATATGTGGCACGCCCGGTGCTGCTAAGTCAGGCCCCAGTCACGCCGGAACGGCGTATCTATTCGGTTGCTAACGCGAATTCTTCTCTTATAGGGTGTCCTCCAGCCAGCTACAACGTTGTGATGCAAGCTTACTTTAAAGATTTCCTGATCTGGGCGAAGGCCAACGAGCTAGCCAGCACGTGGGCGGACATAGCTGGCTTTCTAATTGCGGTTGTGGGCTTCACCGCCACGCTAGTCGGTGTATTCCGGTCTAAACGAGCCGCCGTTCGGGCTGAAGAGGCGGCACAATCAGCGCGGGACAGCATTCGACTGTTTGATGCGATAACAAATTTCTCGACCGCGATATCAGTGCTTGAAGAGATCAGGCGCATACATCGCCACAACGATCCGGCCGGCCTCGCAACTCTGCCGGAGCGCTACTCGTCGATACGCAAGCATTTGATCTTACTTCGGGCGTCGCCTATGGCGCTTGATGAAAAGCAGCACACGGCAATTCAGGGCGCACTCGTTAATTTGGCTGACATTGAGAAACGTGTGGAACGCGCTTTAGCATCGAAAAACCGGCTCAATCCTGCTCGGATCAACGGCATCATTTCTGATGACATCGACAAGTTACTCACAGTTCTGACGACACTGAAAGTAGATACAGGAGGCACACGATGAGCACCGAGAAACACGGGAAGCTGGTCGATCTGTTGCTAAAGAAGACCCGCGCCGGTGAACTCGATTGGCGCGTCTCCGTGCTAGAGGACCGCTATCAGGTGTCGTTTAAAGATAACACCGTGCGCTTGTATCGGACAGAGGAGGGCGAATATGGAAACCCGTTTGTTTACGTTGAGCTAATCAATGACGAAGGCATTGTGGCCGAAACCATCAATGACGAGGAACTTGATCGCGACGTGCCAAAGGGTGAGCATCATTGGTTCCAAAAGCTGGCAACTTTGTTTGAGATGGCACGCAGAGCAGCTCTGGGGTCAGACAAAATCCTGGACGAAATACTGTCTGATCTAGACGACGACCCATTCTAGAGCCGTGGCGCCCCCTTACGGCTTCGCATCGCCCGCATGCAGCACCACTTTGCAAGCCGCAGGCATCTGCGCCAGCGTCATCGGCGGTTTCGGCTTCGGCGGCTCCGGCGGTGGTTTCGGGTGCAGCACGCCGTCGCTGAACCAGTAGGCGAGATCGGACGGCTTGCAGCCCTCGTCCTCGGATTGCGACGGCTGGCCCTCGCATTCGCCTGATCCCGCCGGGCAGCGCATGCGGATGTGAAAGTGATAGTCGTGGCCCCACCACGGCCTGATCTTCGACAGCCAGGAGCGGTCGCCCTTGGCCTCGCGGCACAAGGCCTTCTTGATCGCGGCATTGACGAAGATGCGCTGCACCGCCGGCTCCTGCGCGGCGTCGCGCAGCACCAGCACGTGAGCCGGCGTGAACACTTTTGGATCGATGTCGAGCCGGTCCGGGCGCACCATCATCACCGCCGACATGTCCTCGCGCTCCTCGCGCGACAGCCGGCGATCCGGCATCGGCGTCAGCCAGATGTCGGCATCGAGCCCGATCTGGTGACTGGCGTGGCCCGACAATGCGGGCCCGCCGCGCGGCTGGCCGATGTCGCCGACCAGAATGCCGGGCCAGCCGGAATCCTTGCTCGCCCTGGCCGCAAGCCGCTTGATCAGCGCGATCATATCGGGATGGCCGAAATTGCGGTTACGCGACAGCCGCATCACCTGCCAATTGTCGCCGTTGAGCGGCATCTGCATGGCGCCGCCGATGCAGCCCTTGGTGTAGGAGCCGATGACATGCGCAGGCCCTGTCGAGGGCAGCAGTTTTCGCGCGAACAGCTCCCTGGCGCCGATACTGGGATCATTGGGATTGGCGAGCGGCGGCAGTGGCTTTGGCGTGACGCTGCCCTTGTCCTGGGCCAGCGCGTCGCCGGCGGCCAGGAGCGTCATGACGAGCAGGAGAGGGGCGAGGCGGCGGGGACTCATGCCGGGTCCTTATAGCCCAACGCCGCGTCAGGGTTAAGAATTAGGCTTTCATCGCGGCGCCACCTCACGGCGTCTTTACAGCCGTTGCCTCGGCGTCAAGGCGCAGCCCAACACGGCGATTCCCGCGTCCAGCGAGATCGTCCGAAAGTCGTGATTTTTCCCGG
>Ga0307510_10007620_pt1 | contig 12903 bp, 6 predicted proteins | sample 12_EM_MG_FD_207224 | JGI IMG/M metagenome (GOLD analysis project Ga0307510, IMG submission 207224) | Populus trichocarpa ectomycorrhiza microbial communities from riparian zone in the Pacific Northwest, United States - 12_EM | ecosystem: Host-associated > Plants > Roots > Unclassified | place... | reverse complement strand
TCTCCTTAGCCCTGTCTTTTATTTCCTAACAGCACCAGTTCTCATGGTGATCTTCAGTGCTCAGATTGGAAAGCTCTTCATCTGGCAAGATTTCTGTCCAAAATGTGACCCCATTGATGCACTTTTCGTTGTGGGATTGTTGAGTTTAATTATATACATTTATCTTTATTTAAGCCCTCGGTCTACTTATTTAGTCGACTTCGCTTGTTATCGTCCACCAAATGAACTCAAGGTAATTAACTTGTGTTCTTCGAATCTAATAATAAAAAAAAAACATGTGTTCTAAATAGATCATTCTATCAATTGTTGTAAATCAAGTATCATAATCTTGCCACCAAAAACAATGTGGATTCACACACAGAATAACAGTAATTTCTTGTTATGTTGTGTACAGATTTCGAAGGACGAATTCATCGAGTTGGCGAAGAAATCAGGCAAATTTAATGGTGCCGCCATAGAGTTTCAGCGCCGAGCTCTCAAGAATTCTGGCATTGGAGATGAGACCTACATGCCTAGAATAGTTTTTCAACCTGGGCACAAGATAACACTAAAGGATGGCCGTGAAGAGGCAGCAATGGTCATGTTTGGAGCAGTAGATGACCTTCTTGCCGCCACAAAAATAAGGCCCAAGGACATAAAAATTCTTATTGTCAACTGTGGGATCCTAAATACTACCCCGTCACTCTCATCAATGGTAATAAATCACTACAAGCTTAGGCATGATATTCAAAACTTCAATCTCGGTGGCATGGGATGTGCTGCTGGCATTATAGCTATTGATCTAGCTAAAGACCTTCTGAATGCATATCCTGGATGCTATGCACTGGTGGTGAGCACAGAAGCGGTGAGCTATACATGGTACAGTGGCAATGATATGGATATGCTCCTTCCTAATTGTTTCTTCAGACTTGGCGCAGCAGCCATGCTTCTATCCAGTTGCCGCCTTGACCGATGGCGATCTAAGTATGAACTGAAGACGGTACTACCTGTATATTTTTCCTATTCCTTCAGATATTTCTTTTGACTAATCGCAATCTCAAGTCCTATACATGTGTTGTCCCTATAGTTTTGTGCTAACAGTGAAATTATAGTATCATACTTGTCAAAGCAGAGCACTATTAACATTTCAAATTTGCTATGCAGCTAGTTCGAACTCACAAAGGCATGGACAACAGAAGCTTCAAAAGCATACATCTAAGGGAAGATGCAGAACGAAAGCAAGGTCTGTCAGTTAGCAAGGATCTGGTTGAGGTGGGAGGCCATGCACTCAAGGCCAACATCACCACTCTAGGCCCTTTAGTCCTTCCCGTGTCTGAACAAGTTCATTTTTTCACTAATTTGCTCTTCAAGAAGAAAAACAGACCATACATTCCAAACTACAAGCTTGCTTTTGAGCATGTGTGCATCCTAGCAACTAGCAAAAAGGTGCTAGATGAAATACAGAAGAACTTGGAGCTTACAGAGGAATACATGGAGGCATCAAAGAAAACTTTGGAGCAATTTGGGAACACTTCGAGTAGCAGTGTCTGGTATGAACTCGCTTACTTGGAGACAAATACAAGGATCAAACGAGGTGATAGGATCTGGCAACTTGCTTTTGGTTCGGGGTTCAAGTGCAACAGTGTTGTTTGGAAGGCGCTTGGGAATGTTGGGAAGCCCAAGCGGAGTCCTTGGATTCAGGATTCTAACTGAAGGAAATGGTAGGAGAAGGTGGGAGTGAACGAATATTATAGGTTTATATATGGAAATTGTTTAGGTTTTTTTATGTATTTTCAGGAACCGTGACTTAAAATGCCATCAGTACAATGTCAACAATGCATCTCAGGAAAATTTCCTAAAAATGCATTAACTGCCACCGGTCTCCAAATCACTTATTAGATTAAGAGTGTGTTTGTTTAAGAGTTGCGCCGGGCTGCTCACCTCACAAACAAACACATTCTTCAATCGAGTGGGTGGGAAACCACTTCTAGAAATCTAGTCTATTATTAATTAGAGCATAGAACACAACTGACTGAATATAATTATGATGCATTCACCTTACAGGGTTAATATTCGAGTTCCAAGCAGTGACAGTCAAACATCTTTCTAGGTCAATACAACGTTTTAAAAGTAGCTTTGCGTTCTCAAAGACGAGAACATTAGATACAAAATTCAAAATAGAATACAAGTTAGAAAATGTTACTAGTTATCACAGGTGCCCATTGGATTTGCATTCTTGATTATCCATGGGTGCTCCAAGATCTTCTGAAGAGACAGCCTCTTTGAAGAGTCCTTGACCAAAAGCTGCAAAAATGAAATTACCCAGATCACATATTGAACCCCACAGTTATGCAATTCCATGTTGAGACAATACTAGTAAGGCAATACCGTTACTCTAAAAAAAAAACTTACCCGGGTGATGAGGTTCTTTGCTTCTGCAGAGACAGGAGGAGTGGAAGGAAAAGTAAGATCAACCTTCACAATCCTGCATCACAAAATTCACTTTCCACATAAATCCCAGTTCAATTCTCTACACAAATCAGACCAAATAACCCATTAAAACACAACCCTTCCCACCTTCTGAACGTATCACGCTGACTCTCAGCCTCAAAGGGAGGAGCCCCATAGAGGAACTCATAACAAAGAATTCCCAAAGTCCAGTTATCAACAGCGTAATCATGAGCCTTATTCTCCACCATTTCCGGTGCCAAGTAATCCAAAGTTCCACACATAGTGTGTCTTTTGCTCCTCGATTGCACAGACCACCCGAAATCCGCAATTTTCAGTCGACCCTTCAAATGTTAGCATTCAAACAAAGTTCTCAAATCAACAACAACCAAAAAAAAAGATATTTTCTGTTAATAGATAACCTCAAAATTGCTCATATTAATCTAAACTGTAATCGAAATATAAGCAATAATTAATCACAAATTCTGATTAAAAAACAAATAAAAGCAACACACCTCGTGATCAAGCAACAAATTTTCAGGCTTTATATCTCTGTGAATCACATCCTTCTCATGACAATACGCCAATGCATTCGCCAGACTGGCAACATACTGAAATTAATTAACAATAAAATGAATCATAATAATAATCAGTAAAAATAAATTGAGAGAGAGAGAGAGAGACGGACCGTGGCGGCTTTTTGCTCAGAGAGATAACCGCACTTTCTAAGCTCTTTAAAAAGTTCACCGCCGTGAGCGTATTCAAGAATCATGAAGACGCGTTGGTCATCGTGAAACCAACCGTAGAGACGGAGAATGTTAGGGTGACTGAGACTGGTTTGAATATCCATTTCCCTCTTCAATTGATGATGAATGTTGTACTTGTCGATTTGTTCCTTGAAAATCACCTTCAATGCCACTATGTACTTGCTCTTCACTTCCCTGGCTACATAGACCCGGCCGAACTTCCCTCTCCCTAAGGGTTTTCCGATCTCGAAGTCGGCTATCGACCATCCCCTTCGCCGCGGCTCTGACTTTTTGTTGTCTTCTGCCATTTTCGATGATCGATTCGATTCTAGAGCTAGTGTGAGAAGACAACTGCTTTTGAAATTTGGGATTTTTTTTCTTTCGAATTTCCACCGTTCTGTTTTTTTATTTTCAAGTTTAGTCTTAGCCCGCCCATATTAAAACGCACCGTTTGGGCTTTGCATTTTTTTTTTCCGGTAAACCTCACATTTAAAGTATTTTTTATATCATAATAAAAAATTTATTTCTCAATTATACCATTTCATTAAATATAATTAATAAAATCATTAAGTGTTCACGTACTCCTCATGTGATCCCAGTAGAGGAGGAGGAAATTGAAGAGTAATTTCTCTTTAATTTTTTAATAATATAGATCACATGAAGAATAAGCAGATAATTAATAAATTTGTTGATTTTATTTAACGAAATAATCCAATTTAAAAATAAAAGTCATTTGGTAGTACAATTGAAAATTCAAGATTGATGGTGAAATTATTAAAAAAAATATTGATATAAAGAGGGTCAAAATGAAACACATCTTAAATTACAGTGACTAAAACATAACCTTTTCCATAAAATTTACAGCGATGGAGGAGTACCGTGTGGATTTCAGTATTGCGAAAACAAACCAAATTCGCAAACAAAAGTAAAATCCGCAAGCATGGCAAAAATACAGAAATTGCTGAAATTATTTGCACCTAGCTCTATTTTTTTTTTCTGATTTCTTTGATTTTGATCCATGAATGGCAAGGTTTCTTGGAGGATTCTAGAATGTGAGTGTCTGAAACAAGTGGAGAGAAATCCATTTCACTTCTATTTCACTTGCAAATGGATCTAACCTTGACTAAAATGAATCACCATCATCTTCTTTTACCAACCTATGGCCTCTAATCACTTCACTTGCAAATTGGCCAGAATTAATGGTACCTTGTATGCTAAAAAAAACTGTGATTCTTTGTCGAGTTTCACTATTTATATGAATCATGAAACTTTTTTTTTCAATCCAACCCTTTTATTTTTTCATTTCAATTTTATAATATTTTTTAATCTCATCCTTATACTTTTTATAACAGTTATTTAGGTTTTCTTTGTACCGATCAAGTCGATTGGATCAAGTTAGGACAACTCTAATACAGATTAACTTTAAACCAGGGCTAGGTAAGGAGTTGAATCAAGAGGTATTGTTTTCCTGTCAATTTTGTTCGTGTTTCTCAATTTCATCCTTAAGTTTTTTTTACCAACCGACTAAGTTGCTTTTGGATCAGCTAAGTCAATTGACTCATGTCAGGGCAAATCTGAGATGGTTTTAATTTTAAACTTGAGTTAAGCAAGTAGTTGAGTCGAGATGTTTTTTTTTTTTTTCTGTCAATCTCATTCTTGGGCTTTTTTACAAATCTGTTACTTTGTTTTTAAACCGTCCAAGTCGATTGGTTACGTCGAGACAACTCTCGTATGGTTTAATTTTAAACTCAAGTTAGGCAAGGAATCAGATTGAGAGGTTTCAATGTTGACACACTGGGTTAGGTTTAACAATATTAAATAGTTTTCTACAACCTGAATATTTTTTATTACGTTAAAAGAAGATTTTAACCAACTCATAGCGTAGTGTGAACCTATAAACTAGTTGTCGCAAGGGACATCTAGGCTAACTACATGTAAAAAAAAAATAGAAAGAAAAAAAAATCACCACATAGTTTTATTATAACTAAAAACCCTAATTGATCTTTCAGATGTTTTAGGTAAAGAGCTAAAACTGTAATAAGAAATATAGTCATCATCCTATATGTCACACCGTGATGAATCAACAACAAAATAAATTGATTGTTTTGGAGTCGCCACCTAATAATTAAAAAAATTAAGGATCCTAAAAAAACATTGATTTATTCAGAGATCCGGTTCTAAGTTAATTATGATTAAAAAAAGATAGGCATCACTCTTACCGCTTCATTTTAGATGAAAGTTTACCGTTGTTCGTGTTTTTCCTAAATTGATATACTTTTGAGCTTATTTATGATTTACTAAAAATAAGATATTAGTCTCTAAAAATAAAAGACTCGTCGAAAAAATATCGATAATCCCTAACAAAGGAGATTTTGTTGAAGCTGGAATTTTTATGAAAAAAACCATGACTTTAATCCCTAATTGTAAGAGATTTCATCAAAGTTGGGTATTTTTATAATAATCATTATGTTAATCCTTAATTGTAAGAGATTTCATCAAAAAAAAATATTTATTTATTTATTTTGTAATGCTTGGCCATGAAGCAAATTAAAACAAATTGATAAAGAAAATTTTATGATACCGCTTTTTAATTTTTTGTTTATCCTTTCGTGTTTAACTCATGCTGAAAGAAACGAATCACCCACATGCATAGTATTGCTTCACTAAATAAACCCACGATCATCCCACAGCTACACGCATCTACACAGTCATCTCCATGAAGGTGTGTTGAAGTGTAGGCTCTTCTTTTGGTTGTTATGCACAGGTTTGATTCCAGTCTTTTTGGAGATCGATTGAGAGGTTCACCACACTCTAGTTGATTTCCTCAGATGTTAGACATTGTCTTGCACCATTGTACACGATAAGAAGTTTATGTTTTGGTTTTCTTAGATTGCTTGAATCAAATGTTTGGTTTTTGAGGTATGGGTTTATATCTTTTCCTTTGATGTTATGATAACTAGGTCTGGTTCATGGTTGTTCTGATATTCATGGTTGTTCAACCTCTGGAGCATACATTCAAGATTAGAATTCGACCTTAGAAAGATTATTCTATCAGTAATGTATCACCAGTTAAACATTTAATAATTGTTTTTGCTCTTACATAAAGCTTTGAATTCAAGTAGATACATGTTAATTATATAATGGCACAAAGTATACATGTCTTAATCATTCCACTTCAAGGTTTGAAGGTGAATGCTAATTAGCATCGATATTCTCTTGATCCCGGATTATTGATTCTACTCCATTGGTAAGGGAGGTTGTGCCTGGGGTTTGTCACCGCATTACAAAACACTGTTCTTGTCTTGCTGGGGCTGGTCTTGTGGGGACCCTAAAAAAGCTTGGAAGAATTTGAAGTAGAAAAAATGCAACCGTGGAAGGTGGACTTCATTAGCATTAATTTGAAGTCTTTGAAAACCATTTCCATAACAATGTTTGAGAGATGTTAGGTAGTGTCCAATCAGACGATGTAGCGATCGAGCATTCTTATGGTGGTTCGGGAGCTGGAGCTATCTTCTTAGTTGCTTGCCAAAACACATAATCTTCTCGGTTCCTAACTGATACCTAGATACAAGGTGTTCTAGTTCAACAGATGAAGCAACCACTCCCCCATGGCTGTTTAGCTACTACAACTTTCAGAACTGCTACACATTTTCCAGCTGATCAGCTCGTTATGATATGGCCTCCATTCGCAAGCTTTATTTTCTAAATATGCATGCATATATTAAATAGTTCAACAATTTATTTTCATACATTCGAACATTCGTTTCTAGAACACACAAATCAAGTTACAATCTATTCAATTCCAAAATCGCTCTTGGCTAGCTTCCTTTATATCCTACACACCAGATTAATGAGAATAGCTGATGAAAACTGCTACCACAAAAAGTTGGGAGAGCTTTGAGGTTTACACAATCTTTAGGAAAAATAGAATGAGACCTACAACCAAACCCAGTGCCTTCTTGGCATGCCCGGGTGCCTGTACCGCACCTCCATAGTATGGCTCAATCATTACCTCAAATTTGCAAGTTCCAGTAGATGGATCTGTCTTGGTGATTGTTGAAAGGTTTGGAAACTTGCATGCATCGTCAAGTTGATTTTGTATCTGGAAATAACTGTTAAATGCATATGAAATGTTCCCCCTAGAATCCAAACTTGCACATGATGTCCCATAACCAAGCCTAGTGCAGTCAGCTAGTCCGCAGGCATAGCTTACACTTAGTGGCACTTGTGGGTCATCAAGCTTGGCCGATGGCTTCATCACACACCATTTACGCTCCAGGTAGTTGACTCTTCTTGCTGGAATTAAAGCTCCTGTATTTGTTGTGCCAAGGTTGAAAGCATATTTGGGCATTCCATCAAATGTAAATACCCCCCAGTGCCGTTCGAAGTTCCCAGGATCAACACTTTTGGCATCCTCATCAATCAGACTAAACAAATAGGCATTAATATCAGCATTAGGCTTTAATGGAGTCCCTTTCCCACTGGAAATATGTGACATGAAACCTTGGTTGAAACGCTGGGCATATTCTATGTTAGCATTCCTGTCCCCATCAGTTGGCCACCCGATCTCTCCAACAATGATAGGCAAATTCCCAAATCCATTCTTTTGTAGAGCATGCACAAGAGTATCATAGTTAGCATCAAACATGTTATAGTAGGATGTGCCGCCATCATTTACAGGATTTGCATTGCCATCGAAGAAGGCATAATCAACCGGGAAGTCAGCATCAGAGTACAGGCTTATGAAAGGATAGATATTCACAGTGAAGGGGGCAGTGGCATCATTCAAGAATTTGACAATGGCAAGCATGAGATCATGGATATCAGCTCGAAAGTCACCATCAGAAGGAAGTCCACTTGAGCTCTCATAGACATCAGCATTCAGAGGGACAGTGACCTTTACTGAATTGCCAAGCCCAGCTTTTATCAGAGCAGATTGGACATTCTGGAGAGCAGGGAATGTTGTTCTGAGAAAGCTTCCATTGTACGTTTGCAAGAAAGGTTCATTTCCAACTGCAACATATCTGTACAAGAATAATTTGATAAGTTAGACAAAAAGCAAAATAATTACAGTGTTGAGTCACGCCCATATTTCTGCACTTGATCTAAAGTTTTCACAAGACAACAAAATAGCAGAAGTCTATGGAACCCTTTTATCTTTCTTATAAACCTCCAAAGATTTCATCACACCTCTATCTAGACAAAATAAAATTACACCAAAATCGTTTGAGTACACATTTCATGTCTAAGGGCATATAAGAACCTATAAATCCAAGAAGGCCATGACAAATTCCATGACATGCAAGAGTTGTATGCCCATCCAATCTGCTAGCCTAAAGCCCATCATTTCCATACCATACATTTAGAAAGGATGAATGTTCGAAATTTTTTTTTCAGACAGATTATATCATCCAAACACATAAAGATGCCAGTGCCATTATGTTAATGATGTCTCCCATAGTTAACACTACATGCACTTGCTTTCAAGAGCTTTTTTTTTCAGAGGTGAATTTCAGGACAATTTCACATTCAGGGTAACATAAAATTAGCAGAAAGCACAAGTGATTTTATTGACAAATAGAATCTATTCACATCTGATGATATGAACAGTGATGGAATGATGTGAACTGTATTTCTGGATGTTTAAAATATGAGATTTCTACAAGAAAGAAATAGAGCCACTAACATCTAGTGTAGCTGAAGATAGAAACAAATGGGACCACAAAGTTCAGTTCAACTAATATGATCCCATACCATTAATATTCTGGAGGAAATTGTTAAGAGTTGCTGGCTCCAGATTGTAGTTTGATTGTTCTATTGCTTCTTCTTTTTTTTGGAATTTTGCAGGCAAGGTTACCTGACTTTGCTTTGCACAGTTTGCGGCCTTTTTTACACTTTGATAGTTCAATTCCTCTTCCGACATTACATTTTATAATCAAAATGTACAATGGGAAAACAAGAAACTTGTGAAAACAGAAGGCCTTTTGGGAACCTAAATGGGGATTGCACCCAAACTATGAATGTTGGAGCGCAGAAGAGTCAGAAAGACCATGATGCTTCCCTCAATCAACTTTATGTTTGTCCAATGCTCATAAATTATTCCAGTTCATTTCTTTCACGTGAACCAAAGCCAAGACAAAAAGATAAGATTTCATGTTCAACTCTTTCTAGACCAAGCACCACCATCCAATGGGCAAGATTAATTGAAGAATAGGGCATGGAATCACCCAAGACATGCAAGAAACCATGACTGAAGAATGGGGCTTAAAGTTCACTGGAAGAAGGGACCTGAGATTCGGCCAATACCTAAAAGGTGCAACTTGAACTCCATAACACATTTGCCGATAAATGAGCTAGACAGTAGAAAATCTTGAGATATTTTGGAGAGTATATTCGGAAATCTCTAAGCAGGAACCAAGGCAAGTGACTAACTTTCATGCAATAGAACTCATACAATCACTTCTTGATGTAGCAATTTCAAGATAAACTAGGAATCCCCAACATAAATAACTTATAGAGAAAGATAGAGAAAACAAAAGGCTATAAGATAAATCATGGTAAGACAAATTCACAAAAGTGCCAAACATCAAACACAACCCCACAATTACGTAGCCAAGTTAAGTTACCTTGATCGGGTTGTCTCTTGGCTGTATCAGATAAAAACATATAGCCAGAGCAAGAATCAATTTGTTGGTGTTAACATGATGATAAAGCACATAGTCATTTAGTCAATCCAAATTCTAATTGAAACCTTTTGGAGTTATGACTGTGCTGTCCGCAATAAATCTAGAGGGACCACAGCAAAATATGCAGATAAAATCTGTCACCAATAACAAAAAGGCTTTAGTTAATTCAAATTCTAATTGAAATCTTTTGCAGAACATGACATTGCTTAGTTAGTCTGCAATAAATCGAAAGGGACATCAGCATAATGTACAGATAAATCAGCCAACAATTAAAAGGGGGCTTTAGACATCATTACAGATCAGTTTGAATGAGGCAGACAGAGAAAAGGCTCTCAAACTGATGAAGGCAAGATATAATGACATCCCAGCATCTAACTTGCTACATGTAATCTTGAAATTTCACGCCATTTGGAACTGGCATAACTGAACATAAGACCAGGCAACACCCTTACCCTCCGAGCAATATTTCTCTCAACAACCACAAACTAAAAGATAAATTATCACAATAATGGCCAAGAGACAGTTCAAAGGAAGGACAACAAACAATTAATTTCAGCTAATAATCTCAATTTCTTGTAAACCAAGTCAGGAAACAATACGCACACACATAAAAGCAAGAGTAAATTTGACCTGATGTTGACATTATTTGAGGTGACATGTGCGGAGACATTTTTGGAAACCCATTTCTCAGCAGCCTTCATGCTACTAGCCAGAGTAGCAAGCATGTCATTTGGGATACCCACCATGACCTCAATCCCACTCTTACCAAGAGCTTTTAGAGTATCATAATCTGCATCAAAAAGCTTAACCTTTTGGATCCCATTTTCCCTAAGCAGCCTCACCACAATGGATGGATCCAAAGGGTGGGTAGCTTGCGTTCCCCAGTTGGCACCTATGGTCATTGCACCACTCACCGTTGAAAGCAATGACACTAATCCAATAGCCACATGATACAACCGCATCTTTCCTTTTCTTCAAACAAATGAGCTAAGCTTCTTTCTGAAAGTGACGACGATAACAATAACAATACAGAACTGGAGTAGATAGTGATGAACAATACAAGATATGCTTAGGGATTAGTCTCTAGTTAAGAGACAAATCTTACAAGCAAGCACTAAAAAAGGGAATTAATCTTTCAGAGGCAAACCAACTATAGAAACCCCAGATGCAAAAGTAGCTAGAAGAGTAGGAGGCCAATCAAATCTAGTTTTGAAGAAAAGGATAGGTATATAGGTGGTCTTAATTATAAGTAGCAGTAGTAGTAGTAAGTATAACAATAAAGCAACAAGCTTTAAAGTAAAACTTTAACATCTGAAAACAGAAATATTGGAATTAGCAAGAGCATGTCTTCCATGAATCGCAAAAGAAAGAAAAGAAAAGGAGTTGTCAACTTAAGTTGAAATCATCAAACAAACTAAATTTGAAAGAGAGAAAGCTTAAGTGAAGAGAGGGAGATTAAGCTAAAGTAAGAAAGATTTTGAACAAAGAAGCTGGTAGACAGAAAGAGTAACAACTTGCATTAGTGGTAACTAGGAATCAGATTCGTAAATAAGACAAGATTAAGCTAAACAAAGAAGGTAAGAAGGAAAGATTTTGAGCAAAGAAGCTGGGAGACAGAGAGAGTAGCAACTTACATATCAGCGATAACTAGGAACCAGATTCGTAAATAAGAAAGCGCACTGAGTGCAAAAAACAAAACCAGAACAAACAAAGCGAAAAGGTGGGGTTTATTAAAGCGCGGAAGAAGAGAGGGAGAGGGGGAGGTGTAGCCAGGAGGAATGTGAGGTTATGAAGAAGTTAAGAATCCCGCTCCTGTTGAAGCAGGCAGTATTTTATTAGCTAAGCTAAAGATCGAACTTGTTAGAAGAGTTGTAATACTGAAGCATCAAAAAGGAAGGAAGGGTCCTTACTCCATACAAACACAACCACGCACTCACTGACTGGCACCTGGCCTGCAACTAAACAAAAGTAGAGAGAGAAAGAGAGAGTGATAGCCTTGATGGGGACCAGGACCTCATTTAGGCTAAGAGAGAGAGGGAGAGGGAGATATGAGGTGTCGTCACTCGTCACATTAACATATGAAAATGAAAACAAAAAACGAAATTGTAAATTATAAATAAGTCCCTATATTTTATTGAAACTAGTTAATTAGTCCATGTAGTTTCGCGATCGACAATCCTCGGTTCAGTAACTTTTAGTTCTCGGAATGACTTCTTTCATAAGAAAACTTTCCCACATTACATGTCTCTCCTTGAACCTTTCTATTTTTAAAAAATAAATAAATAAATAGTGTATGGATTAGAAATATAGTTTATAAACAATAAGGACTAATTAATTAGTCTCATTAAACTAAGAGGACTAGATTATAATTAACTCGCAATAAATTGAAACAAATATCTTGAGTCGGGTGTCTGTCTGCAACATTGGCAAGACAGGATTTGGCAGGCATCTTTGTTACAGCAAAGTAATAATAATTTGGTCATTCATCTATCCAACGGCTACTTTCGGTGGTCGCATGTCGGTCATTATCTAGCTGGGTTTGGACCGGATCTTCTTGTTCAGACACCAAACCCAACTATTTATCTTAGCCCAATTTGGGTATGAAGCTAATCTTGTTTTAATGGTTTTTTTTTTTTTTGTGTTTTAAAAATATTTTTAAAATTTAATTTTTTTATTTGCATCAAATTAATTTTTTATGTTTTTATATTGTTTGATGTGCTAATGTCAAAAATAAATTTAAAAAAATAAAAAAAATTATTATTTCAATGTATTTTCAAATGAAAAGCATATTAAAAAGCAATCGCTACCACAATACCAAACGAGCTCATAAATGGTTTGCACTAAGGTCAGGTTAAAATTTTATTTAATGTAAAAAAAATAATGAAGTATTATTAACATTTTTCTAGTGGAAAAAAATTAAATCATGCGGAAGGTGACTTGATGTGACCTGATCGATTTGACAAGTCCAAAGACAACCTAAACGACTGATAAAATTATAGTTTAACTAAAATTTTAACTCATATATATATATATATATATATATA
>Ga0307510_10007619_pt1 | contig 12903 bp, 13 predicted proteins | sample 12_EM_MG_FD_207224 | JGI IMG/M metagenome (GOLD analysis project Ga0307510, IMG submission 207224) | Populus trichocarpa ectomycorrhiza microbial communities from riparian zone in the Pacific Northwest, United States - 12_EM | ecosystem: Host-associated > Plants > Roots > Unclassified | place... | reverse complement strand
CACTACTTTATGGGTAGCAAGACTTGACTATGGCATGGAGTTGAAGGTGACTGATCCAAAGGAGCAGCAAGGAGACATTGAGGAGGAAGAGACAGAAGGCAAGAAGAGGTGGGACAGAGTAGACTGTCGAAGACGAGGGGCAGGCTGCTGACGATAAGGGAGCTTTGAAAGGCTCCAGTGTAGGGATTGACAAGAGAACAGTCTGAGGACTGTTCACCTAAATTCATAGGTCTTATATACTAATACAGGGTGGTCTGTGCGCAGTTTAGGGTAGGTACAATTACAGGTAACGGGGGATTGCACAGTTGATGTGCAGTAACTGCGGATTACATTATACATCTCAATTAGGGTCTAGCCCCAATGAGTCACGTCTTCATTGATCGAGTCACGTCGCGTGTTCGTTGATTGTTTAGTAGACACATCTTGTTGATCGTTCCCACAATCTGCCATGTGTTGATCAACAGATTGGACGCGCATCCAAAGCGCATCTTGTCATGTGATATTGTTGATGACCAGTTCCTTGATAGGTCATGTGTTATCTTCCCAGGGTCACAGGGTTGTAGGTTCCCAGGGTCATGTGCTAGTAAGTCATGTGATATATGAGTGACGGAGGGGTCACATGATGAGTCACATGTAGGGTCATGTGATATATTCCCATGGTCATATGATGCTGAAGTTACAGGTTTGTAGCTAGGACCAGGGGGCACAAGTACTGCTTGCAACAACCACCTCTCTAGGTAGCTCCTGGACCACATCTTTATTGGCCTGATTGACCACAAAACAGCGAAGGGTTGATGGGACCAACTTGCTGAAGAGCTTGGTCAGCCAGCACAGGAAGCAAGCAGAACAGAAGGACTCACCAGAGAACCCCCTGCAGCTATAGCAGAGGGGAGCAGCTGAAGAAGGTGCAGGTGCAGAGAAAAATGCCACCCTGCAGATGCCACTGACACTGCTGATATTGAGGGGGAGGGTTGTTTGCTGGCCAAGGAAGGGGACACTCATATGCAAATCATCAGCACAGAGGCAGTCCTGTCCCAGCAGCACACACAAGGCCCAGACCCCAAGGTACCCACACAAACACTCAGTGCAGAACCAGAGGCGATATTGGGCAAGCCTGGAGCCATTGAAGAAGGTGCTCACACACACAACAACCATGCAGAGCTGGACCTAAAAGTGGGGCAGCCAGGTGACCCAAACGCAAACACCCCCAAAGGAGTTGCCCATGGCAAGCCGGACTCAATGCCAGGGGAAGAAATCATTTCGAACACACCTGTGCATCTTGAAGGCACGGGGCCAGAAGTCTTGATGGAGGAGGAAGTCGGTTGCCCACTTGAGGTGGAGGAGAATGGGACTGCTGGGAAAACTGTCAGTGTCAAGGGGGACGTTGGTCCTTGCATCGAACTGCAAGAGCCCAGGGTTAGCTGCCTTGCCACACAAGAGAACACTAGATCACTCACCTTGCCATCACCACCACTACCCACCACCCTGGAGGCTGCTAGCATGCAGCACTCACTGGCCATTAACATAGAGACACCAGCCATCCCAGTACTAGACCATGGCACAGACTTGGAGCCACAGCCGCACAACACACTGCCGCCACCAAATGAGGGTGCGGAACCTTCTACTCACCAGCCGCCTGAGCAGATCCAAGCCCCCACCGAAGTTGAAGGGCCGCTCCTGGGCAAGGAATCGCAGCGCACAATGGGCCAGAGGGCCAGAGGGGCCCGACATCAGCGCGGAAATATGAGGGCAAAACGCCCATTGGAGAGGTGCATGGCCGCCCTCCTGACCTCCCCAACCTGCAAAGGCAGAGCTCTATTGATTGGGAGCCAGTGTTCATCATCCTGAACGCCCGTGTCTGTATGCATAAGGTGTGGAGGCCCATCCTTGACAAGGGTGCTTGTATGTGCCCCGATCTGTGGCCCAACCTGGGCACCATCACTGTCGATCCAGATATCTATTTCGGGTCAGCATCACAGCTCAAGGGGGAGCAAAACATCAACTTACCATCTGTGGGGAGCAAGCTGCATGCTGCCCCATCTACCCCTCAACATTTTTCACTTTTACTCTTACCCTCTGTTCCATCGCCACTTGACACCCTTATGCACAAGAATCTGTTGTATGGAGAAACCGCTGCCACTGAGCGGCACACCACTGAAGACCATCACCCCAAGCTCTGGAAGCTGCCCAATCTGCAATCCAAAGACCTGCAGGAAGCAGGGGGAGTGTTTTCAGCATTGGGCAATGTACCTGTGATCCCTGAAGGCCCAGACCCTCTTGGGCTTGCTGGTGTGGTCATGAACATGGACCTCCGGAAAGTCAAACCCTCATGTGTTAACGCACATGAACAAGGGGGAGTGTCACCCATCGTGGGCGCTGCACTAGCCCTGGCCGAAGGAACTGCTGGCATTGGACCCACTGGCAAGGCTGAGACAGCCACCACCACTGAGCCCAAGGTGTTGGTACCCAGGGTGCAAGATAAGGTCAGGCGCAGACGTGAAGTTGACGCACCACCACAAGAGGCACTGCTGCAGAAGGGCAAGTGCAACACCAAGGCGCTGTCACAAAAGTGCAAGCTTGAGCATTGCCCGAATGAGGACAAACGCAAATCTGTTCAGCTGCTACAAGAGGCACCACAACAAGACAAGGGCACGCTTGAGATGCTGCCGCAAAACCACCAGTGCAAGCATGACGCGACACTGCAAGGCAACCCAAGTGTTAGTGCCCTGTCCATTTGGGATCCAGGAGGGAGGCTGCCCAGTGATGATATCGTTGAGTCGAAAGGGCCTGTTGAGGCCATGGACATTGTACTGGGCATTGTCGCCCACAAGAAAACACCTGGCTGTGCAGAGTTGAATCAGTCTGCCAGCACCATCCCGAAAAGCCAACCACATACCTTTATCTCCTTTTCCATCCGTCGTCTGGGGCTCTTATCATCAAGAAGCCCATTTGTTTTCATTTTTTGTTTTGAGGCCCATTGAGAGGGTGCTGCATCGTCCTGGAAGTGTCAAGGCAGAGACTCCAACAGCAATGTGGCTGTTTGGTGGCCATCACATCCACATCACATTCAAGTCATATGCCATCACACGCATCCCCACACCATGCATGCTCTGGTGCACTGGCAGAGAAACCCCAATGCACAGCCACAGCCACTAAATATAATCCTTGTGTGCCCCTGTTTTTATTTGGAGGCATTTCACTGCAGTGCCCAGACTGTCTGTGAAATGAGGGGGAGTGTAGCAAATCAGCGTGCAAGTGGATCAATTAGATATGAGATTTTGGACTGTACCCTACATTCCTTAGTTTTGACAGATGTTCACTAGCACACTTGTTTAGCACAGTACCCTAGAACCTTATTCACTTGTTATATACTGTAGGTAGTTCGTTTTGTACCCTTAGTTCCTGTGTTTACCCACACATTCTGGGGTAAGTAGCATACCCAATACCATCACCAGTTCCTGTGTTTACCCACACGTTCTGAGGCCTTTGTGTGCCTGGAATTCACTCCTTTACTTTTATTAGTTGCTACATCATCATGATGCAATGACAAATCCGAAGTTTTGAGATTGATCCAAGGGGATCTGATTGCCATGCACCCATTCTGGTTTAATGGGTGTCTAGTGTAAGCAGCTACCCTTTATGGTAGTCAGTTTTGATGGAGACCCAATTAAGGGCCATGTTGCTATCTGCATTGTCTGCAGAGCTCTGCATGGCTGGGATTGTCTGCGGACTCTTCTAAAGAGGTCAAGTGGTAGCCTTGACTTTGGGGCAAGGTGCTGGCTATGGGCGATGAGGCTGAGGGGGTGATTGACTGGTAACTGCCTTCTCAACTGGTACATTGTCATATAGGCACAGAAGAGGGGCTGGTGGGCAATAGGGAGTGCTTGCAGGACACCAGACTGTTGGGTTCAGTGAGCCATCTCTGCCATGGCTCAATAGGGGACTCTTCTGGGGACAAGGTGTGTTAAGGCCTATTGAACCTTAAGGCGCAACATGCACAAAGGTGAGATATGCGGCAGTGATGAAGTTATAAGGGTCATAATTCCCTTAGTAACCTAAAGTGCTTTGGAAGGTGATAAAAGCGAGAAGGTCACTAAGACCAATGTCTGGGTGAAGATAAAGAGGAATGGGAAATATCTTCAAGGTTTTGAAGATATTTTCAAAGAAGTGAAAGAGGGAAATGGCTTGTCAAGCAACAAGGACTTTGAACACAATAGATTGCAAACTAGGGCTGAGCACCCGTAACCGTATTTACGGGTTTATGGGCTGCCGTAATACGGTACGGGACCCGTACCGTATTGGCCTTGAAGCGACACTTTTACGGTACGGTTGACGGGCCGGTTACCCCCCGTATCAGACCGTAAAGATACGGCCGTATACGGCCGTCATACGGCTGTATGATGGGCATTGCAAGATCTTATCGATCTTATCTCCGAGCGCGGATCATGCTATGTGTAAGACTGACATCCCAGCCACCGTGCACCAAGTCCAACACGTTCACACATGACCCCGCTGCACCCCCTCGTTGTCGTCTCATCCACAGTCCCATCCCCGTTGCCTTGCCAGGATGCCTCTGCCTCGCTCCTTTGTCCTGTAAAACGTGGATGGGCCAGGTGTGTTGTTATTTCTATCATTGTGGTGCCGCCTTCTGAATTCACATTGGATGGCCTGGGTTTTCTTGTTGGCGGGCAACACTGCCTGTTGTTGCTCTTGGTCTCAACAGACCCTTTCCCCCCGATGGTTCCTTCCCCAGGCGACTTCCCTCCAGGATCCCAAATTTCCCGGGCACCCATTTTCAGGGTCCCTTTGTGGCGGAGCTCTTTGCTCGCTGTTTCGCAGCGCCTCGTGCCCATGCCCGCGTTTGCCCTCATCCGGGGTTCCTTGTATGGCACGTCGACTCCGTGCTCGCCCTTTTGTGGCAGCACATTAAGCTCTCCTTCTCCCCCTCATGGCGGCATCTTGTTCATGCATCCGGCCCTTCCTTTCAGGTCTCCTCGCAGCAGTGCCTCAAGTCTGTGCTTGCCTCCTTACACCGGTGTTTCCTGCCCATGCCCTGCCTCACCATATGCTCAGGGCTCCAATGCTTCGTGCTCCGCAGTGATGGCTCTTTCAGCCTCACCAGCGAGCTCGATGCTGGAAGTGCTCTCAGCTCGTGCAGGTGTGGCATCTACACCGGCTGCACCTCCCCTCGTTCGTGCGCATCAATGCCCGAGGGTTTGACTCCTCCCACGTCCGCATTCTCGGCCACATGAGCAAGCCCAAAAGGTTCAATGTCTTCAAGGAACACAGGTGAGTCGCCCAGAACTTCTGATGACTCTCCCCACTTCCTGCAAGTCTTCGTTATGCGAGCTCAGCATTTTCGAGGGTTCAGGGCAGATGACCGTGGCACACCATTCAGAGGCGGCGCCCTCTCCCGGCGGATTCTCGCGCGCAAGGGTGTCAGATGGAAAGGTGGCTCGCTGCTGTCGCCTTCGAAGTCATTTGCGATTCCGTACGTTTCCTCTTTTTATTGACATCTAATTCCTAGATTGCCCTGTGAGCACACATAACTTAGCTCTGGCGGTCACATGATTAACAACTGTCTATCCGCTATTCTTGTTTCACACTCTATTCTCAATGCCCCATCCATCCGCCCTCACCTCACCAATGCCAATCGCCTTCCCCTTGCCAATATCACTGCCTTCTCCCCCCTCCCTCAAGAACCTCTTTGGACTCAAGGAAGTCAAGATTTATCGACGTCACACCCGTACAATCCCGTACACCCCGTAATACGGCCGTATATACACCCGTACCGTACCATCTCGAAATTTTGAGACGACTGTACGGTTACGGTTTACGGGTACCCGTAACCGTATTGGTACCGTAAATTATACGGCCATATGCTGTATACAGTACGGTTCTCAGCCCTATTGCAAACTAAGTCAGGCTTAAGGCCCAACTCTAGGATATAAGCCCAGCTTATATATAACAGGGCAGCTACCTGACTAAGCATACAAAAGGGGAGAACAATAGAGTCACAAACAATAAGGGTTACAGAACAATAGAGTCACAAACAATGGTGGTCACAGACTACCATAAGAGAACAATAAAAGGCATACAAAAGGAGGGAACAATGGAGTTCCTGACAAGATGGCTCTGTTGTACAGGTAAGCGGTCATGTGAGTCGAGGTCATGTGATCATATAAGTACATAGCAGTCAAGAAAAGAAAAGAAAAATGTGGGCCAAGTGCCCAGGAGCATAACAAGGTGTGCGTGTGGCCTTCAGGACTATCTGGTAGATAGGGAATGACTTGTTCTGGCTCTAAGGGTAGTGCATCCTCTATGGGACTGTCTGGGTCTTCCAGTGGGTTCTCTACTGGGAGTGGCTCTTGGTACATCTCCATTGAGGAGTATTCCTGTCTATGGATGTTCCATGGGATGGGGACAAGGGGCTCAACTGGTGGCTGATCAAGGGGTGACGATGTTATGGATGGTTCACTGGGCAGTAGTGGTGGCAGGTCCTCTAGGGATGGTGGGTTCAATGGCAATGGCTGCTTGGCCTTTGGGACTGGTGTCATGATAAGGGGCGTAGAGTCTGATGGTAGGAGGGAAAATGGGGTTGGATTGTAACACAAAAGCTTGTTTCATGCAAACAAGTATAAATAGAATATATGGTGTGCACCTATGTGATTGTTGTTGGAGACACCATTCTGATACCTGTTGAAAGGGCCCAGCCAGATAAACAGATCCTCCAGAAGAAGGGATGTGGCTGCATTATCCATGTCTCTGATTTTGTTGAGGAAGAAAACAGGCATCTTATCATCTGCAATGAGAGGGGGGTTATCATCAAGGATGCACAAACAATTATATATCCAGGGACAGGCAGTGATCCATGGTGGGATCACACACAATTGCTTGTCCAAGTTGACAAGGCAATCACAATTTTCAACAAGGCGCATCTGGGGTGTGAAGGGGTCTTCATTTTCAACCAGTCCTCAGCACATGGATTGCTCAGGCTGGATGCTCTTTGTGCATTCAACATGAACAAATCTAATGGGGGAAAGCAGAGAAAGCAGAAAGATACAGTAATTCCAATGAACAACCTACATGAGGGACTCTGCAGGAAGCCACAGAAAATGACAATGGACACCAGTGACGCAAAAGGTCTTAAGCAGGTATTGGAGGAACGCAGGTTCAACATTGCTGGGATGTCAGCAAAATGCTTCCCAGTATGTGCCTTTGAGAACAACAATTGTTGCATGGCCTGCCTTCTCAGCAAGCAAGATGACTTCCACTTGCAAACATCTCTCCTGGAACAAAAAATCACAGCAAAGGGTCACCATTGTATTTTCCTCCCAAAGTTCCATTGCAAGTTGAACCCAATTGAAATGGTTTTGTTCATTTAAATTTTATTTCCATACATTGGCTAACTATTGGATACAGTACTGGGGATGGTGCAAGAAACACTACAGAGATGTGCCCAAAAATTGATTTGATGTGGCAAAGTGGGTTGCACATGAGTGTCTTGACAACTGCCTGGTTGATGTGATCCAACATTTCTTCAACAGGTCTTGGTGGTTCATGGATGCCTACTAGAACCATTTGACTGGAAAAGCAGCAGAGTGGGTGGTCTGTAAACAGAAATTGCACTGTCACATCACTCCAGAAGCAGGTGGGCTTTTCTCACAGTGTTGTATGTAAAATGTCATGCTCCCAAAGAGGACATGTCCAGTAGTTCAGTTTCCCTTATTGACAGCTGTCAAACATTCGTACTCAGACAAATAAAAAGATCTCAGAATAAGTAATATAAGCAAAACAAACATATTGCTCTAAAAAACATTTGTCACTTGGAAATATGTGATGTAAGCAAAACATATGCATGCTAAGGCATGTCCCTTAGCATGGAATGACAAGTCAAGCCCTGGGGGGCAAATGCATGTGCACAAGGGCATTCCTGGGCATAATTTGAGCCCAGAAAGGTGTCTGGGTGGATATCTGTGCATATCTGGACCCTGTACTGACAGAGGAAGGAGGTACAAACATGTGCCCAAGCAATGCAGCAGAAAAAGGCACAAATGCAAGACCAGGCATGCCACTTGAAGATGGATATACATGTGGGACTGCCCCTGATAGGTTCGCAAGAGCAAATGAATGTGCAGTGGAGCCTGCTGCTGCACCGAAAGGGGACACACACACAGGGGCAAGCACAGCATGCAGTGCAAATGCAAGCCCAGGCACACTGCTTGAAGGCAGATATGCAAGCAGGACCACCCCCAATGGGTTTGTAAAAGTGAAAAAATGTGCAGCAGAAGGGGAGGCACACACAGGGGCAACCATAGTAGGGGTGTGTACAGCTGGAGCAGGCACAGTGGCACAGGCAAGTGTATTTGCAGCAATGGAGACTGCATCAGGCTTTGCACACTTGCCTGATCTCTCACCCCTGGCATATGGATCAATGTATTTGTGGGAGCGCTTGCCTTTGGGCCAATGCGCTCTGTGCTCATGTTTCTACCACTGACTGAGCTGTGTTTACATTTTGGGGCTTTTCCATTTCCCATGCATTTGGCTGTTTCAGCCCAGGTGTTAAGGGCCAAGGACCCTAAGGTGCGATGTGCACGGGTTTGTATAACAGCGGCGGGACTTGTACTTCAAGGGATCGCAGGTAGCAAATACTGGCCCTTGGATGCACTGGTATGGCAGGTCTGCACATGTGCAAGATACTAGTGGTGATAATAAAAGATGTAGAGGAGAGTCTCGATGATGTTCGAGACAACTTAGAAGGGATGCAGGCGAAAACTGAAGGCGCTGTGGAAGCTACAACACTTGGGATTAAACCAAGTTAGGCTTAAGGCCCAACTCTAGGATATAAGGTCGACTTATATACATCTGGGCAGCTGCCATGACTCGAGCCTAATACTACTAGTACCCGTACCAGTAAGGAGTCATCGTACAAAATATGGAGTCATTCCGAGTTGAACTGACTCACGTGTGAGTCCTAGGATATGTGCTACTAGGTTGGAGTCAGTGTGAGTCACATGCACAGCCAAAAGGGAATCACATGGTAAGAATGATAGGTAAGCAGTCAGGTGATAAAGTCATGTGATGGAAAGGGGGTTAGAACAGGTCATGTGATGGGAAAGTATTAGTAAGTGGATGGAAAATGAAAATTAGAGCCTCAAGAATGTAACATGACGCCCTTCCTAGGAAGTCACTCCTATGTGACTTCATTCACGTGGCTGGTCACATGAGTCAGCGTCCCACTCTGCACAGCGTAACTCATATGAGTCGTCCCTGAGACACATAAGTCCATAGTTGGGGTGGGTTTCGGGTACCACACAACTCATTCCAGTGCAATTGAAATGAGGGACTGGGCATTTGTTGTGAGCATGGAGAGGGGAGTAGCACCACCTACAGATGACCCATAATGGGCAATCTTCCTTCATGTGATCTGGGTAATCGTCATGACATTTGAGGCAATAGGGATAGAGGGGGCGTTTGTGTTTGTTACCAGTCTCTTCCTGGTCGTCAGATGGTCCTTGAGCTGCAAAGATATAGGGGATGAAAGAAGTGGGAGGGGAGGCTGGCCTGGTACGAAGAAGGTGTGGTTGAATGCGTGTATGAACTGCCACATTAGCCAAGTAGTGCTCCATATCTAGGAGCTTCTTGTTTGCCTCTTGCTCTTTGTTGTCTAGCTCTAGACGTTGCCTCTTGATCCTTATGATGTCGTCGTACTGGACGCAGAGTGTGTGTATGTCTGCTATGACGCCAGGGTTGCCTAAGTGGTAAAGTACATCGTCCACTATGATTCAGCTAGCGCTGCTGGGGTGGAAGATGTAAAGGTCAGTATCTTTAATACCTGGGCAACAAAAATTGGGGGTGGGGAATGAACAAGCGTGAAGTGGGGTGGCATAGATCGGTTTGTTCTTGCCACTAGTACCTTGATGGACAATGCCATCTTTGAGGGACAAGTAGCAGATGTACTTGGCCGTGTGTGGATGTGTGTCGTCATCAGTATAGACAAGGGGGTAATGAGCCAGGTTGCCAAGATTGAATTTCATCCATTCTCCTCCTGGATGGTTGTCGTCTGTAGATACTTCTGTTTGTGTCTTGACGTTAATAGTAATGCACTGTAGGAGGGTGGGAGGTGATCCGACTTCTTGGTCGCTGTCTTCAAGATAAGGTCCTATCATCTCCATAAATACTGGGATGAAGGTGAAGTGTGTGATCTGGTTGAAGACATCGTTGGTAGTGGGTAGGAGGGAGGAGTCAGGGTTGTGTTGGGCATAGAGGTCGATGTTCCCTATGATATTGTCTGTCCATGTCCTCATAGCGTTGTTCAGGATGGGGTTGGCTTGTCTGTATCTCTTTATAGCTTTACAGAGTTTGACGATGGAGCGTATCTCAGGCTGAGTGGGTTTGCTGCTAAGCCATAGCTGGTGGCAGAACTCAGAAGAGCTAGGAGAGGAGGGAATATGACATGGTTCAGATTCAGGAGTGGAGTGGGTTCTAGCATCAGCTTCAGCAGCCCTTTGGTCAGCTAGAATAGCCTCTTGTTCCTCAATGTATTGGCTAGGCGGTGTGCTGACAGTATATTCAAAAGGGGTGGGTATGCATTCCCCAATACAGTCAGCGAGGGGGCAGTTGCGAAGTTCTATCAGTATCTCCTCACCCATTGTGCTTGGGGATGGTGGTGGAGGTACTTGGGGTACTGCCAAGAAATGCTCCAATAGTGTACATGGGGGAATAGGGATTGGGGATGGTGACGTTGATGAGAGGTTGGTGAAATTTGTAATTGGAGACCGTGGATCAGAGGTGGATCTTGTCCCAACTAATGGTGCAGGTGGTGTCAATAAAGGTTGGGTGGGGTTGGTTGCTTCATCAAAGGGTGGTGTAGTAGGTGAGGATGTTCCCACTCTGGTGGACTTGGGTGATAATGGTGTAGTCATCTTTCTGTTCAGTATAGGTTGTGACAAGTGGGGGGAAGATGTCTGGGGGAATGAGAGACATGTAGTGAGTTTTTGGTTGCTGTTTTGCATGCTCTTTATACTGCTTGTCGGGAACTCACTACTTTATGGGTAGCAAGACTCAACGACATGGCGGAGTTGAAGGTGACTGATCCAAAGGAGCAGCACGGAGACGTTGAGGAGGAAGAGACAGAAGGCTAAGAGAGAAGGGACGGAGTAGACTGTTGAAGACGAAGGGTGGGGTGCTGCTGACAATGAGGGAGCTTTGAAAGGCTCCAGTGTGGGGATTGACAAGAGAACAGTCTAAGGACTGTTCACCTAAATTCGTAGGTCTTATATACTAATACAGGGTGGTCTGTGCGCAGTTTAGGGTAGGTACAATTACAGGTAACAGGGGACTGTGCAGTCAATGCGCAGCAACTGCGGATTACATTATACATCTTGATTAGGGTCTAGCCCTAATGAGTCGTGTCTTTGTTGATCGAGTCGTGTCACATGTTCGTTGATTGTTTAGTGGACGCGCCTTGTTGATCGTTCCCACGATCTGCCATGTGTTGATCAACGGGTTAGACACGCGCCCAAAGCGCGTCTGGTCAAGTGACTTTGTTGATGACCAATTCCTTTGTTACGTTCTTGGGCTTACGCAGAGTGCATTTTTCATTTTCCACCTGCTTACTAAGCCTTTCCCATCACGTGACCAACCACCCATCCATCTCGATCACATGACCAATCACCTGACTAGTCACCTGACCACCCACATGACTGGTCACATGCCATCCCAGTCACCTGCTCCTCAAAGTCACCTGTTCTACGTCACCTGCTCCCCAGTCACCTGTGCATCACCTGATACTCCATCACCTGACCTCACATGACCCTATCCCTACCCCTGACTCGTCTCTATTCGTTTACCTAAGCTTCGCTTCCGGATTCTTGGCCTGCTTACTATATCTTCTTCATAGCCTCGTTTTGTGACTTATACTGACTCCCTCCTTGTTACCTTCACGTGCGAGTCAGTTCCGCAGTATGTGACTCCATCTTTTGAGCCATGACTCGTTACTAGTACAGGTACCTATCGTATTAGACTCGAGTCATACAGCCTCCTCACATGTATATAAACCCTTGTGTTTTCCTAGAGTTGGGCCTTAAGCCTGACTTGGTTTAATCCCAAGTGTTGTAGCTTCCACCGCGCTTTCAGTTTTCGCCCGCATCCCTCCTAAGTCGTCTCGAACATCGTCGAGACTCTTCTCTACATCTTTCATTATCCCCACTAGTGTCTTGCACGCATGCAGACCCGTCATACCAGCGCATCCAAGGGCCAGTGTTCGCTACCTGCGATCCCTTGAAGTACAAGTCCCGCCACCATTATACAAACCCGTGCACGTCGCACCTTAGGGTCCTTGGCCCTTAACACAAGTCAGGCTTTCCACCCAAGCTCCGCGGAGCATCACAGACATCATCTACCCTGGTGGGTATACAACTCATTGGAGAATTAGATGACACTCACAAACGTGTACAAAGAAGACAAGCAGATAACCTCCCTAACCACATTAAAGGACAGGCATACTTCGAATCACATCCCAGACTCAAGGGAAGAGCGAACCCAGACACAGGCTATTACATCAGCGCAGGCACAGATAAACTTGCTGTAGAATTCGTCACAGTAAACGGAGCAGACAACTGGACACAACTTGGAAAAGAAACAGACAGCACCTGGTACACCACCAAAGAAGCTCTTGTTCCCAAAGAAAATAGGCTACTAGGCTGGTGGAACACCGACGATTCCCAGCACCCAGACTTCTTCATACATCATCCGGAACACGCACCAGCACCCCTAGAAGAGACACTTGCAGGAGGTCTTCACCACATTGCCACACTCCAGGGAGCGAATCCATTCACTCCGCAGACACCTATCCTACCCCAGATTGAAACAGCAGCCACTCAGGGCATTGCTATCCCTGTT
>Ga0307510_10007618_pt1 | contig 12904 bp, 7 predicted proteins | sample 12_EM_MG_FD_207224 | JGI IMG/M metagenome (GOLD analysis project Ga0307510, IMG submission 207224) | Populus trichocarpa ectomycorrhiza microbial communities from riparian zone in the Pacific Northwest, United States - 12_EM | ecosystem: Host-associated > Plants > Roots > Unclassified | place... | reverse complement strand
GAAGTTTTCAACATACAAGGATAAGATTGGGCTTGGGAGCACACAAGGAAGAGGTGGTTAGATTAGGGGGAGAGGTTATGGGTGGCTGAAGAAGACGGGGAGCGGTGGAGGTGCGAAAGTGATGTACAGGATGGAAGAGCAAAAGGCTAGTGCAAAATAGGGCCATTGGGGCAAATAATCGAAAAGTTTGTGTGCAATGCTAGGTAGGCTAGTCTTGCTGTGCCGAGGATTGAAATCAAAATCTCCTTAGTATTTCAACTACATAGGCGTAAACAAAGCATCGGAGCAGAACTCTATGAGATCTAATCTGCCGTTGTTCCTCAGTAGCTCAGCGGTAGAGCGGTCGGCTGTTAACTGACTGGTCGTAGGTTCGCATCCTACTTGGAGAGATTTGATTCATTCCGAATTCCTTTTTGAAAATAAAATAAAATTATACTGTATCTATAGTTTTGAGCATTGCTTTTCTTTTCAGGCCAATATCAGAGTCAATCTATCTATTATTTCTGTAGCAAAAGATTCAGTTATATTTCTTTGACAAATATTTCCAATTAATATCAGCAGAAAAAATCAAGATTTTACACACCATCATTCATGATTTCTCAGAATAAGAATATTTCAAACTATCATCACTATAATACCCACCTGTTGGTTTAATTAAATTTAGCATTCTGGTCAGGCTACGTTTTACAATCAGCTTCAAGCTAAAAGAATATGTATAATTTCAATCAAAAAAATGAATTAAAGCAAACTAGATAGAGAAATAAGAAAGAAAGAACCTTGGAAGCTAGTGGATAATCTCCCTTAACAGGCCACAAGCCGGCATGAAGGAATCGGTCTGCAGCTGATATTCTACGCCAAACATCAATCAACAATGCCACCGCATAGTCTGCAGCATCTTCCGCGAATGCTGTACTAGCATTCGTCATAATAATTCCACGACGGCGACATTCCTGTATATCAATGTGGTCAACGCCAGCACTAGACGCCACTATGAGCTCCAATGAAGGAAGGAGATTGAGAGTTTCTGCGGTGACGGGAGCATAGCCCACACAGATGAGAGCTCTAACAGATTGTGCATGATTGGACAGGAAGGAGCTAGCAGGTTCAGGTGAATCAGCTGGATCAAGGAGGTGGAAGTGAGGCCGTAGGATGTCATTCACTGGCAAGTTGAATGATGGGAGACGAAGCACGAGGACTAGATGGAGATCCTCATTTGACTGCAACCCTTCTTGATTTGCCTCTACAGCCATGGGCAAATCTTGGGGATTGGCGTTATTTCTCTCCATGTCGCTGTGTTTCTTGGAATGAACACTAGTTGCGTGCTTTGGTGTCCTTCTACTCTCTCTCTCTCTCTCTCTCATGATAAGCATTTGTGTCTGTTGTTATTAAAAATAGAGATATTGTCAAAGGAATCTACGATATAATAATTTATATAAAAATATTATATAAGAGATCCATGATTGGTCAAGCTGACACATGGGGAAAGCTTGCACAAAAAAAATATTATAAACCCATGATCGGATGGTTCATATATAAAATATAGTTGTGATAGAGAGCAGTTTCTAATCGGTGGTTAAACTTAGAATGATTTTTTTTTTGAAAAATAAATATTTTTTAATTATTTTTCTTTTTTCTTTTCAGATTAGGAATTTTATTTTATTTATTTTATTTTTTTATTTAATATTATAGTAATATGCTTTTCTAGTTTTTTTATTTAAAAGGAATAATTTTTCTATTTTCCTATCTAGTATTAATTGGATTTTCTAGTTTTTTTTAATATATAAAAGGTTGTAATAACATTTTAGCAGGTGAGACTAGGATGAATAAAAATTAAGTGTTTTAAGAGCCTCCTTATAGCATGGTATTTTTTTGTCTTTAAGATTTTGACTTGTAATAATCTACGTTATCTTTTGCTCCTGTTTGAGTTAGTTGATATCAAAGCTCAATGATTTTTGAGTGGTTAATTGCTATGTGTTGTTAAATAATTATGGTTGAAAAAGATCGCAAAATATGATATGTTTATGTAGGAGGGGATGAAGTGGTTTTCCCTCGAGAAAAAGACATTAAAGAACCAATATGTTGTTTTTGTCTGTGTCAATTACTGCTATTGGAAATCCTAGTGGTGGAATTCACAATTAGATTACCCATACAAAGATATTGTGTTAGGGATTCAGTATGGAGTGATCTGCACAAAGATGTTGTATTAAGAACCTGTAATGGAAAGACTCGCACAAAAGTGTTACGAATCCAAGATGGAGTGATCTACACACAAGAATATTTGTGATAGAGAATGTTTCTAATTGAGTTATAAACTCAAGAACGAGTTCCTTCCAACCTAGAGAGACTAGTGTAGAAGCTTTATGGAAAAATAAATATTTTCTTTATTTATTTTTATTTCTTCCTTTTTAGTTTAGGAATTTTATCTTGAAAAAGTTTCATCGAGCCTCTTATAGTTCAATCATTTTTTTTTACTTTGTCTTCGTTGAATAAGAAATTACACTTTATATCCTTAGTCAATGAAAATTTCCAAATTAAACAAAATGAAATGACTAAATTATGCTCACACACACACACACAAATATCTTTTTGAATCTCTTCCCCTTCTTTCTGCCATTCTTTACTTTCTGTTCCCTTTTTTCTCTCATCTCTTTTTTGTTTCAATCAAAATCCTAGATTGATTATGACTTCAAAAAAAAAAACCTCAAATTAAAGCTTAAAAATAACCTATTTTTTTAACCTTTGTCAATTATTGGTGAAGATAAAGAATAATAAGGTTTTACCGAGCAAGGAAATGAGTTACTAAAAAAGTTGGTGGTTTAAAATAAAGAGGTTGTGAATTCATTAATGAGGAGAACCCAAAATTAAATCAGGAAAAATCATTAAAAGCAGAAATTAAAGTGGATTAAAGTGATGGGTTTAAAATCGAAGAATGTAAACGGTCTATTCAATTTTGTTTTTCTATTTCTGTATCAGATCGATTCAAGAAGAGACATTTAATCAAATATTTTGTTTTCCTAGCTTTTTAATATCGACAATTATTAAATGTACAATTGGAGCCACACATACAATTAGCATTGATAATTTTTTCCTAGCATTTGTTTTTCAAATTTTATTTATTGATATTGATGAGTGTTGTGCTTATTTTTGCCACAACAGGGATGATGGTAAAGAGAAGTGTATCTTCGTTTATTTTTATTATCCCTTTTATCTTTGCTTCTTTTCCATGAATGGCGAGTGGAAGATAGATTAGATGAAAGTAAAGAACAAAGAGAGGAATAAATGGTTAGAGGTGCAATAAGAGAGGGAGTGATTATTTCTCTACACACTTCTTTTTCTTCTTTCTCATATATTTTTATTATCCCTTTTATTTTTGCTTCTTCTTTGAACTTTTCTTTCTCTCTCTCTCCCTTTTATCTTTCTACAATTTTCCTTTTTGATTTTCTCTCTAAAAACCAATTTTCTCTTTTGGTTTTAAGTTGCTTGGGGAAAGGGTTAGAAACTTTCATATAAGTCCTTCACTACTTCCTTAATTATCATTATGCTAACTAAAATTTTTCATTGATTTTCTTATGAATTTTTAGAAATGTTTTTTATTTTGAAAATTCTTCAATTTGCATACAATAAGAAAAAAAAACTTTGAAATTTACAAAATAGCAAAAAATTGACCAAATTGTGTTGAAGATGCATTTATGATAAACTTTCATATCTTTTTTAAAATTTGATCAAAACAGGGGAATCGAGTTAAAACAAATTGGACAATATATTATATGATGTGTATAGTTAAATCAAGAGTGCAAAGCACTATGAGAAACTTTGGTAAAAAAATACAAGGCTAAAGATGCTAGTATGAAAATTCAACTCGGGTATGGGTCTGGTTGACCATTGACCCGAGTCAACAGAAAGATAAAAACGATAATGATCATAGTTTTAAAATTCAACTCGGGAGTCAACCCCGGCTCAAGCCCGGGTTAACAATTGACCCGGGTCAAGTAAGGAAAAATATAATTATTATTATAGTTTTAAAACCCGACTCGAAGGTCTACATGGAGCAAGGCCCGGATCATGAGTCAAGTTTACCATTAACTCATGTCAAAGTAAGGATAAAAGTGATTATTATTATTATAGTTTTAAAACCTGACTTGTGAGTCAACCCAAGGCTAGGCCCAGTTCATGGGTCGGGTTGACCATTAAACTGAATCAATGTAAGGATAAAAGTGGCTATTATCATAATTTTAAAACCCGACTCAGAGGTCAACCCGGGTCACGGGTCATGATGGTCAACCCGAGTTGACCCGAGGCAAAGTAAAAATAAAAATAATTATTATCATAGTTTTAAAACCTGACTTAGGGGTTGATCTGGGGTAAGGCCTAGGTCACCGATCAGGAGGGTCAACTCAGGTTAACCCAAGTCAACATGTGGATAAAAGTTGTTATTGTCATAGTTTTAAAACTCAGCTTGAAGGTTGATTCACGACAAGGGGCCATGTGGGAGGGTCAACCCGGGTTTATCCAAGTTAATATATGGATAAAAATTGTTATTATAGTTTAAAAACCTGACTTGGAGGTCGACTTTGAAAAAGGCTCGGGTCACGGGTTGGGAGGATCAATCTGAGTTGACTCCAATAAAAAAAAAATTCAAAGCAACCTCATTTTGACAAAAAAAAAAGATTTTTTAAAAACAGTCAAGTGATTTTTTAAGTGTGTTTTATCTTGGGTAGACCAGGTTGCATGTTGACTCGAGTTTTTAATCGGGTCATGTTCAATCCATCCTTTATTTTTTTCTAAATTCGGACCGGTTTAGGCCCCAGGTAGTTCAAGTTCTATTCAGTATCTACCAAACACGAAATGAGACAAATTATCTAGTCTAGTCCAAGGCATTCCGAACATAAGAGAAGAGAGTTATTTGTTCAGTCCAATCCAATCAATATTGTCCATCATACCAAATAATTAATTTGATAAAAATTTATTAAAAAATTATCAAAAAAATTAACAAAATATTATCATGATCACAAATTTTATTTTTATTGAATATTTTTAATCAAAAATTTAAAAATAATTTTTATATTAGGTTCATGTATAATAATTAATGAAATGATTACTAGTATTTGTTTTTTAAAAAAATGCTATAATCTTATTTGAAAAAAATAGAAAAGATTGAATGGTATTTAATGGAATAATATTTTAAACATTATTTTTATTATTTTATTTCTAATTAGTATTTAAGAAAATAATTTAAAAAAAGAAGTTAAAAGGCATAATAAAATGAGGCCAGGCTTGTGGGCTTAGAAAGTTGGGCCCATATTCCTAGACCAAAATAAAAGAAGGCCAGGTGCATGTGGGCCTACAAGGCCAAGCCAGTATGCCTAGCCTTCTCGCTTTTTTTTCTTTCATAAGGCGAATGACACGATGTTTGTCCTGTTTTTAAAACAAAATTAGCAAACGATACATTGTCAATTGGTTAAGATTTTGATGGCTAAAAAGTTAGGGTGTGAGTTTTTAGACCCTAAAAACCTACTTGAACAATTCTTTCATTTGAAAATACCTAAAAAACATATAAAAAAAGAACACTTAAATAAACCTATTTTTAATATTGAAACATCCTTAAATGGATCAGAAAATCAAAATTATACTGAATAATAAGAAGTTTCCCAAGACTTAATCTACTTTATTTGACAAAATGATAATAAAAAAAATAGGACTTCTCTTGTCAAGAGAAACCCAATAACACCAAGATTATTATTATTTTTTTCGCTAGGTTTTAATGAGCCAACTTCTTTCTCGCTTTTCTCTTATTTTTCGGTGACTTGTTAGTTGTTATCTTCTATCTCAAAACTCCAAGACTAAGAATGTAAAAAAAACTAAATTTTAGGATCTAAATGCACTAAACTAAAAGAACAATGACAAATTATATAAAATAGTCAATTTGAGGTGCAAAATTAACAGTTTTGGGTGCCTTTTATGTCAAGGGCTTCATTTTTTTATGTCAAATCCAGTCCTTTATCTTTCAATTGCTTTTTTTTTTTTGAATAAGCTAAAACTTAATCTATTAAAATTGATCATTAATCCAATGTTGGATTATTTTATGAAATTCAGGGTAAGTGAGATAACATAAATTGGAAAAGATCAGAGTGCATAAATCCATGAAAATTAAACAAAATTCAAAAGGGAGAAAAATAAAAGGAAAATAAGTTTAGGGATAGAAGTAATTAACAGATCCAAGGATTGAAAACTAAAAAACAATGGGAGGAACAGAAAAACATGAGAGAATAAACACTAGATGCTTAGTGAACCGCCAATCTCTTAATTTGAGTGTATAGTTGATAATTTGTAGCCATTGGCTGCATCAAGCAACATGAAATTAAATAAGTACAAAAAATTAGAACAAATACTAGTAAAATTTCATATGAAAAATAAGAAATGAAGAATCTTGTTGTCAATTATTATAAAATATTGATGTAAATTGTTTCAACGCGAGCAGCCTCCAAGAATTCTAACAATAACACCTCAAGAAATTGCTCTACCTATCAAGATCTTCGAATTGAAAAGATAGACTCAGTTTTCTCTCTACGATAACCAAATCTAAAGCTCTAAAATTACATAGTTGATAGAATGAAAATAGATAGCAGTAGACTTGCTCCCATCCTCTGTGGGGACCTAGACTACTTAAATTAATTCTGACAATTAATCTAAGCCTGAGCTAAGCCTACACGTGTAGTTTTGAACCAAACTCCACATTGCCTTTCTCTTCTACAAATTTTGGTGCTCTGCCAGGCTAATTATTTTTACTTTCAATGCACTAGTATATAAGTGATTAATTTGAAAATCTTATAATTTTTCGTTGTGGGATTAAGGTTTTTTAATTTAATTTTTTTGGTCAACCTAGTATTATTTAAGATCAATTTTTTATTGATTTATAATTGATTTTAGACATGTTAAAATAATTTTTTTTCAACAAATCTAAATTCTAAATATTGTGATTGTATCTCATTTTAAATTTAGCTTTAAATATTTCTATCAATCATGTAAAAAAAAAAATACTCGTGAATATAATGTGTTTGACGCTGTTAAATAACCATTTAAATTAAAAAACTTAAGATGTTGGGTGAAATTTTAAGTTTATATTTTTTTAATATTTTTTTAAGTGGAAAACTTTTTGGATTTAAAACTTGTATGATTAAACTCGTTAGTATTTTGTGTTTAATTTTGTTAAAGAATGAAAATAGTACTGATATTTGAATTTTTAATCGCTTTGCTATGATAATATTAAAAAATTATCTCAATCAAAACTTTAAGTTGTTTGATAAGGGTTTAAGAATGGTATTTATATTTTTCTAACACTATTCATTTCCAATTACTTCAAGATAATTGTTGAATATTGGTGTGTTGGTTTGATGCTTCAAAGGCAGTGCATATGATGATGAATATTACATGAACGGATCATCATCTATGGATTATTTCCTATGAAAAAGAAAATGATGCTATATGTGGCTATTTTCCCACTCGGCACAGTACGAGAGTGTGTCTGTGTGTATATATCAAGCATTGAAAATTAAAAATGCATGGCATCCTCAAGTCAAGCGACCACCAATCTTACAAAAGCTCCTTCAGCTTAAATAGAAGAAAAGCTATGAATTTAGGTAGGGAGTGTTATTATTTCTATAAAGCCTGGAAAAGCTGATCACCACAGGCAACAAAGAAACTTATTACAAGTTAATATCAAAATATCAGTGGTAGAAGGAAGTGATACCGTGCATATACTTGCAACAAAAGCATGAATAGTTCTATATACTGAGTGAATAAATGAGTTCTATACTTCTATATATTGCCTTGAGAAGAGATCTGCTAGTTTGCCAATACGCTGCGACAACTAGCAGACATGATCAGATTGGATCGATGCTATTTGACATAAAACACCACAAATTTACCTAAACTACCAACAAAAATTAAAGAAGGATATAGGAGAATAAATTGAATCAGGTGATAAAAAGTGATAAGTGTTTGTATATAGGAAAATTAATTGAATCAGGCGAAAAAAATGGTTCAGGTCACTGTGCGAGTTGGCCAACACATGTTGCAGTTACTCTGAAACGAAATGCATATAAATCATACGAAGAAATTATATAATACATCAGTGAAGGATGAAGAACATAACCTAATTAAGCAACACCGCAGAGTTATTTCTTTTATACATCTCTATGATATTTTTCATCAAATGAAAAACACTCGGTAGTTAAGGCTGACCAACCTGAGGTGCCAGGAAGAGGAAGTCTAGCTAGCAAGGACAAAAATCTATCTTTCTTCAGTGGAATAAATCTCCCCAAGCAAATAAGCCAACACTTCCTCGACTAATTTGTAGATGAAGATCACTAGACTATTGCGCTTGTTAGCTTCTGTTGCAGCTCAGAAATATCCAGACTTCTTCCATCAGTGACCTGTGTGTAAACTTTCAAGATTAATATATAGCAAAGAAGAGCGAGAAACAATTATGATCGTCAGAAGAATCATACCAAGAAGAAGAAAGAACTGGTTCCAAAACCCTAAAACATACCTCAGATATAATATTGTGGAGCATCCTCTCGTTTACTTTAGTTGAAATGCAGCTAACAACACTGAACCCTTCTTCAATTAGAATTGCAAGCACTCTTGAAAGAGGAAACCCTTTTTTCAAGGCAGTGTTAATGTCAACCTCAACTCCAACACAACGAGTTCTGACTGTCAAGGTATCCCTCTCACAACCTTCCAAGTTTTCAAGTGCAGAAGAAGTAGACAAGTACCTTTTTAGTTCATCTTTCTTGTCAATCAGCTTTTGGATATTTTCCTCTTGATGTTTTATATAGTTTACTGTCTGGTGAATGTGATCTGATGTAGATCTCTTTCCCTGAAAACATCAAAAACTTATATTATCTATCTGTTAATCAATCTATACATAAAACTAATTAGCTTGGCCAAACAAAAGGAAAAAAAAAAGTAAACTCTGTAATTAACACAGCAAATTAAGATTGAAGGGAAAAAAAAACTAAATTTCTTTCATCATTAATTTGATGTTCGATCAATTAGCTAGGAACAAAAGCTGACCTTGAGATATTTAAGGGGGAGAAGGCATCGTAGGGACCCATAAAGGTTAGCCATTTCTTGCCTTCTTTGTCTCTCAATGTCTCTATGGATGATTTTCTTCTTCTTGTTGTCATTAGGGTTTTCATCTTTGACAGATCCAAGAGCGATGGGTGATTTACGGCGCCGGCCATGTTGAGTTTTGTTGGCAAGATCATGGCAATCTTCATAAGGTCTTAATGGAACTTTATCTTTAGGGGTTGTCTGTTGTTGGGATGGAAAAGAAGAGAAATATTGGACAAGATCATCAGTGCTATTGTAGTCTATCTGAAAAACTGATGAAATATAATCCATGATCAATGCTCAAAATATTCTCCCTTTTTTCCCCTTTTTCACGCCCACTATTCTATCAAAGTGTAAGTCCTTGAATGGGATATCTCTTTAAGGGGCCTAAGGTTCCAAAGATTTAGTGTTTTTAATTACATGAACAAGCTTATCTCACGGTGACTTCGCTTTCAAAACCACCCTAGCAGGGTTTCTTTTATATATTTGTTTTTTCATAAAACTTAGCTGGTATTTAATGCAATGTACATTTGAGGGCTGCTAATTTCCTAAATCTATTCACATTCACATGCATGAAGGAAACAGCTAGCCTTCTGCAGTGTGGGACATGGAACAGGTTTAGCATCTTAATTTAGTTCCCATCTGGAAAATTAGTTGCAACCAAAAACCTCACAGAAAGCAGACATATTATCAGCCATTGATCATGCATAATATTTTATGGTTAACTCTGTTTGCTTAGTGATCGAACCAGTAAACTAACATGATTCTTCGCAAGGTACGTATATGTGACATTTATGTTTAATGATTTTCTTTTCTAATGTGCTTAATTTCCAAAAAATATAATTGCAGGAATAGATTTCCTCATGAACGCATTAATACATAACGTATGGTTTATCAAAGACTCAGCCAAGAGTAAAACTTAATTTCAGTACATGAAAGCTTGGCGAAAAAATATTATATTTCACTGTTACAAATATAATTGCTAAATATATCCCTACAGTTTTTAATGAAATATATCAGATATATAAAGAGTAAATCGTTAATTATTTGTCGCGCGCTAACTTAGTTTTTCTTCCTTTTCTTTCTAGTTTTTCATGACAATTCATCAATTGTTATTTTTCCTAAATCATCATTCATTTCTTGTCAAAAATTTCAATCTCATCTACTACATACAAAATTAAAATTGAATTTAAAGGGGCTAATGTGAACATTTAAAAAAGAATTAGCAGTCAACTTTTGTGGATGATTAACTTATAATTTTCAAAAACAGAAGGGTCAATTTCAAAAATCGTAAAAAAAAAAAGAAAAAAAAGGCAAGAGGGGATGGTATGGAGAGAAGAGAATATATATCCCACAATATAAAGAAGATATGCAGAATAGAAAATGTGAATAATATCTTAATATGGATCTTCTTCGAAATGGAAAATGGATTAACATGTGTGACATTGTTTCAAGGCAAGATCCAGACAAAATCATTTGCCAATACAGGAAGTGACGGGGAAGGCTACTCATTGTTTAATGATATCGATCATTGTTGAGTAGGAGAGGGAACATGATGAGGTGTGCATTTTGATAAGGAGGGTCCAGCGATCTTCTTTATCATTCAGAAGTGTGTGGATACTTAGACCCATTCTTTCTGGCATAATATTGACGATCTGCCAGTAACATATATATATTGCTAAAAATTAATTAAGGGTCAAATTCATAGTTTATTTAATGAGCCCACGAGGGAGGGAGGGGCATCCTACCACATTGTTCTTACTATATATATGATTTGTGTTTTCCCTTGATATTTTCTCAGCCTCAAAATATATGAAATGAGATTTGCTGTCTTCAACTTTTGGTTGAATGTACCCTTACATATTAGTAACCCACTAGATGCCATGCATGAGATCGACGTCACACAAACCTTCACAAATTAATTGTGAATTATCAAGTTAGTAATTAAAAAAACAAGGCCCAGTTAGTAGGTTTTGCCTGGATCGCGGGTTTTACTCGGGTACTTGGGTTTTGATCAGGTCACTTGGGTTAACTCTATTTTTTTTATAAATTAAAACGATTTTGTTTTTGTTAAAAAAAATAAATAGTCAACAGGTTGCAACCTAATTTTTGACCGGATCTTGCTAGGTCACCCGAGTTTTTGACTTCCTCTATTTTTTCTTAAACCCGACCGGTTCCAGCCCCGGGTCAGTCAGTTCCCAGGTCGACCTGTCGGGTCGAGCCGAGTTTTAAAACTATGGGCCAAATTTGATATAAAAATTAAATTAAATCAAAATTTAAGGGATGAAATTAAAAAAAAAATTCAAAACAAAATATATACCAATCAAAATATCAAAGACTAAATTTAATATAAACAACAAATAACAAGACATTTCTGAATTTTTCAAAACTTCTGGAAAGTATTTTTTCCGTCCAAAATAAAAGAAAAATACTTTCCTGAAAACCAAATCAAATTTTTCTTTAGCTAGAAAGTATTTTTTGTTGATTAATTTTTCTAATAGTAAACAAACACATAAAAGTTTGGAAAATAATATCCAGAAAACTACTTTACATGAAACAAATGAGACTTAAAAATTGATTCAATCACGTAGCTATAATAGTATTTCTTAACACCCCACTTCATTTTTTTATTATTCATACTTCATTATTTATTATTCAGATAAAAATAACCTCATAAAATGTGATTCATGTATTTAATTAAAATCTTAAAAAGTAATAAATTTCAAAATGATTGTTCTTTATTCTGAAAAAAAAAAAAGAAGATTACATTATGCCTAATTTTTTTGTTCTTTATTTTCTAAAAATATAAGTCATGTAAAATATATTTTTTTACAAACTTAAAATTGATTTAAAAGATACTTTAAATTTTGTGAAAAGTCAATGAATTTTTAAGGTACCAAATATCATATAAAATAAATAATAAATTATTAATAATAATTTAGTATTTGTTTTTATGATGTAATGACTTCACTATAAAAGTTATATATCATGAAAAAAAATATAGTAATTATAGTAACAATCCCTATTTTGTAATTTAGATCCTTCAAAATATATTATTAAAAAAATATATTTTATAAATTATAAATTTTGAGCAGATTAAAAATAAAATAATTTTTTTGAAATATGAATTTTTTGTGTTCGATCTTTTTTCATCATATTATTATTTTTAAAGGAGCATAAAAAGAAAAGATTTTAGAATTTAATATTATATATAGAGTAATTAAGACATATATTTAATATGGTAAAAGTCATTACAAGAATGGTGAAGTGGGAATAACACCACCTTTGTCTATATTATAATTTTCTCTTGGATTAGCCGTTAAAGGAATGGAATTAGTTTCCACTCAACCAAAATTATAAATAGTCATAAACAAATTATCATGAAAAAAAAAAGTTATCATGAAAGGCACATACAGATGATGGGATCAAGTTCACCAGTTACTTTGAAATTCAACACCTTTTATTAACAACCAATTATATGAATCGTCATTCATCACGTGTTAAATAAAAAAAAAATTGAATAAAAAAATTATGTTCAAAAGATGTAATCATGTTTAAAAAAAAAGGGAAAAAACAATTTTCGATGATATATAAAAACACAAAAGAAAATATGCTAAAAGAATGATGACAACCCATGGTAACCTATTAAGTCTGTGACCTGAATCATTTGACTTGAAGTAACAAGTTTGAAAAAACCTTAAAGTTTTATACTCAACTAATTAAATATTAAAGGATAAAATTAAAAATAAAAACCAAACATATAAAATGATAAAAAAAAAAGGCAATTATA
>Ga0307510_10007616_pt1 | contig 12905 bp, 13 predicted proteins | sample 12_EM_MG_FD_207224 | JGI IMG/M metagenome (GOLD analysis project Ga0307510, IMG submission 207224) | Populus trichocarpa ectomycorrhiza microbial communities from riparian zone in the Pacific Northwest, United States - 12_EM | ecosystem: Host-associated > Plants > Roots > Unclassified | place... | reverse complement strand
GAGCCCGGTGCCCTGCCAGAGGTCGCCGCCGTCGAGAAGCAGCGAATCCCTCTCGCCGACATCGCCGCGCAAGCGGTCGATCAGCGTCTTCAAATGGGCAAAGCCGCCGAGCTTGCCGAAACGTCCCGCGGACTTCTCGAATTCGAAGCAGGTGAAGGCATAGGCATCGGCGCTGTCGGGCCGGATGCCGAACCGTTCGAGGAAGGCGCGGCCGACCAGATGCGGCGGCCGCCCAATCATCTCGCCGATGCCGATATTGACGCTGGGCTCGCGGAAATAGACCGGATTGAGCTGCGCATGCGTGTCGGTGATGTGCAGGATGCGCGCATTGCCGAACCGTTCGAGGTCGTAAATGCTCGCGGTCTCGGCGCCTCGGGCAAGCCGCGGCAGGGTCAGCGATGCGGCGGCAACGCCTGCACTCTTCAGGAAATCACGGCGGCGGATGGCCATCCCAAAATTCTCCGCGCCTCTTAACGGCAGCTCAACGGTTCCACTAGGCTTACTTTAGCGGATTTCCATCGCCTTCCAGGCTTCTTTTTCAGACGTGGCCTGGAAGATCGACGCCTTCGCCAGCGCTTCGGCCTCCTTCGACGCAGCAACCGCGCGGTCGAAATCGCCGCCGTCGGCGGCCTTCCTGGCAGCCGCCAGCGCGGATACGGTCACAGTCCACTGGTTACGCATGCCGGCTGCCTCCTTGGAGGCGGCTTCGGCTGTGGCATAGGCCGCCTTGTAGTCCGCCTCGTTTGCCGCGCGCGCTGCGGGCGCGAGGCTGAATGCAAGCAGCATGGCGAGAGGAAGTGACAGCTTCATGGCCGCGCTCCCGGTCCCGAGATCGGCAGGCCGTTGGCGACGTAGGACAGGAAATATTCGACGTCGCGATATTCATCCGCCTGCGGCTCCAGCGGAACCGCGCGAGTCTGGCTGTTGCAGGTGACGAAGCGGCGGCTGGTGGTGCCCATGCCGCTCCATTCGGAGCGGTAGATCGGCATCGCGTTGAGGATGCCGAGCGCCGGCGCCAGGATCTCGGCGCGGATGCGCTCGCCCGGGCTCTGCACATGGCAGCCCGCGCAGGAGAAATTCATCTGGCCGCGCCGCGTGTAGAAATAGCGCTTGCCGTTCTCGAACGCCGCAAGCGCGCGGGGATCATCGGGAATCCTGATGTCCATCGGCTTGCCGCGCGAGGTGAAGGCCATGTACGCCGTCAGCGACGCCATCTCGTCCTTGACGTAGGAATAGGGTGCCTCGCCATTGGCCTCGCGGCAGCGATTGAGCGCGAGCTCCAGCGTGACGACCTTGCCTTCCTTCTCGTCGAAGTAAGGATAGTTCTGGCGGATGCCGATGCCGCCGTTCGGGAAGCAGTCGGCATAGGTCTTGCCGTTCTTGAACGGTGTCGAAAACATCTCCTTGCCGGCGTCGAGTGCGAACTCGTAGGGCGGAAATTCCTCCTTCTCCTGCCACTGCCGCTTCATGTCCTCGTTCATGGAATAAGGACCGTTGACGAAATCCTCGTGCTTCACGTCCGGAAACTTCTGGAAGAAGAAATTCTGGAACGCCTTGGCATCGGCAACGGGATCGACCTTGTCGGCCGCGACCACGCGCGGGGAGGTGAGCGCGAACGCGACGAGCGCGGCGCTGAGTGAGCCAAGCAGGAGGGCGGACCGGGCCTGCATTACGCGATCTTCGCGGTGGTCGTGTCCGACCCGCCCTTGTTGTCGGTCCAGGAGATCTTGAGGTCGTCGCCCTTCTTGGCGCCCTTGAAGCTGAATTTCACATAGGGGTCCTTGGAGACCGCGGTGCCCCAATCGGCGACGAACACGTCCTTGCCGTTACATTCGAACTTCAGCTGCTGGATGAAGTGCGCCGGAATCGCCTCGCCCTTGGCGTCCTTGACCAGGCCCGTGTCCATGGGGTGCTGGATCAGCGCCTGCACCTCGGTGATGTCGCCGGTGGCGGTGGCGCGTACGCGAATGCTGGATGCCATCTGTGTCTCTCCCTCGCCGTTAGCCGCCGCAGCCGCCGACGGTGACCTTGACCTCTTTGGTCGCGCTGTAGAGCTTGCCGTCGGCTTCCACGATCGCGGTCACGTTGGTGGTCTTGGCCATCTTCAGCCGGTTTGCAACGCTCGGCAGCGTGCCGTCGGGAATCCTGTAGCTTGCCGCGAGCGCGTTCGGGTTCTCGGCCACGAAGAACGAGATCGAGGTGACCTTGTCGAGCGTCGTCGTCACCGAGATCGGCACCACGCCGCCATTCTCGGCGATCTCGGGCGCGTCCAGCTTGATCTTGTCGGAGGGCTCGGCGGTCCTGCCGTAGAGCGCCTTGATCGCGTCCGCTTCGTTCTTCAGCTTGAATGCCTCTTCCGGATATTTGTCGTTCGCCGCCGCGAGCGCGGAGGTGAAGCCGAACGGCAGATTGCCGAGGCCGAGCAGTGCGACACTGGCTGCGCCCTGAAGGATCAGGCGTCGCGTCGGATGGAGGCCGGTGGTCGTGGTCATCAAAAGTCTCCTGGACAATCTCTTGGCGTGCCTGAAGTCACAGGGTTTGCAGGAAATCAACGATTGCGCTGATCTCCTGTTCGGTCAAAATCCGGTTCCTGCCGAACGGCGGCATCATGGTCTGCGGATTGCGCTTGGTCTCGTCGAAGATGATCGCGACCAGCTCGTTGCGATCAGGGTATTTTGATTTGATGTCTTTCAGCTCCGGGCCGATCGTACCGGGCAGGTCGCCGCCCTTGATGACGTGGCAGGTCAGGCAATTGCCCTTGCCGCGGTCGAAGGCGAGCTTCTGGCCGTCGGCGACGGCGGATTGCGCCCGTGCCGGGTTCGCGGCAAAGCCGGCCAGGAAGGCCAGCGCGAGGAGCAGGGCGGACTTGCGGAGAACAGCGGTCAAGGCAACGTTCCGAGGCGTTATATCGATGGTCGTTCGCGGAAATATAGTGTTCCAAAGCACAAAGGGCATGCCCTGACAATCAAGACTATGCAGGGCGCAAAATGGCGTTAATATCTTCCGCATTGCAACTGAAGAGATAGATCGTTCATCGGCCGGTTTTAGCCGGCATTTGTTTGGGGCGTTTGGCCCTTGCTCGCGTTTTGGTCTGCTTTCTCATTTCCCGGGGACGTCAATTGGCTGACTATGTCGTTGAATTTGGCAAGGATGGCGGACGCGTCGAGTCCGATGGCCGGCTTGATGCGCCGGCTTTTCATCGCAACCATGAGCCGCTCTGGGCGGCCCTGGAAAAGCATCTCGCAGATTGCACCGGTAACGTGGTCGAGGTCGGCAGCGGAACCGGCCAGCACGTGGTTTACTTCGCCCGCCATACGCCCGGCCTGATCTGGTGGCCAAGCGACCTCAACCAGCGGCACGTCAAGAGCATCGAGGCCTGGCGCGTCCATTCAGGCCTGCCAAACATCCGCTCACCGTTGCGGATCGATCTTACCGATCCCGGCTGGTGTCCGGAGATGAAAAGCGGGCAGGGGCCGAGCAGCCTTGCCGCATTGTTCTGCGCCAATGTCATCCACATCGCGCCGTGGAGCGTGGCCGAAGGCCTGTTCGCCGGCGCCGGCCGCTATTTGCGCGCCGACGGCAAGCTGTTCCTCTACGGCCCGTTCAAGCGCGACGGCAAGCACACCGCGCTCAGCAACGCCGTGTTCGACACGTCCCTGCGCGAAGGCAATCCCGACTGGGGCGTGCGCGATATCAGCGACGTCGAGACGCTGGCGCGAGGCGTGGGTCTTCGCCTGGTCGATACGATCGAAATGCCTGCGAACAATCTGACGCTGGTGTTTGCGCGTGGTTGAAGCGCCGCTGATTTGAGTCTGGACGCACGCCGCGGCGGCGGTGCGCTCCCTCCCCCCTTGCGGGGGAGGGCGGGGGAGAGGGGTAGCCCAGCAAACGGTCTATCCATCTGCGACCACTCCGCGCGCGCATCGAGAGAGTCCCCGTGTAAACCCCTCTCCCTGCCCCTCCCCCGCAAGGGGGGAGGGAATGGGAGAGGCGTGCCCGCCTCACATCGCAAGGCTACACACGCCTAGAGGACACAGCGACTACGCCTCCCCATCCCGCCACCCGATCTTCTCCTTCAAGAACCGAAACCCCAGCACCTCAAAACCGGCGCGTTCCTTGTTGTCCTTGCCGTAGCCGTGGCCGCCCGCTTCCGGCTCGTAGAACCAGGCCTCGTAGCCCATCGCCTGGAGCTTTGCCGCCATCTTGCGTGCGTGGCCGGGATGGACGCGATCGTCGCGCCGCGTGGTGGCGATCAGGATCGGCGGATAGGGCTGGCCGGCTTTGACGTTGTGATAGGCGGAGTAGGTCTTCAACCACTCCCACTCCTCCGGCTTGTCGGGGTCGCCATACTCCGCGATCCAGCTCGCGCCCGCGAGCAGCTTTGTGTAGCGGCGCATGTCGATCAGCGGGATGGTGCAGAACAGCGCGCCGAAGCGCTCGGGGTATCGCACCAGCATGTTGGTGATGAGGATGCCGCCGTTCGAGCCGCCTTGGGCTGCGATGCGTTTTGCCTTCGTGACGCCGCGGCGGACGAGATCGGCGGCGACGGCCGCGAAATCGTCGTGCGACAGCTTCTTGCCGGCAAGCCGGCCGGTATCGTGCCAGCGCGTGCCGAACTCTCCGCCGCCGCGCAAGTTTGCTTGCACCGTGGTGCCGCCGCGCTCCAGCCACAGCTTGCCGAGCGAGGCGTTGTAATACGGCTTCACCGAATGGGCGAAGCCGCCATAGGCGCTCATATAGACCGGCGCGTCGCCGGTCTCGCCGGCGGGACCGGTCTGGACATAGGGAATGCGCTCGCCGTCGATCGAGATCGCCTCGTGCTGGGTGACCACGAGGCCGTCGGCGGTGAACGTCTTGGGTGCCTGTTTCAGCACGGCCGGGCTTGCGACGCCGCGTTCGAGCAACAGCAGCGATGGCGGCGTGAGCGGGTCCTGCACATTGGCGAGCAGATCGCCATTGCTTTCGGAGGGATGGCGATCGAGCGGCCAGATGTCGACGACACCAATTTGCGGCAAGCCGGGAAGCGTTTCGCGGCTCCAGCCGGTAGCTGACGGCGTGCAGATTTCGAATCGCGGCTTGAGCTCATCGAGGATCGACAGCACCAGTTTACCCGCCGCCCAGAACAGGCCTTGCAGGGCGCGCCGCGGCTCCGGCTCGAACAGGACCGCGAAATCGCGATTGCCGGCGAGGAACGCCGAAAGCGATAGGCCGAGCACGGTGTCGGTGGCATAGGTCCGGCCCCCGACGGACCAGTCCTTGCGCAGCTTCATCGCGAACCAGTCGCCATGCGCCTGCATCCAGATGCCGGTCGGCAAATCGAGCTTCGTCGTCGTGCCGGCCGCACTGCGCAGCCAGATGGCGTGATTGAAGAAGTCGATCTGATCGACGATCCAGGCCCGCGGCTCGGCTCCAGTGTCATCAGTGCCGCCGTAGATCGTCATGTGATCGGCTGTGGTCTCGAGGATCACCTTGGCCTGATCGACAGGCTGACCGCGCCGCCACAGGCGTACCGTCCGCGAATATCCCGAGCTCGTTGCCATGCCCTCGCCATGGGCGCTCGACAGCAGCAGCGTGTCGGCATCGAGCCAGTCGGCGCCGCCCTTGGCTTCCGGCAACGTAAAGCCGTCCGCGACAAAGCTTTTGGTGTCGAGATCAAACTCGCGCAACGTCACGGCATCGCTGCCGCCGCGCGAGAAGCTCAAAATGGCCCGGGAGCTTCCCGTCTGCGTGGTGATGCCGCTCAGCAGCCAGTCTTCGCCTTCCTTCGCGGCGAGCTGGTCGATATCCAGCATGATCTCCCATGCCGGATCGGGTTTGCGAAACTCCGCCAGCGTCGTTCGACGCCACAGGCCGCGCGGATTGGTGCCGTCCTTCCAGAGATTGTGCAAATCGTCGCCGCGCCGGCTGACATAGGGAATGTTGTCGGGACGATCGTAGATCGCGGCGAGGATGTCGCGGTCGTGCTCGAAGGCCTTTCCGCCAAACGCGGCGAGCGTCAATTGATTCTGCCGCTCCACGAAATCGAGCGCCTGTGTGCCTTCGATCTCCTCCAGCCACAGCCAGGGATCGTCGTCGGGAGCGCTGAGCGTGGGCCGGTCGTCGACAGACATGAACGAAACTCCTGAAGATCGCGGCGGATAGGATTTGATCGAGCGCAAGCCGTCAAGGGCGCACGCCGCTATCATCCGTCCGATTGCGTCAGGGGCATGGCCCGCGCCCGTTTGCGCCGGTTGCCCGCCCTCGCGCCCCCCTCCATAGTGCCGGGAATCAACAAAGCGCCTTGAAAGAACCTTGGGCGGAAATGCCGATGCTGGACGTGACTGCAACCAATGAGATCGCCGACGACGCCCGCGTGCGCGCCAATGTGGTGCGCCTTGCCGCCGCGCAGGCGCTGACCGGCGCCAACTCGGCGGTGATCTTTGCCACCGGCGCGATCGTCGGCGCGACGCTCGCGCCGGACATGTCGTTCGCGACGGTGCCAATCTCGATGTATGTGGTGGGCCTTGCCGCCGGCACGCTGCCGACCGGTGCGATCTCGCGCCGTTTCGGTCGTCGCGTGGCCTTCATCGTCGGCACCGGCCTCGGCACGCTCACCGGCGTGCTTGGCTCGTTCGCGATCCTGCACGCCTCGTTCGCGTTGTTCTGTGCTGCGACCTTCCTCGGCGGCCTCTACGGCGCCGTGGCGCAATCCTATCGCTTCGCCGCGGCCGACGGGGCCAGCGCGGCTTACCGGCCCAAGGCGGTGTCCTGGGTGATGGCGGGCGGTGTGTTCGCCGGCGTGCTCGGTCCGCAGCTCGTGCAATGGACCATGGACGTCTGGTCGCCTTATTTGTTCGCCTTCAGCTTCCTGGTGCAGGCCGCGGTGGCGCTGGTTGCGATGGGTATCGTCGCCGGCGTCGACATGCCGAAGCCGGCGCCGGCCGATCTGCACGGCGGCCGGCCGCTGCTCACCATCGTGAGCCAGCCGCGCTTCATCGCGGCGGCGCTGTGCGGCGTCATCTCCTATCCCATGATGAATCTGGTGATGACTTCGGCGCCGCTCGCCATGAAGCTGTGCGGCCTCAGCCTTTCCGATTCCAATTTCGGCATTCAGTGGCACATCGTCGCCATGTACGGGCCGAGCTTCTTCACCGGCGCGCTGATCGCGCGCTTCGGCGCGCCGAAGATCGTCGCCGCCGGCCTGTTGCTGGAAGCAGGCGCCGCCACGATCGGCCTCTCTGGCCTCACCGCGATGCACTTCTGGGCAACGCTGATCGTGCTCGGTATCGGCTGGAATTTCTCCTTCATCGGCGCGTCCGCGCTGGTGCTGGAGACGCACCGTCCGCAGGAGCGCAACAAGGTGCAGGCCTTCAACGATTTCCTGGTGTTCGGCATGATGGCGATCGGCTCGTTCTCCTCCGGCCAGCTGCTCGCCAATTACGGCTGGTCCGCCGTGAACATGGTGGTGTTCCCGCCGGTGGTGCTCGGCCTCGCCGTGTTGTCGCTGGCGTCGTATGCGCGTCGTCGCAAGGCGCGGCTGGACGCGGCGATGGGCGAGTTCCCGGACGCGATCTGAGTTGGCGGGAGGTTGTCAGCAGCGTTGACACTTCGATCTGCGTCGAAGTGATTTTCTGGTCCCGCATCGTTACATGATGCTCGTCATGGACAAGTTGGCCCGACGCGGGGACAGCGAAGGAACAGCGCCAATGCTCGACAATCCCCGGCACGACGCTCCCATCGACGAGTCCTCCCTCAGCTACGAAGGCTGGCGCATCGTCGCGGTCTGCTTCCTGCTCGCGACTTTCGGCTGGGGGCTCGGCTTCTACGGGCAGAGCGTCTATGTCGCCGAGCTCCAGCGCGCGCGGGGCTGGCCAACCTCGCTGATTTCTTCGGGCACAACGTTCTTCTATTTGTTCGGCGCGCTGCTCGTCGTCTTCGTCGGCGAAGCCGTCCGGAAGTATGGCCCCCGGATCTGCCTGATCGCCGGCACATTGGCCATGTCCGCCGCAGCAGTCGCAATCGGTGCGGTGCAGGAGCCTTGGCAGCTTTATCTCGCCAACGCCGTGCTCGCCTTCGGCTGGGCCGGCACCAGTCTCGCCATGATCACCAACACGATCAGCCTGTGGTTCGACCACAAGCGCGGCATGGCGATCAGCCTGGCGCTCAACGGCGCCAGCTTTGGCGGCATCGTCGGCGTACCGCTGCTGGTGACGCTGATCGGACATGTCGGCTTCGCCAGCGCGATGTACGCCGCCGCCGGCGCCATGCTGGTGCTACTGCTGCCGGTGATACTCGTCCTCGTCGGTCGCCCGCCCGATCTCCGCAGTTGGCATGCCTCAGCAAAGGCAAAGCCGCAATCGTCGGCGCAGATTCGCGCATGGGCGCTGCGCGATGTCGGCTTTCTCACGGTGACGATTGCGTTCGCGCTGGTGCTGTTCGCCCAGGTCGGCTTCATCGTGCACCTGATCTCGTTCCTAGATCCCGTGATCGGCCGCGAGCGCGCCGCGGTGGCGGTTGCGGTCCTGACCGCGATGGCGGTGATCGGCCGGGTGCTGTTCTCGATGGTGATCGATCGCCTCAATCAGCGGCTGGCAGCGGCGCTGTCGTTCCTCAGCCAGGCGGCGGCACTGTGTGTCGTCATCAATCTGCACAATGATTATGTGCTGATCGCGGCCTGCGCGGTGTTTGGCTTCTCGGTCGGCAACCTCATCACGTTGCCGTCGCTGATCGTGCAGCAGGAGTTCGATTCCGCCTCGTTCGGCGTGCTGATCAGCCTCAACACCGCGATCAACCAGGTGACCTACGCGTTCGGTCCCGGCGTCGTCGGCTTCCTGCGCGATTGGTCCGGTGGGTATTCGCTACCGTTCTATCTGTGTATTGCGCTGGAGGTGGCGGCCGCGGGATTGATCATGGTGCGGGGGAGGCCCAAGCTCTCGTAGGGTGGGCAAAGGCGCATAGCGCCGTGCCCACCATCAAACTTTCGACGAGTGCTGCAAGAATTGGTGGGCACGCTTCGCTTTGCCCACCCTACGAGACTAGACCTCCCGCTGCTTCAGCAGCGCCTCCACATCCAGCCGCTTCGTGAACATCGACAGCTTGCCATCCGGCCCGAACGGCCATTGCTCCCTCGGCTTGTCCCAATACAGCTCGACGCCGTTCTCGTCCGGATCGCGCAGATACAGCGCTTCGCTGACGCCGTGGTCGCTCGCGCCATCCAGCGCAATACCCGCCGACAGCACCCGGTGCAGCGCATCCGCCAGCGCGGGGCGCGTCGGATAGAGGATCGCGGTGTGGAACAGCCCCGTCGTCCCCGGCGGCGGCGGCGAGCCGCCCTTGCTCTCCCAGGTGTTGAGCCCGATGTGGTGATGATAGCCGCCGGCCGAGATGAAGGCCGCGCCCGAGCCCATCCGCTGCATCAGCTCGAAGCCGAGCACGCCGCAATAGAAGCCGAGCGCGCGATCGAGATCGGCGACCTTGAGATGGACGTGGCCGATCCTGGTGCCGGCGGCGACGGCTTGGTTTTCCGACATGGTGGTGCTCCCTGATGAACTCCACATAAGCGGAGCTTCGGGACAGCGCCACTGGCCTATCCCGAAACCCAGCGTTTCCGGATGCGAAACTATGACAGCTCCGGTACCTCGCCCTCGGGCAGCTCGAACTCAAAGGTGTTCAGCGTCATCGACACCATTGTGTAGTAGCCGCACAGCCCGATCACCTCGACCACGCCGCGCTCACCGAGCAGCTTCACGGCCTCATCATAGAGGCCCTTCTCGACGCCGTGGCCCTCATGCAGCGACTTCGCAACATCGTAGATCATCCTGCCCTTGGGATCGTCGAACTCGGGCGTGCGGCGGTCGCGGATTGCGTCGATGATTTTCGGATCCATGCCGCCCGCAAGCGCGAGCCGCTTGTGCGCGTACCATTCGTAATGCGCGGTCCAGTGCCGCGCCGTCACCAGGATCGCGATCTCCGAAAGCTTTGCGGGGAAGATCGTATCATAGCGCAGCACTTCGCCGAGCCGTGTGGCGTGACGGGCCATGTCCGGGCTGTTGAGCCAGGCCATCATCGGCGCCGGCGGTCTGCCGCGCTTGCCGGCAATCGACTCGTCATAGGTCTGCCGCTGGCTCTCGTTCATTTCGCCAGGCGAAAGAAGTTTCAGGCGCATTCTCGTTTCCTCTTTGTTTTCAAGCACCGGAGTGGCAGCGACTATAGCCGAATGCAGCGCCACGGAAGTGGTTGAATTCCACGAGGCGATGCCCCAGAGTCGCGCCCAACAAGTCTTTTTGATTGATGGAAACGACCATGAGTGAATCTGAGAACGCCGATCTCGAAACATTCCGCGTTGAGACGCGTGCCTGGCTCGAAGCCAATTGCCCGCCGGAGATGCGCAAGCCTGCAACATCCGACGCCGACGTGTTCTGGGGCGGACGCAATACGAAATTCGCCTCCGAGCCGCAGCGGATCTGGTTCGAGCGCATGCGCGACAAGGGCTGGACCGTACCGGACTGGCCGAAGGAATATGGCGGCGGCGGCCTCAGCGCGGCCGAGCACAAGGTGCTGCGCGCGGAGATGGCGAAGATCGGCGCCCGTCCGCCGCTGTCGAGCTTTGGCATCTGGATGCTTGGACCGGCGCTGCTCAAGTACGGCAACGAGGCGCAGAAGAAGGAGCATCTGCCAAAAATCGCGGCGGGCCTGATCCGCTGGTGCCAGGGCTATTCCGAGCCAAACGCCGGCTCCGATCTCGCCTCGCTCCAGACCCGTGCCGAGAGCGACGGTGATGATTTCGTCATCACGGGCTCGAAGATCTGGACCTCCTACGCCAATTACGCCGACTGGATCTTCTGCCTCGTCCGCACCGATTCCGCCGCCAAGAAGCACGACGGCATCAGCTTCATCCTGTTCGACATGACCTCGAAGGGCGTGACGACCAAGCCGATTCTCTTGATCTCCGGCTATTCGCCGTTCTGCGAGACTTTCTTCGACGGTGTTCGCGTGCCGAAGTCGCATGTGGTCGGCACCGTCAATCGCGGCTGGGACGTCGCCAAATATCTGCTCCAGCATGAGCGCGCGATGATCTCGGGCATGGGCGAGCGCGGCGTCGGCCGTCCGCTCGGCCAGATCGCGGCGGATTCCGTCGGTTCCGACGCGCAAGGCAAGCTCGATGATGCGATGCTGCGCGGCAAGATCGCGAGCTTCGACGTCGATGAAGCAGCTCTTGCCGCCTGCGCCGAGCGCGCCGTCGATCTCGCCAAGGCGGGCCAGGCGCATCCGGCGTTTTCGTCGGCGATGAAATATTACGGCACCGAGCTCAACAAGCGCCGCTACGAGATCCTGATGTCGGCCGGCGGCGTCGACGCGCTGGAATGGGAGAGCGAGCGCTCCAGGCAAGGCGCCCGCCCGCGCGCCTGGCTGCGCACCAAGGCCAACTCGATCGAGGGCGGCACCACGGAGGTGATGCTCGGCATCGTCGCCAAGCGCATCCTGGATTTGCCGGGGGCGTGAGGCTTTCCGTCATTCCGGGCTCGCGCTACGCGCGCCCCGAAATGACCAAGACAAATTAGACTTCGAATCGGAAACACCACCATGGCCCTCGTCCTCACCGAAGAACAATCGATGCTCCGCGACAGCGCGCGCGGGCTGATCAGCGACAAGGCGCCGGTGTCGCATCTGCGCGGCCTGCGCGACGCCAAGGATCCCACCGGCTTCTCCAAGGAGTTTTGGCACTCCTTCGCCGAGATGGGCTTTGCCGGCCTGCTGGTGCCGGAAGAATTCGGCGGCAGCGGCCTCGGCTTCATGGAGGCCGGCGTCGTCATGGAAGAGATCGGTCGCACGCTGATGCCCTCGCCGTTCCTTGCCACCAGCGTGGTCGCGGCCTCGGCGCTGAACCGCGGCGGCAATGCTGCGCAGAAGTCGGAGTACCTGCCGAAGATTTCCAATGGCTCGCTGCTCGCGACGCTTGCAATCGACGAGGGCGCAAAGCATCGCCCGCTCCAGACCAGTCTTCAGGCCGTGCGCGCCGGCAACGGCTTCAAGCTCTCCGGTGCGAAGGCACTGGTGGTCGACGGCCATGTCGCCGACCTCTTCATCGTCGCCGCGCGCACTGCAGGTAGCGCCGGCGAGCGCGACGGCTTGACGCTGTTCCTGGTCAACCCCACGGCCAAGGGCGTTGCGATCGAGCGCACCATCATGGTCGATGCACATAACGCAGCGCGGATCGAGCTTGCCAATGTCGAGGTCAACGCCGACAGCGTGCTCGGCGAGGTCGATCAGGGTGCCGCCCTGCTCGACGGCGTGCTCGATATCGGCCGCGGCGCGGTTGCCTCCGAAATGGTGGGTTTGAGCGAAGAAGTGTTCAACCGCACCGTCGAGTACCTCAAGAACAGAAAACAGTTCGGCAAGCTGATCGGCGAATTCCAGGCGCTGCAGCACCGCGCCGCCGAGCTCTATGTCGACATCGAAATCACCCGCGCCGCCGTGATGAAGGCGCTGCAGGCGCTGGATGCCGACGTCGCCAAGGCCGCATCAAGCGTCGCAGTCGCCAAGGCCCGCGCCGGCACCACCGCCACGCGCGCGGTGCAGGAAGGCGTGCAGATGCATGGCGGCATGGGCATGACCGACCAGTTCGACATCGGCTTCTTCATGAAGCGCGCAAGGGTGTGCGAGGAATTGTTCGGCGATGCGAATTACCACACCGAGCAGCTGGCGCGGGCACGGGGGTATTGAGGCGCTACTCGTGCAACACGGCACTCTGCGCTCCCTCCCCCCTTGCGGGGGAGGGCGGGGGAGAGGGGTAGCCCAGGAAAAGGTCTGTCCGTCGCGAGAGGACAGCTCGCCTCACGTCGAGCGCGAGCGATAGAGTGTGCCGTGTGGCACCCCTCTCCCTAGCCCTCCCCCGCAAGGGGGGAGGGAACGCAGCGTGCGCTTCA
>Ga0307510_10007615_pt1 | contig 12905 bp, 19 predicted proteins | sample 12_EM_MG_FD_207224 | JGI IMG/M metagenome (GOLD analysis project Ga0307510, IMG submission 207224) | Populus trichocarpa ectomycorrhiza microbial communities from riparian zone in the Pacific Northwest, United States - 12_EM | ecosystem: Host-associated > Plants > Roots > Unclassified | place... | reverse complement strand
AACGAGGGAAGAGCGTATGCTATCCTTGGATTCTGTTGGGGTCTCGGTGGTGTCGCTGGAGCTATCGTTGGCGGTGCTTGTCAGTCGCGCGTTTCTCACCGCCTTCTTTGTATCTGCCATGGACTGATCACTTTTGTTTGAAACAGTCGAATCTCCTGCGCAAAAATGGCCCGATGTTTTTGGAAAGATCCCTCTTTTCGTGAATTATCCCTACCTGCTGCCTACCTCCGTCGCAGCCTCTGTCACCATGATAGGTGCGTTACCGCCACCTACTTTGTTTCTTTCCCGAATACCCACTATCACCATCAGGTTGTCTCTTGTCTCTCTTCCTTGGCCCAGACGGTGGCCCACGCGAGGGTGCCATCCATCTGCCGCCCGAGAAGGTCACCACGGATGTCGCACACCAGACCATCCCAGAAGAGGAATCTCTCCCAGCCAGTCCGGTAGCCACGCTTCCGCGTAAACCTAGTATTTACGAAGGTCTCCGCAAGGCATCGCGCACATTTTCAGACGTCTTTGCCAGTCGAGTGCCGTCTCCGACACCCCCAACACCTGTTCCTCTCTCCCAGTCTCCCTCCGCAAATCGTCCTTTCCCCCGCACCAGTCGTGCAGACGGATATGCATATGGCTATGGCGGTGCCCTCAGCTTCCGCTCGCGAGTGGGTAGCAATATGTCCGGTATGTCTTATCGACGAGGCAGCCAAAGCTATCTTCGTCGTCGCCCGAGCAACTTGACTGCTATTACTGGAGATGGCGCTCCGCGAAGCTTTGGAGCAGACAGTGAACTCAGTTTCGCGCAGCGCTTGCTGATGGCAAATGAAAACGCTGTCACGAACATCGCAGACCTGTGGGTTGCCGCCGCGATAAACGTCGACAACGACGAAGTATTCGACAACGACGACGCAGACCTGGAGGGACCTTACGAAAGCGTGTTTGACGTTGACGGCGAGGAGCCGAACGACAACAACCCCCCTCCTCCCGCCGCCGCCGGCGAAGACACCGTTGCGGAGATGGGATTACGTTTTGCTGACAGGATCGCGCCGTCTGTGACAAGTACGCGCCATAGCTCCTTCGCATCGCCATTCCGCCGTCCGTCGACCTCGCACCGGCGAACGTCCCAGTCGCCACAGCGGCGTCGCCCTTCGGTGCAGTACGGCACCCCCGGTCAGCAGCCAACCGAAATGGCTTCGCCCCCTCGTCGGTTCTCCAATACCGTCCCCGCGATCTTTGCGCATTCGGGCGTGAGGACGCCGCCTGCTGTCGCCGAGGCGCAGAGGCTGCTGAATGCGCCCGAACCCGTTCAACAGCAAGAGAGCGGCGTAGCCTTCATGATGCCGACCGTCGAAGAAAAGGAGCCAAATTTGATGAGCCAGCTGCCGTTTGCCATCATTTTCCAGTACGGATGGCTTGCGCTGCATTCGACCACGCACGACATGGTGTTTTTGAATTACGTCGTATCGTGAGTGATCTTTCCACCGTGTGCCCAGACATAGAGCTCTGAATGGCCTTCGCAGGAAGTACGAATCGGGCGGTCTGGGTCTCACCGCGGGAGACTTCTCACAGCTCAGTAGGTCGACGTTATCCGCCCAGCTCTAAATCCTACTAATCGTCATGTACAGTTGCGTTGATGTGCCTTGCGCAAATAGCGTTCCAGTTCTATCTTTACCCGTACGTCTCTGTTTCACTGCTCGAATGCATCCCCTAATTTGGATCCATCCTTTAGCAACATTGGGTGAGTCACTATTCGAGCACTTGATCACCACTCCCTAGCATCTGACCGTAGTTGGTTCAAGACCGCCGAGGGGACGATTTTCTCACTTGGCCATGTTCCGCTTGGGAACGCTCTTGTTCATTCCCGGATACGTTACTGTCGCACTATACCGTGTGCTCGCCGGCCCTGAGACCGGCGGCAGCCTCATCATCATGATTCGTGAGTTTCATTGTTCGTTCACCGAGTTTGTGCTGCTGACGAGCCACCGTCCCTTCTCAAAGCCTTGACAATCAGCACGTGAGTGTGATCCGTTTTTCTTTCATGTCCGTGATTTCACACATTCGATGCCTCTCATTCGTTGCGCAGGGCTGTGAGATACTGCGGCGCGACGTTTACATTCACGTCGGCGTCGATCCTCCTCAACTACAGTACGCGATCTGGGCCCCTTCCGTAGCCGTCCCTTTTGACTTAAGGTCTACTTGGTTACAGTGTCTCCTCCACAAGTAATCGGCCTTTCGAATGGGGTCGCACAGAGCATAGTCTCTCTTGCGCGAGGTTTCGGACCCCTCCTCGGCGGCTATGTACGTCCACGCGCTCTCTCTCTCCGTATGCTGCATCTACTGACACCGCCCTCTAGGTGTGGTCCGCAACGGTTGAAGGAAACCCGTCGGGATACTACCTCGGGTTCGTCATCGCTGGCTTGGCGTGCGCGCTCGCAGTCGTCCACAGTTTCTTCATCCGGTAAATAGAATACCCCCTTGTCGACGATGTATGCGCTGTCATCACGTCCCCCCGAGAACGACACAATATGGACTATCACTCCCCCCCAATACCGATTGTTTACTTTGCTATTTTATGTTTCTCCACCCTTCTTCTCCGTCGAGTTTTATTGTGTACGAGTAAAGCACATGTAGCCATGCATTTTAGCTACGTGCCAAAGGCTCTTTGGCACGTAACCATTCATTCCTCTTGCGAAAATATGACACGTTGGTGTTTTTCGTTGACCACCACCATTAAAACCGAGCTCAAATCGACGTATGTTGAAATGGTCGTACATCCACATTTACAAGCGAATTGACGTGTAAGCACGTCAATACGCAATGACATGCCATTTTGCTTGCCGAGACCAGGGAGAACAAAAGGTAGCGCTGTGCTGATGGAAAGACATTAAGGTGACCGATATCAACGGGAAAGGGGGAAGAGAAAAACATGGGTGCGTATGGGCTGTGTATGTACTGATCTATACATATGTAACGATGGATCCATCAGAAAGGGGAGAAGGCAGTGGGGAGGATAACGTTATACAACAAGACTCGTAGGGGGCCAAAGGAGTAGAATAAAGAAAAGAGACACAGCGCGTGGGGGAAGGAAGGAGAAAGCGGTGATAAAAAAAAACATGACGGAGGCAGTGGTCGTGGCAGTAATAGTCGTAACGAGTAAAAACGTGCGAGTCATACACGCCACGCGCGTCGTCACAAGCGTACCCATGCGCCCCCGCCGTTACCATTACTATGATGTCTATCTGACTCGCCTGCTCTGTTTGGGGTCGTGGGCGCTTGGGTATCAACGCTGCCGCCGCTCTCGCGTCTCAGGCTTTTCTTCGAGGTTTTCAGAATCTACGCACGGAAAGTAACTCCGAAGTAAGCCCCAATGGAAAGCGAAAGCGAAAAACAAAAAAGGAAAACACGTTTTGGGGGAGTGGAAACAAGAGGTGTCAACGTACTTGGAACGAACAGAGGAGTGATTCGTCCACGTACATCATGGCACTTGCGTTGTCAAACTCGCCGCAATAGTTGGGCGCCGAGAAGATCGTGACGAGTTGACGATTCGCGAAGAACTGATAACCATCCTCGACGACCTAATTAAAGTATCGACGAACGCAAAAAGTTAGATTCCGCGATAAATCTGCTGATGCGAACTCCGCAGGGAAAAATCACGGCGAGACACGTGGATGCGGTGCCGCCGTCTCGCACGTATCCCTTTATACTTTATAGTGCGGACACTGAGACGAGGGGGCTACGAACCTGATGAGCTCGACATATCAGATCCAAATCGTGCTTCTGCAAAAATCGAGATACGATGTCCGGGCCGAATGCGAACGACACGCCACGATCGTTCGCCAACCACCCATTGACGCTTTCATCCGGATCAGACCAGAGGAGGTCACAAAGAATACCTTTGTGAAGGAGAAAATAAGTATAAGTGCCCCCATGGCTGATCTCGCTATTATCATAACGTACCGGCATCTGGGACGTCCGTCGGCCTCGCCATGCGCCGAATCTGGTCCATTGATTGCAGGTCGGGGCTTAGCCCTCCGTGCATCGCCAATATCTTCTTGCTGATAAGGGCGGCGACAGGCAGGCAGTTGAAGCACTGCGTAAACAACCTCCATAGCTTAATGTTGTGGCGGCGCTTGCCTAATCAAAAACAGGGACGCGGCACAACAGCCGCCAGAATGAGTCAGTTTTTCCGAGCGTCGGTTGCCAACCAAAACGGACGGGGAACACAGCTAACTAGTGGTAACACGGATGGGGGAAAAAAAAAGAGGGGGGTGGGGGAGGGTGAAAGATGCGAACATTCGTCGTAGAAACCGTAGATCCGATTGATGTTCGCGGCTTCGTGGTTACCGCGGAGCAAGAAAAAGTTCTCGGGGAATTTGATCTTGTACGCTAGCAGAAGGCAGATGGTCTCAAGCGACTGCTTGCCGCGGTCGACGTAGTCGCCGAGGAAAAGGTAGTTGGCTTCCGGTGGGAAACCGCCATATTCGAACAGTCGCAGGAGATCGGAGTATTGCCCGTGGATGTCGCCTTGTAGGTAACAAAAAAAAAAAAGCACGCGTGAAACGCGATTCTTGTTATCAGGAACGACGCGAGAGGAATTTCGTGTTGTACGTACCACAGATTTTGAGAGGCGCCTCTAGTTCGAGCAGCATGGGCTGATTCAAGAAGATCTCGCGAGACGTGTTACATAAGTACTTGATCTCGTACTCTTCGAGATCCACTGATCTCCCTGGTCTGTGTGTGCGCACTTTACAAAACAAAGGGTGTTAGTTCGCTCTCTCCAAGACAGACGAGAAAAGAAGAATCGTGAAATTAGGCCGCGGACAGAAGGCGGGGAAAGGCGGGGGAAAGGGAGAAAGGAAGAATGCGCCGGGTATTTATACAACGATATCGCCTTCTTCTGTATGATCATGAACGCGCGGGGGTCCCATCAGAACCACCGCCGACCACGCGTAATGCTTATCATGCGCGGGGGAGGCCTTGGGGGACGAGAGAGACAGTGCCACGTACCCGCGACCAAACGATCAATGATCGAGTCCAGATCGACTTCTGCGTCACCCATAAGAATTCGCCGGGGCAAGACGGGTTTGGGAATCGGGTGCGGGTGCCACTACGTTCGGCGACGGCGTCGGTAGTCGAGAATCCAAAGAGAGAGAGGGAGAGAGAGAGAGAGAGATAGGAAGCAAGAAGAAGCGGAGTGGAGAGAGAAAGGCAATATCGATCCAATGGAGGTCCCGATAGGTTTTTTTCGATAGGGCGTCGTGCCACTGCCACTTGCCACTGCCCCTACTGGCAGTGTACGCGGGTCAAAGTCCGAAATAAAAATAAAAAGACAGCGCTTGTTCCGTTCTTCCCGTATTTTCTTCTCCTTTGGTGTATGGATGATCCGTGGCGATTTCCTGTGACTCCTCTTATCTTATCCGGAATAAGTCGGTGAGCCGAGGCCGGTGACAGGGCAGAAAGAGGGTAGGGAGGAGCCTTATACCCCCGGACAAGCCGACGGGGAGGATTGGTGTAACTGGACACTCGCTCGCGAGCACTGGTTGTACCCAGCCGCGGTGGTTTAAACACTGCCCCCCCTCATGCGCGCCCCCATTTTCGCGCCACACTGCCTTTCCCGTCCCGAACCCCCAATTTGCAAAGTGGGTGGCGCTGCTGGAGTGGTTGGTGTGTTTATGTGTTTGTTCGAGAAAACTTGCACGCACGTGTGTGGTCCACCGCTAGTTTCGGACGAGTCTTGTTCTCTGCCATTTGAAAGATGTCAGTATCTGAAGGGTGCGACTGTTGGGGGTTCAACGTTGTTACGTTCAGCGCTAAAAGGCGCACCTCGCAACGGTTATGAATCGGCCCGGGCTATCCGGAATGGAGTCACCTCGTGTTTTGCTTCTAAATTAAATCCAGATCATCCCTACAAAGGATAACAAATACAGCACCAGGCATTCACTCAAATTTTTAAAACCCTGAATTGGGCTTCCTCGGGTCACATGGAATGGTTTCGCGTGCATATTTTTCATATTGATTTCTCGTAAGGCTCTCATTCTCACTGCCAGTGAGGACTATTACTCAGATTACCGCAGGTATGACGAGAAAGCGTCGCGTCAGTATTTTCAATGACGTGGTCGGGTTATCGCCTAAAGTGTCGACCACTGGCACAACCCACGCAACTCTCTGCTGCATCCCGAGATAAGGAACACACGGGGTGGTGATCACGAGGCCTACCGAAAGGATCACCAAGAAACTCACTTAAAAAAAAGTCACTCTAATCAGGGTTCTCTCGGGGCACTGATTATATATGACGACGCATGTTCATAGTCAAAGCCTTCACTGAGACTGAGAATTAGATCAAATCACAAGAAAAAAGGACAAAAAAAACAGGCGAAACACCGCGGAGACATATAGCATCTGGCATACAGCGTCCAAGTCGGATCAGATGTTTCAATTGGGGCTCTTCGCGCCAGAGGACTCGGCTGGCGGGTTACTTGATGTCCTTTTCCGCGTGCGAACGACTTTGTTGCGTAACGCCTTTTCCTTGAGCTCGCTTTCTCGCCGAAAAAGTTCTTCATGACTCTGGGAGCCCTCGGCGTTCTGTGGCAGAAATATTACGCACCTCCAATGAGCATCCCAGATACAATACACGTGGAGTGAATGACACACCTCCTCAGCCTCCATCTTGTTTCTCTTCCGCTCAACCTCAGCCTGTCCCTTGATCTTGATCCCAGGTACAGGGCCGCTTGGGGAGCTTAAGTCTCCTTCCTTGCCCCTACCTTCTCCGCGGGAAAAGCGGGGGCTCGGACTCCTGGTCCTGCTTCTACTCCTACTGGGTGGCCTTTTCGCGTTCCTTCCGTTCTCTGCGCCCCTGCTTCTGCTCCTACGCTCGCGTCGGTCCCTCTCGCCTCTTCTCCTACGTGGTGGTGACCGTTCGCTCGACGAAGAACGATTCCTTCGAATGCGACGGGGGCTTGTACTGCGCCTGCGACGGCGGTCTGGGCTCCGACTGGGACTACGGCCACGTGTTGGTGAGCTGATCCGTCTGCGACGTGTTGGTGGACTGCGGCTGTCGCGCCCTCTGGCCCTACGATCCCGCTCATGGTCACGGGGTGTGTATGATTGTGAGCGGCGACGGCGACGGCGTGGTGGTGAAGACGACGGGCTCCTCGGCGACGGCGATCGACGGCGCGGAGGTGGAGTGAGCGAACGTGCACGGATTGGACTGCGAGAACGAGAGCGACGGGACGGGCCACGCGAGCGAGAAGAGCGATCACTTGACGGTGTCCTGCCCCGTGTCCGAGGCGAACGAGAACGGCTGGGAGAACGATATCGCGGACGCTAGAACGAAAGAAGATGAGAACTTTGCTGGTGTGAGGGATTGGAAAATGGCTGACGGCTCCACCTCGGCTGCTCCAGCCGTTATCCCTCGCCCTCGTTCTATTATCCGGCCTGGAGTCATTCCCGAATCCACCTCTGCCTCTCCTACCACGCCCTCGGCCCCTCCCACCACCACGCTCGACCCTTTCGGAGCGTTCGCGCTCGCGTACTTCGTCGAGTCGCGTCCTGCGATCGCGCTCGGTCAGTGCGCGGGTGTCACCTTCCTTGGCACGGCGCATTTCTTCTTTTTTTTCTTCCACGAAGCTGCGGGGAATCCCTGCCGGAGAAGCCTGTGCTTCGATTAGTAAGTTCCAGAGGGCGACCATGAATGCGGATGTGGAATCAGTGAGAAAACCGGTCAGATTGATCTGCATTTTTTTAGGATCTGGTGTCTGTGTGAACGACATCAATACGGGTGTTGGGGGAGAAATGTCGAGATTAAATGTATTCACCGGCTGGGATTCATCTTCGAGGAGTCCCATGGCGTACTCGATGAGGACTTCGTCCTCAAAACCGACGAGCTCCACGACCTTTTTGGCGACCCAAGGTCGAATGACCTGCAAGTTGACCTTACGCATATCTACCTAGATGGGATGTCAGAGGGTGTAGATGAGGAGAGAAAGGGCTCAGAATGATACCTTTGTATCGAACTGGGCTGGAAACTTGAGAGTTTTGAGGAGCTTTAGCTCCTTGTCCGAGAATCGTCGATCCTGGTCGGCAGACGTGCCCTTGAAAAAGCCTGAAAGGAAAGTGAGGAAGTGAGGACGAGAAAAGAAAAGGGGGACTTGCCAGCGTCGGCCATGGCTGCAAAGTCGCAAAGGCAAAATGGATCAGAAGACGAAAGTGAACTGAAGACCGAGCGTGGGACAGCGGCAAAGACCGAAAAAGGGCTGACTTCTTATCAATTCTCTTCGTTCTTCTGGTTCAATACAATCAATCCAGAATTCACACCTGATCTCACAAAATGTACTTCAAAGCTCGATTCAAACTCGGGTCCATCCCTCCATGTCCTCTTCCTCTTTACAACCAGATCGCCCTCGAGCATCCCAAACCGATGGCGACCCAAAGCCTTCCCACCACGGCGGGCTCAGTCATACCTCCATAGCCCTCATCTGTGCCTTTGTCGTCTGCTTTACCTTCTTCCTCTATCTGAGTTCAAAAGCACCCCGCGTCTCGAGCCCTGTACGCCCATCGTCCGTCAGGCCGAGACGCGGCGCTCCAAGGCGACGCAGGCCCAAGTTATGGGACGTCTGGCTTGACCAAGACGACCCCGACGAGCTCAAGCCACCACGTAGAACCGCGTGCAACTGGCGTGTGAGTTCTCCCATGCTCATTACCAAAGGATTACGATGATTAAGCGGTCGCATCGCCCAAAAATATCTATCCTCGCGTCACCTGTCCTATTCGAATACCACTCCCAGCCCCTCGCCGCGTGGACCGATGACACCCCAACGCAGACAGTTTCGCGGGAGGGTCCCCTACACACAGAGATGACGATGAAGCCCCACGTCGCAACAGCGCAAGCTTGGTTCCGCGGCGCGTATCCCTTTCATCCCGAGCGCTCAGCTTCAAACCAATTCGCCGCACCCACTCCGCCTGCACCGCCTCCTACCTCCGATCCCCATATGCTTAATGTGACCGTCTTCGTCGCTATGCCCTCGCGGAGAAAGTTCGCACGACCCGTCTCCGGATATGCGCCGCATCCTGCGATCGAATCGGGGCTGTCCTTTGACGAAGGACACCTTGTGATGGGGGTAACCAGTTTACTCTATGAAGAGCAGGCAACATGTACCGCGCCAAAGGAGCACGAACGATAACGTAGGATTCTTTCCATGTCCATGTTCATGTCCATATTACGATGACTCATCTGCTGCCCATGGGCCTAACTGTAACGAGTGGCGGGGTTGTTCGGGTCCCACCCAAAGCATGCAACTTTCCCTGCATTATATACGCTTTCGGTAATATACACCTTATTTTTAATTGTCCGTTGCAACATGCAGTCCCCTCGATCAGTTCCCAATCTGCATGCCAATCTCGTATGCAGCACGTCGTCCTGCCTGGACACAATCCGCAACGCTGACGCCCCCAACGCCCGCGCCAACGACCTTCATCCGCTCACCCCACCGCTCCCGCACCACCCGCCGCAGCTCCTCCATGCGAGCGGTATGCCCCACGAGGTACGTCGGTATGCTCTCTTCGTTCCTGTGCACGGCGTAGTGCACCGGCGGTGGAAGGTCGCGACCCAAATGTGCGGCAATGCGCGGCAGGACTGCGGCGACGAGCTCCGCGTCCGAGGACGAGCGCGCGAGGGGGTACGGCCCGCCCAGCATCGCGGTCAGTTTCGTGAACGTCGCGGCGGTGGCGGCGTCGTCTTGCTCTGGCAGGCAGGCCGTGTCGAACACGACGCCGAGTAAGCCCGGTCCTTCTTCTTCCGACCCAGACCGCCCTTTGCGTTCTTCCGTACCTGGTTCTGGTTCTGGTTCTGGTGCGGAGGAAGAAGGGTACCCGTTCTCAGGGCGGGGGATGAGGTAACCGAACCCAGGCGGGTGCAGCGGCATCGGTTCTGTGCCTTGGGGGTTGGGCAAGACCAGGTTCAGGACTGTAACGGATGAGTGCGGGTTCGCGCGGAGGTGCGGGAGAGTCGTCGTTGCGTGGGTGCCCGCTGCCGCCACAGCCGGTGATTGAAGAATATAATCGAGAGCTGGGAGCGGGAGGGCGGAGATGACGTGCGTAGCTCGAACGGACGTCGCCTCGCCCGCGCCAGAGTCTGAATTCTTGTCCCTGATGCCGTCCCCAGCATCCAGATAGATCTGCAGATGTCCGTGTCGAGCGGTGGAAGGAAAGGAAGAGAAAGTAACGTTTCATAATATCAGCCTCCAAGAAAAAAAAGACGAGACCAAGGGACGGACCTGGAAAGAACGACGACGATCGTCGTGATCACAATCGCCGTTACCGCAATCCTCGTCCGCCGTGGCATCGATCCCACGCACGACCGCGCCACGCCGGAGCGTGACGTTCGGAAACCCTCGGAGGGCCTCGACGAGCGCGCGCACGAGCGTCTCCATGCCCTCCTTGAACGAGAACAGCGCGGCCGAAGCCCGAAATCGCGCCTCCCACTCGCGATCGATGCCGATATCCCCCTCTCCTTCCGTCTCCTCCTCCTTGACCTTGACCTGGGCTGTTCCCCACCCGCCAAACCACGCAGGCGGGCCGAGCTCCCCCCACACGACCGACCCTCTGCCGCGCGTCTCGCTCTCGCGCAAAACGGGAAACGCGGCGCGCACGCTCAGAACGCGCGAATCGGTCGCGTATATCCCGTGTACGAGCGCGCTACCGAGCGTACGCGCGAACGCGTCGCCGAAGCGCCTCGAGAGGAACGAATCGACGCTCTCGTCGCCGTCCTCTTCCTCCGCGTCTTCTGTAGCGCCTCTTGTCGTCGTCGTCGTCGGTGCTGTTTGAGAGACAGAGCCTGTCGGTGGGGGTGGTTGAGGTGATTTGTGCTGTGGTCGGTTGGCGGGGACGAAAGACTCGGCGAGGACGGATCTGAGGACGAGGCGGCCGAGGGGAAGCGTGAATAGCGAGAGCAGGCCAGAGGGCAGCGGCTGCAATCCCTGTGTGGGCGGGACATGCAAGAACCTATTGCGGGCCGCGGGCGACCCGCGCGGTGTACAGATGACCTCGGAGCGCAGGTCCAACAGCTGTATCTATAATATACCACGCGTCCGACGACACGTGTTTTTTTTTTTCTTTGGACGACAATAGCAGAGTGCGCACCAGCTGTAGGACGGACTTGGCATTTGGTCGTATGGTCCGCGGGCCTGCCTCGAGCAGAACGCTCCCTCGATGCCCGTCACTATCGTACACATTGACGCGCTCGCTGCGCACCCAACCACCGAAGCGGGCGCTCTTCTCAAACAACGTGATCTGCACCGTAGGGTGCTTGCGCGCAAGGTGGAAGGCAGCGGAGAGTCCGGTTATACCGCCACCGAGAATCACGACGTGGCTGGGTACACGGTGTTGGCTCGACATGGTGGCCCAGGATGACGGTATGCCCTGTCAGAGAAAATGGGGTACAGTAACAGTACGAATAGAAGAGGTTTTGACGGAGGTTATGGTGGGAACTTCCAAATATTGGAATCATCGTTATCCATGTGTTGGAGGATCGAAGAAATGCATGGTGCCAGCGAGAGCGCCCAATCACATGGAACATCCGCTAGCGGCATCAACGGCTGGCAAATCCAATGTGCATCCACAACCGTAGAGCGCGTAAGGTCCTCATGTATAAAGATATACTGTATACAGAGTCGCATAGAAACGAGGCGATACTTATTGCCGTCAAGTACACCCAACGATGATAACACACCATCGACCGCCAATCACTACCACTCGGGTTCCATTACACGCCCAACAGTCTCCCCAACCCATGTCTCGAAACGGTCATGATCGAGCACGCCATCTTCATCAAAGAATGCTGTATACGGGCGTTCCTCTGACGCCTTTCCTCGGTTTAGCAGCGATTTGCCACCGTTAGTCGAGCGTCTGTAAGTCAGGGAGAGTGAGTAAGCAGGAGGGCTCTCGGGGGTGGATGGTTTAGTGCGAGAGCTGAGGGTTATCCGTTCTGTGACAATCTATGATGGAACGTCAACAAAGCTGTAACAGGGCGCAAGTAAATGTCAACACTCACCCGCTTATCGAACGTTTTGCGTTTCCCGACAAAGATGGTGTCCCCTTCGATAAAGTACGCGTACAGTGCTTGTGAGAGCGTAAGGACGATGTACCTGAGATCAAGTATAACCCTTAAGCAACTACAGCAGGTGCGATCGCGTGCCAAGAATAACGCACACGATTAGGCCTATCCAAACAACAGGTTTGGATTGCTCAAACTCGAGGCGATAGGAGTAAAAGGCGGTTACACCCGCAATGAATACGCCAGACCAACCTAGAGCGAGGCGTATGTCGGTGTGGTGGTGAATTTGCTTAAAGAGGTCGGGTCGAGAGAGGAACTATGATGACGGGGAGCCCTATTAGGCGATTGCGCTGTGGGGAGTACGAATACTGCGCACGCGTTTAATGGCATCGTCAAGAGCATTTTTGAGTTCTACTAGGCTCGAATTGTTCACTTTGACGACGTCCCGATCCTTGGAGGGCGTGGGCGTGATGGGCAGAATAGAACGTGGTGGAGGGGTAGCCGTAGAGTCTGACGGAGACTCTGCGGCGGCCGCTGGACCGTTGCCGTTGGCGCCTTTCTTTCCCCGAGCCATGTTTGAGATGGTTCTTCTGGGCGGGAGAGGGAAGAAGAGAAAAGAGTGAGGAGAGGCGTGAGGAGGAAGAGGTGCAACTGGGAGGAGCGAGAGAGAGCGAGAGCTGAACTGAGCTGACAGCGCCGACTCGCGCGCGCCAGCAACTGAACGGGAAAACGGTTACCACCCCATGGCCCGTTCGAACCAGTCCACCCCATCACTTCGCCTCACTAACTCACCCCCAGCATCCCATAACTAGTCAAATGCGCATGAAAATGCAACATGATTCAATGCATGGGGCCGACTCCT
>Ga0307510_10007614_pt1 | contig 12906 bp, 10 predicted proteins | sample 12_EM_MG_FD_207224 | JGI IMG/M metagenome (GOLD analysis project Ga0307510, IMG submission 207224) | Populus trichocarpa ectomycorrhiza microbial communities from riparian zone in the Pacific Northwest, United States - 12_EM | ecosystem: Host-associated > Plants > Roots > Unclassified | place... | reverse complement strand
CGCGAGCGCATCCTGTTGGTGAAACTCGATTCGGCTTCGTACCCGAGCAATAGTGTGAATTCGCTGGACCAAGTCAGCTGCATTAAACCGTGCGTCGATTTTCCACTTGCCCGTCTGCCCCTTTCCGCCGATGGCGCCAGCGTTCAGGATGCCCGAGTAGTTCGTGCGATTCAGGAAGAAAGTGGAGAAGCCCAACTCAAGATCGTCGTATTGCTCCGGATTGGCCTGGATTTCACGCTGCCTGTGCCATTCGGTCATCGTGACCTTCACGCCGGAGATGGCTGCGCAGAGCGCATCCGTGTTGTCCAGCACCGAACGCCAGAACGCCGCAACACCGGCACTGATGTCGTTGATGTAGACCTTCCGCACATACTCGTGCAGGAGCAGTTCCATCGCCACCGCAGCGCCACCGGCATAGGGCTCGACGTACACGCCATCGACAAGGTCGTTCTCGTCGAAGATGCGTTTGACGAACGGCACAAGCTTTCCCTTTCCCCCTGGGTAACGAAGAGGCGTGTAGAAGGTCGACGGTCGTGGTTCGCTGCTCATCTCGGACCTCATGCCCAAATCTTAAGGAAGGCGACCTGGACCTCGGCCCAACCGGTTCGCAATTCGGCCGCTGTAGGAAGGGCGTAACGGCTGTGGATCACACCATGCAGCCGATCAATGCTGAGCGCGGCGTTCGGGTTGCTCGCCAGTGCCCGGAACGCTTGAAGGTCGCGCTTCTGGGCGCCGGCCGCTTGAAGTCCCGCTGCTACCGCATCGACTTTCTTCTTCAACTCCAGGCCGATGTTGTACCCGGCAAGCTTCTTCTCCACGCCGTAGTGATCCAACGAGAGTTCAAGGAACACTCGGAAGGATGCGGCAACTGAAACCGGGTACGCATCCAGCGGAAGTTTGCGCAGCTCCTTGAGCATCTGCTGGAGCTTGTGGTCGTTGATGGTCAGAGGCGCCTGCGAAGGACCTGGAATGAGCGCCTTGCGGTCGAGTAGTGATTTCGCCTTGGCGGTTGGGCCTGCTTTGTTCAGGTTCTTAGATGCGTGCGCAGCAAGGCGGTCAAGCGGTTCGGGTGTTCCCGTCCGCTTGCTCAGGTCGGGCAGAAGATTCTTCAGCGAGCCGATGTACTTGAGCCGGTCATCTTTGCTCTTAAGCTGACCCACGGTCACCGCTTTGGACGCGATGTCGGTGACTACCTTCCTCAGAGCGCGAATCAATTCGCCTTGGGGCAGGTCGGACAGAAGGTCTCCACCTTCAAGCGTCAGTCCCAAGAGGTCTCGAATGTCAGGCGTGGCCAGAAGGCGATCCAAGTTTGTGATCGGAAATCGCTCAAGCGCAGCCGTCTCCTCCGCCGTCAACTTCCCCGCCGCCTTGACGAAGTCGAGTACCTTCAACGATGTATTCTGGCCTCGGTAGCGCGCTGTGGCGATACCATCCCATCCGACCACGCCGCGCCCCTCGTTCTCGCCGGTGTGGATCGCCTCGATCCAGTGCCTTGCTTCGGCTTCGTTCTTGCACACGAAGACATCCAGCGGTTGGATGTCGTCAATGTTGAAGTCTTTCGCAAGCCTGCGCAGCTTCTTTATCGTCAGGTCGCCTACGCCAGTAAGTCCATCCAAGACGGCGGGGTTGGCAAGAATCCGCAGCGCGGTCAGGCGCCGGTTTCCGTCCATGACGTTGTAGCCCGACGCACCCCTGCTGGTTGCCTTTGCTACCAGCATGCGGTGTGCAGGACTCATCCCGTTCTCGACTATATCTTCGGCAAGATTGACCAACTTGCTTCCCTGCGACAAGACGATCTTTTGCAAAGCCTCTCGTTGGTTGGCCAGTCCGTCGAACCTCGGGTTCTTCAGGTCGAGATGCAGCTCATCAAGATTCAGTTCAACGTTGCCCACATTTTCTCCTCTCGACCCCCCCGGTCGCGCGTGGAGTGTGCCATCTGGAGGCTACTTTCAAACCCGGGCAGCCCCCTACGACTGCTCAGCGTCTTGCAGATCGCGTCGACTATTGCGCACCCTCGGGAGCGTGTAGTTTTGGGCGAGCGCGCCAACCGACCGTCGCGACCACTTCGGGCTGTTCGCGTGAGCAGGCGAGAGAGGTTCAATACGTCCGGTCAATTCGCGTCTAGCAATCCCGCCAGTTTTTGCCGAATCTCTCTAACAACGAGACCCAGCGCAGGGATCGGGCTTGAGTGGTTTGGCGCGAAAGCATCCCACTGTCGCTGCTTCGCAAGGTCGGTCGCGAATGCTTCGCTGAGTCCGTCCGGAACCTCTGTAGGAATGACTGTGCTGCGACGTGTAAACGTCGCTACGATGGCTCGGCGGAGACGCGTTGGTTCCAGGTCGAACGCGCTCATCAGCATCCAGACGTCGTAGTAGTCCTTCATGCGGCTGTTGGCACGCCCCAGCACCACCATCGCATGAAACTTCTCGGCGATCACAGTCTCGAGCGGATATGCGCGCAAGTGAGGCGACGGCATGTCGAGCAACACAGGCAGATCGATGTCTTCGACACCGGGCTCGACGGCATCGCCGAAGCCGATGTCCACCGTGATCGGAATGCGCGCACCGGCGAGTGCGGCCGTGGTTCGAAGCCGCGATCCGCCGTACTCGACCTCTTCGCGGATGGCCTCGATCCGCAGGCCTTCTAGGTCGAAGGTCACCCCGTCGTCAACCTCGACCGCCATGATCTCGCGGAAGGTGCCGAGCAGCGCATCCTCCGCGGCGTCCCCGAATCCAAGCAAATCCACGTCGCGTGTCGCGCGGTGCGGTGCGTCGAACCAGGTTACCAGCAGCATCGCGCCCTTCAACACGAACCGTTCACGGTGTGGCGAAAGACTCAGCCGATGCAGCAGACGCTCGAGCGCGTAGCGCGTGAGCAGCAGTTCCATTGGCTGAGCGCGCGCACGCGCAAGGTTCAACAGGCGCTGGCGCACGGAAGCGCCGACGTTGCGCGGGCGATCAGGCATCGCTGGTCAGCGCCATGACGTAGGGTTCCATCGTGGACCACACGCCCGCGGCTTCGGCTTCGCGCGCAATCTCCGCGGGCGTCGCCTTGCGCTGCCGCAGCGCCTGGCGCAGGCCCTCGATCGCCAGCGCGTCACCCACTGTTCGGCGGTAGCGGAACAGGTCGGCCACCGTCTTGGCAACGGCGAATATTGGGACCGACGTTCCGGCGATCTTCTTTCGCTCGACGCTGCGACCCAGAAGCTCGTCAGAGAACCGGGCGATGCGAATCGGCGGGTAGGTGATGCGGGGGCGCCACTCCTTGTGCCCGATGGCGATCCAGACCTTCGGCGGCATCTGGTCGGTGAGGCCGTGGAAGGCCAGTGCCGAGGCCAGGCAAATCACGCCTTTGGGTATCAGGCGCGCCACCTCGGCCAGCGATTGCTGCACATCGAGCGCGGCATCGGGAAGTTGGTAGAGCCCTCGGGCGAGGCGAACGACCTCGCCGGCTCGCTCCATGCGTCCGACCGTTGTGGCGGTGATGCCCGCCTCACCGAACTCCGCAAGCCGCGTCATCCCGCGCCGCTTGAGCAGCGCCAGCGCCTGGGTGCGCTGCGTAGAGGTGGCAGGGGCGGGCATGTTGTGAATCCTCGGTCGAATCAAAGAAGCGTCCGAGGATTTATACCACTTCAGCGTGGCTGCAAGCAACTGGCCGTTCATCGGGAGTCGATGGCGGATTCGGCCGCCCTAAGGTGATGCGGATGCCGAGGCGGCAGCGATGGCATCGCTTCTCTCGATGGATTCCACAGCCACACCGGTCCCGCCGAGGCGCACGCCTCGCGATGCCGCCCGCTGTCGTCGATGCCCGCGTGCGCGATGAAGAGCAACGGTGCCGAATCCTCGCAATCGGTCAGCGTCGCTCTGGCCAGCGGGCTTTCGGCACCCAGGTTGTATCGAAGCCCCTTCACGAAGGACCGCCCATCCGCGACGAGCCGCTCGATGAGTTGCTTCTCGAAAGCGTCTTCGAGCGGTAGCCAGTGCCGAGTCACCGGCATCAGCGACAGCTCAACGATGGTTGGAATGCCTGTAGTTGCGACGCTGAAGGTGGCGATGAGCATCATGTGTATGTCATCGGCGGCACCCCACAGCGCCAGTGCGGACTCGAAGCGCCGGCCGAGCCGGCGGTAGAGCGTTTCGTCCAGCGCAAAGGCCTGGTCGGGCACATGCTTCACGACCGCCTTGAAGCCATAGCGCGCCGGCACGATCTCCTTCGCCTCCGCGATCAGCAGCATCAGGCGCTGCGGCTTGCCGGGTACCGCGATGGCTTCCGACCACTGCGCCATCCGCCTGGCATTGATCGCGTCGCGCTGATCGACCGAGAACACTTCGGGGATGTAGAGCCGCGACCGCAGTGAATCCCCGCGCGCGATCTTGTTCTCTGCCGCCAGCAGCAAATGTTTGCGCACAGTACCCCAGGTTCGCTTGCCGGCAAACCCTGGCTGCCAGCGCGTCAGCTCGGCCTGGTCCCACAGGTAGTGCAGCAGCCCGCGCAGCGAGAGCTTCGAGCCGCTGCTGGCCACGCTGTCGCCGTCTCCACCGGTCGTCGGCATCGCCGAGCGTCCTGCGATCTTCGACATCGAGAAGTCGAGTTTCAGCGTGGTTTCGCCGGTAGCCAGGTCTTCTGTGATCGCCGACCCCAACAGCTGACCGAGGCCGGAGGACTCCGGCGGCGGCTCGTAGTGCGGGCAGCCGGGTGCGTGGTGGCTGCCGGTGTTCGGCATGCGCTTAACGACGAAGCCCTCATTCGTGCCCGCAAGGCGCGCCACATACATCTCGACGCCATCGATCACGCACATGCAGCGAGGCCGCCGATGAGCCGCGTGCGCGTCCGCGATGGCTTCGACAAACCCCCGTGGTGCCGCCTCAAACCGCTGGCCACTCACCGCGTAAACGGATCGCGGAGCAGTCACCTCGTTGCAAGGCAGTGGCTCGTACATGTCGTGGTCTCAACGGACCGGCGCAGCGCGCTCACGCGTGCGTTGCGCTTCCGGCGTCGGTGTGACGACAGGCCGTTGAGACGACGCGGCCTTGTCGTACACCTTGACCTTGATCGATTGGCCTTCGCGCATGCGCTGCGCGAGCTTCTCGGTGGCCGCCGCCATCACGGCCTCGCGCTGCTTCTCGGGCACGCCTTTGGCCACCAACACCGCTTCGATGGCGGCAAGCACGGCCTTGCGTCCGCCACCGCCACGGGCGGACGCTTTCTCCGCGGGCGATGCAGCAGCAGAGGGACCGTCCACACGTGCGAGCTCGATTCGGTTGACCAAGCGCGCCTCGCGCTCCCTCTTCAGCACTTCAAGGTCGGCGGGGTTGGGCTCATAGCCGATCGTCTTGACGCCTCGCGCGGAGGCTTCGAGCCACACCATGCGCTTGAAGTCGTCGTTGCCCGACACGCGCAGCGCGCGCCAGTTGCGTGCCTCGGCCACGTCGACCATCGACCGCGCCACCGACGGACTGTTGGTGTCGGTCGCCAGCCGGAACGTCGACTCCGTGAAAGCCACGCGCGACGTGTCGCCGCGGAATCGGTACTCCGTGCGACCAATGGTCACGTCACCGACGGTCACCGGTGCTCGCTTGATGAGGTACCGATCCACCAGCGCGGCTTCGAGTCGTGCGACAAGTGCGGCGCGCTCTGCTTTCGCGTCGATGTTGGCGATGACCTTCGCGTCTGAGGCGTCGGCTCGCGGCTGGGCCTTGGCCAACGGTACGCCGTTCGCCGCCTGCGGCACGTCATCGCGTACCGGCGTGGCATCGATCGGCCGCTCTGGCGCCGCTGCCAGCTTCGGGCCGCGCTGCCCGTCTCTTTGCCATTGGCCATCGACCTTCTGCACCGTCGTTCGCCGGCCTTCGGCGTCGAGTGCGACGAAGCGATTGCTGCCGAGTTGATCGGCTTTCGCAACCATCTCCGGGAAGGTGTTCGCCCGGTACGTCACTTCGGTGAACGGGTCGCGGAGCTCGTACCGCTCGGCCGGCATGTCGATCGGCGTCTGGAACAGCGCTTTGGCGATCGTGGCGCGGTTGGCTGGCTCGACAGTGCCACCCTGGACAGATGTCCGGCGAGCTGAAGGAGTGTTGTCTGCATCCATAGTTTCCTCTCAATGGTTGCGGTCCAAGATGCTTACGAATCAAGGCATGGCGGCAGCAGACGAGCCCATCGCGACCGGCAGTGTCCGATAGACCTCGATCTCGACGCGCCGGTTCACGCCCTGGCCGGTGGGACTCGAGTTGTCGGCGGCGTGGTCGCCTGCCGGTTGGTACGTGATCCGAATGCGGGTTGGATCGACTCCGGCGCTGACCAGGTAGGCACGCACGGCCACGGCGCGCTCGCGGGCGATGCGGCTTTCCACCGGCGAATCGGTGACTCCATCGGTGCGGCCACGCAGCAGTACCAACGGAGCGGTACGGGCGCTCTCGATCACGGAGACCGCCACGTCGGGCGGCACCGCGACATGCGTGCTGCCGAAGCCGAAATGGATCGTGAAGACGGCGTTGCCTGCGCTCGCGACCGGCAGGGCGGCCTGTAGCGCCGCAATTGCTTTCTGGCCCGCAGCCACGCGTTCAAGGGTCGCTGTGGCGTGCGCCGCCATCCGCCCCGATTCGTTGGCCAGGATGCGCGTGTTCTGCAGCTCTCCTTTGCAGACCTGCAGGTCGACGGCCATCGCGGAGTTGACTGGTCGCTTGGTCGCCTCGTCGACTGTTGGGGGCTTCGGCGGCGACCCGCAGGAGCCGAGCACCAAAACCAGGGGGATCACGGGCGATACGAATCGCATGACATGCCTCCAGTGCAACGATCAGGTCAAGGCGGGCGTCGACAACGCCGGCTCGGGTGATGCATCCTCCAGCAGAACGCCGTCGTCATCCGGCGCCGGTTCGATCGATCCTCCGGGATCGCCCGCCGAGGACGGCCCATGACCGAGCTGGCCGAAGAAGCTGAGCAATGTGTCGGCGGTCTGAGCGGGCGGGCCATCGAATGAATCGGGCAGCGCGGACATGTCATGCGCCAGCGCCTCGATGCGCAAGCTCTCGCCAGGTGCCAACTCATCCTCCGCGAACCGCCAACGTTGTTGAACGCGAGCAAGGTGCAGATCCATGTCGATCCGCGGCACCAAGGGAGCCGGGCGCAACCGCGCCTTGAAGACCTTCTCGCGGTGGTAGCGAATCTTCTCGCCCAGGATCGGCTTGCAGTTCTCGAAGATGACCACGAGCCGCTCGCTGCCGAGCTCCTTGAACTCCTGAGGCAGCAGCAGGGCTCTGCGCTGGTCGCTCTCGTTGCGGCTGACCGAGCTGTGCCCGTGCTGGCTGAATGACCGGCTCCGCCCATGCGAGGTGGCGCGCTCGGTGAACTGCCCGAGCATCGCGCTGTACTCGTCGGCATCGCGCTGCTCGCGCGGTGCATAGAGGATCTGCAAACCGTGGTTGGTGGCAAAGGTCCGGGCATCTTTGTCGCCGTAGACCGCATCGAGCTGCGACATCGCCTGCACGACCGTGAGCAGACGCAGGTTGTAGCCGGCAAGGAACGCCGCGGCTGACGAGATGACGCCCACGCGCCCCATCGCGGTGAACTCGTCGCTGACCAACAGGCACTGCAGCTTAAGAGTCGGGTCTTGTTCGGGCAGGCGTTGCGTGTTCAGGCTCACCAGCTGGGAGAAGAACAGGTTCAGCAACGGCCGCGCATTGGCCAGCCTGTTGGGCGGGATGCGCACGTAGATCGACATCCGCCGACGCCGCACGTCCTCGAGCCGGAAGTCGTCGGCGCTGGTGGCCGCGTCCACGACCGCATCTGCAAAGATTGTCAGCGGCGCGTTGAGTGTCGAGACGATGCTGGTGAGCGTGTTCTCCGAGTTCGACAGCAGCCGCTGCAGCGCGTCGATGCATTCGTCTGAGAACGGGACGCCATCCTTGCTGCGCTGTTCGATCAGGCTGGTTAGATGAGCCTTTAGCGATTGCCCTCGGCCAGACGACTGGCGCAGCAGCTCACCGATCGTGCGGGGCAGTTCCGGCGTTTCCAGCAGCAGCAAGCCGAGCCCCAAGAAGAGGTTGCGGGCCTGGTCGTTGAAGAACGCCTCCGACGATGTGCCGCTGCCGTCGTTCGGGAAGAAGACCTGTCCGATCGTGAGCAGGTCACCAACCCGATGCATCAGACTCGTCCGAATGGCTGTCAGCGGATTCCATCGGTGGCTGCGGGCGGTCTCATCGAACGGGGAGAACGCATACACAGCCTGGCCATGCTCGGCGCGATAGCCCGCCGTGATGTCGTAGTTCTCGCCCTTGATGTCGAGGACCACGACGGAGTGCGGCCAGTTCAGCAGATTCGGGATCACAACGCCGACACCCTTGCCGCTGCGAGTGGGCGCGGACAGCATGACCGACAGCTGGCCGGGCAGCGCCAGGAAGCGTCCCCGGAAGCGCCCAACAATGATGCTGGGCAAAGCACTCTCTTGCCCACCTTCCAACAGGCCTGCACGTTGCACTTCGCTGGTGGTCGCAAAGCGCGCATCACCGTGCAACGGACGCGGCTTGCGCGCAGCAGCGATCAACGAGAAAGGCAGCACGACCAGCAATGCCACACCGGATGCGGCAACCGACCCGACGAGCTGCCTGCGCCGTCTCGGGTCATCTGCGTAGGCCTCCCAGTAGACCGCGATGCTGTCGAACTGTGCATGTCGCGGATGCACCTTGTTCAGCAGCAGGAAGATGACCGCGGACAGGTAGACCGCCGCACACGCGAGGCCGCCCAGTACGAGCAGGGCGAACAGCCCGGCCACACCCTTGCGCGCGGGAGACCAGCTCGCCATAGGCAGGGCGGTCGATGCGCTCATGCTGCGGCTCGCGCGTCGCGGCCCGGTGCCGACTCACCCCAGCGTCCCAGCCGCTGACGCCGCGGCTGGTAGTAGATCTCCGAAATGAAGCGGCCTCGCTCATCGCGGTCGAACTGGACGATGACGTCGATCACGACGCCGAGCAGCCACTTGATCTCGTTCATGCGCAGGCCGCCGCCGGCACCGCTTTCACGGATCATCAGCGACATCTGCTCGAAGGCGAGGGCGCAGCTGCCGGCATGAACGCTGGTGATGCTCCCGGGATGGCCCGATGCGGCGAGGCGGACGAAGTAGAAGCACTCGTCGCCTCGCACCTCGGCCAGGAAAAGCCGATCGGGTTTCATGCGCAGGCAGGCTTCGAGCAGCGATTTCGCCGTGACCTTGGCCATGCCCTGTGCGTTCTTGCTGTAGTACAGGTGCACCACGTTCGGGTGGTTCGGCAGTGTCAGCTCGGGCGTGTCCTCGATCGTGATCAGGCGCTCGCGATGAGTAACCTCTTCGACGAGGCCTTTCATGAAGGTCGTCTTGCCGGATCCGGTCTTGCCGCTCACGACGATCGTCTGGTGCTTCTGCACCGCGAGGCGCAGGAATTCGGCGTAGCGGCCGGCATCGCGCAGCGACGCGAGTTCCTGCTCGAAGGGCAGCAGATCGCAGGACTCGCTGCGCGCAACCGTCGCGGTGCGCTCGAACAGGCCTTCACGCTCGAAATCGTCGAGCCGCCGGATCAGTTGGGCCGGCTTGCGGATCGTGATCGAGACCGTCCCGCGCGTGACGGCGGGCGGCACGACGAACTGCACCCGTTCGCCCGTCGGCAATGTGGCCGACAGCAGTGGGTGCTCCTGATTGATCTGCTGGTCCGAGAAGGTGGCAACAGCGATCGCCAGCGACAGGCAGCGTTCGAGCGTGAGTTCGGGGGCGGCCACCACGCGCCAGCCCTGCGTGGTCTCGACCATCATCTCGCCGGGACGATTGACGCAGACTTCCAGTACGCCTGGCGCATCGAGCTGGGCACGCAGCGGCCGGAGGAATTCCACGACCGAGGTCGCGTCGCCGCACCAGGCGTCCGCGGGATCGTCATCGGCGGCGTCCATCAAGCACGCGGTGCTCATCGCTGCACCGCCTTCAACTCGTACACCGACGAGAAGTCCACGTCGCGGGCCACGTAGATGCCGACGATGCCTCCCTGGTTCTGATAGATCAGCGGCGGAATGTTGATCGTGCTGTCGAGTACCTTCTCTGCGAGCTTGCTCGTGCTCGACGTGGTCGAGGGCAGCAGGATGGTGTTGCCGGTGCCGGCACTGCCCCGGTCTTCGATCGCGAGCTTGACCGAGTCGTCGATCAAGGACAGCAGCATGGCGGCACCGATGCGTTCCGGCCAGCGATTGTCGACGTAGCCATCCACACCGGATTCGCCGAGTGGGCCGGTGCCGGGCGACTCGATGTCGACCGTGACGCCATTCGGCGTGCGGATGCGCGTCCACAGGACCGGGATTCGCACTGTGCCTGGCCGAACGGATGCGATGCGGTACTCACCGTCCATGTGCGAGCCGCGTTCCACCAGAAGCACGCGGCCGTCGTCGCTGAAGACATTGCGCTGAACCTGGCAACTCACGAAACCGGACGCGGCGCTGATCACCTTGGTCTTGAGGGCGCAGGTGAAGGCTGTTCCCTTGGGCAGGGTCAGGCTGCGATCGCCGAGGAGGCCGGCCGAAACGCGCGGCGTTGCCGACTTCTGAAGCTCGCCACCGAAGAGCCCTGCGGTCGGCGCGGCGCTCGCGACCACGGTGGACGCGATACCTGGTGTTGCAGGCGCAGTGCCGCTGCCCTTCGTCAGGGAGTCGAGTACGCCTTGTAGCTGGCGCTGATAGCTCTCGAGATTGCGCCGCGTTCCGTCGAGCGGCGCTTCGAGTGCTGTCGGGTCGCCAGAACCTTGACCGCTCGGCGAGCGCCGACCAGGTGTGTCGGTGGCCGCGGTGGGGCGACTCGAGACGAGAAGTACCGGCGCATCCTCCGGCGCGACGCGAGTCGGTTCGTTCTGCCGGAGCGGGATCGGTTCGGCCCGCCGCTCTTCGGCTGTCGGCACGATCGCCGGAATCATTCGGCCCGCGGGAACCGAGGCTGCGGGTGGCAGGGTCATGTCCAGGCGACGCGCATCGCCGCCGGCCGCAGCGGGGCGATCGCCCAGTCGCTTAGACACCTCGTCGCCATCCTTCCTGCTCGACAGGGCCCGATTGATGGACACCGCCGAGACGGCGACAAGGGACAGCGCAAGCAGGGCTACCGCGAAGATACCCTTGCGGGACACATTCACTCCCGTGGGCCGAATGACGCTCGGGATGCCCGCCTCGCCTTCGAGCGGCGTGATGACGTTGCCGGCGTCCTGCGGCTCGCGGTCGGAACCTGGGCGGGGTCCGTTCGTGCTCATCGTTGACCTCCTTGGCTGTTCGAGATCGAAGTCGGCGTGCTCTTGAGCGCCCGATCCACACCCGATACCGTCGTGCCGTTGCTCGGCGCGACACCGTCCAGGTCGAAGGCGTCGTTCCACACGCCGACGACGGCACTTCCAGCGCGAAGCATCAGACGGCGACTGACGCGGTCTGCCACCAGGAGGTCGCCTTCCATGCGCGCATTGACAACTGTCTCGGAGCCGTCCGGAAGGACGTGGAAGACAGCAGGTACTTCCCGGTTGTTTGGGAACTTCAGGTACGTGAATCGCCCGTCATCGAACACCAGCGTCGGTACGATGTCCTGAGAGTTCTTCCCTTCGGCGATCGAGTAGCTCGAATTGACGGGCTGTGGTGCCGCGGTCAGTCGCTCCTTGACCAGCTCGGCCGGAGACAGAGCCGCCGGATCGACCAACAGCGCTGCGATCGGCAGTGAGGGCGGCGGCGAAGGCGGAGGCAGCGGTGCCGCCACTTTCACAGAGAGTCGGTACACCGGTTGCCGCGCATCGCGATCGCTCAGGACGACGAACCGGAACGAATGCGTGCGCCGGTCGGTGACGACTGCGATGTTGTTCGGCGCGCCAGCGGTGCTCTTCGGTTTGACGAAAAGGTGGCGTCCACCGGGCTGCGCCGCGACGCACCAGCTCGACTCGGGTTTGGTGCAGTCCGCACCGAGGCCGGAGGCGACATCGGTGATCGCCTCATTGGGATCGAGCACGATGTCGGTGACGACGCCGCGTTTGACGAAGACCGTGACGACCGATTGAGGGTCGTAGTAGACCTCGCGCAGTCGAAGGTCAGCGGCGCCTTGGGCGGCGGCTCGCCCGCTCGGTGTGACGATCGATGCGGCAATCAGCCATGCGGCGGCGAACGTGAGCGTGTTTCTGCGCATGGTCGCCTCACTGCTTCGCGGTCGCGCTGCCGGGCGACGTCGCAATCTCGGGGTCGGATCGGTAGGCGGTGACGACGAAGCCGAACGGGTTCTCGATCCGGTCTTTCTCTTTCGCGAGTACCTTGGGTTGGTACTCGTAGACGACGCTCGCTGCATGCCGCGTGGTCACGTCGGGGATGTTCCGGTCGGTAAGGTGCACGACTTTCTCGTAGGAAATCGACGCGACGCCGCCGTTGCCGCGCCGGCCAGACGGTGCGAGCCGCACTCCTATCACGTTGACGCGCCACTCTTCGGCGCCGGCGAGCTTCTTCTGCAGTGCGTCCTGACCTTCGAACTGCCGGGTGTAGTCGGCGAAGACGGTCGGAATCGCCATCCGCGAGACCTGGTCGAAGTCGCGTTGCAGGAACCACCAGCTGTAGCCCTCGCGTGCACGGACGAAGACGGCGAGGTTGTGCTTGTCGAGGGCTTCCATCGGCGGGATGGTCTCGGCGCTCAGGCGCTGCTCGATCGTGGTCTCCCCGGTGGTCTTGTCGACGACGATCGGAATACCGACGACCTGATGCAACGCGCCGTGCGCGAGGACGGCCAGCGCGCTGATGATCGCGATCAGCACGCCGACACCGCCGACGATCCAGCCGCGCCGTTCCGAGCGCTGCAGCATCAGCGCGCGGTCGAGCTCCCAGTTGCGGTTGACCTCGATCGGGTCGCGCGTGTCGATCGGCGGTTCCGCGTGAGCAGCGCCGGCCGGG
>Ga0307510_10007613_pt1 | contig 12906 bp, 14 predicted proteins | sample 12_EM_MG_FD_207224 | JGI IMG/M metagenome (GOLD analysis project Ga0307510, IMG submission 207224) | Populus trichocarpa ectomycorrhiza microbial communities from riparian zone in the Pacific Northwest, United States - 12_EM | ecosystem: Host-associated > Plants > Roots > Unclassified | place... | reverse complement strand
GCAGTAACCTGCGCACGCATTTCCTTCTTCTCGATCCCCTGCCACATGACCGTCCCTGACCACCTGTAATCCATTCCCTCTCCAGGGCTCACCGCGTTTGAGGGACCTACGTCATTCCCACCAACGATGGGGCCCCGGTTGCCTGGTGCGGGCCTAAACTGTTCAGCCAGCCTCTTCATCTGCACCGCAACACCCTGAGGCATCGGTTGTCGTTGCTGGGGTATGGCAGCAGCGTCAAATAAGGAAACATCCCCTCCATTCAGTGCCTGCAAAGGTTGTTTTTGGCGCATAAGTTGGAGATTATTGATCTGAGTGCTCCCTTGGGTGAGCTGGGGTGTAGAAAGGAGATGTAATACGGGCGGTAGCGTGTTCGAGACCACTTGAGGCGCCGCGGGGTTCAGCTGCGGAAATCGTGGCTTTGGAATTTCTGGGATGCCAGAAGTTGGAAATACGGCACCGAGCAGGAGACCCTGCATGAGGACCGCGATGAGAAGGTTCGTCGTAGGCCGGCCCATGCCTTCTATCTCCCACCCCGAAACGGCATACTGTCAACAAGATAAGAGGTCGAAGTTCGGTGGGAGCGTTCAAGCTTGCGACCTACACAGCATTTCGTCTTGAGCAACTGGACCAGCTGCCCATAGCTGGGGTCATCTGTCACAGATGCTGACCGGATCCGCATCACTACAGGGTTGGTCCTCCTGATCCAATCTTGAAGCTCGTCCAATGACACTGTTGGCTTGGCAGGCGCAAGCGTCAAGACCTGTGGCCACGTCAATGCCAACCTGATTCAGTGAGTGAATGTTAGTTTTAGTTTTCAACTGAGAGAAAGTTCGATGGGATTGGAAAAGTGCTTACGGGTTGCCCTTTGTTGCGATCGCTGTAACCTGCGTACGTGTCACCTTCGTGTCATTCTTCCACTGGAGCGTCCCTGTCCACTGGTAATGTGTCCTTTCGCCAATGCCACCCGCGGTTGTAGGACCTGCGACTGCGCTCGTTCCTGTGCCACTCCCACTGGCGATGGGCCCCGGGTTGCCCTGTGCGAGCCCAGGCTGTTCAAACCACGTTGTTTGTGCCACAACGCCCAGAGGCCTTTGGGGTAGCTGCTGCCCGAGACCGTGGTGGTGGTGGTGATGGTGGTTGAAGTATCCGTGGTGTAATATTTCACCGAGTTCATGAGCATCGGGCTCAGATGCACCTCCGCCCAAGCCAACGTGTGGGTGGAGCTGGTGGATCTGAGTGGCAGGAGGGTTGAGCGCCGGTAAGAATGCCGTACTATTTGAATCCGCAGCTGGCGGGTCCTCGCCCGCGGAGTTGGGGTTCGGGTCGACCCAGTTAGGTGATGATTGAGCCGCTGCCGACATCGGGATTTGGTTCGCTGGTCTGGTTTCCGTGCCGTGGATGTTGGCGAGTTGCGCGAGTGGGGATTGCGAGTGGGGATGAAAGGGGGCCTGCGGTGCGCGAAGGCAGGTCAACCCGACTACCGCGAGGCCCGGCCATTGTCCACGCCACGCGTTGTTCCATATGGAATCCAGGCGGGAGCCGGATGTACAGTACACTCGTAGCTTTGTATTATACACGAGAGTGACATGTATTTATTCACAGAGCGCGTCTCGTTCTCCCTCAATTCTCTGTCCCAGTGGAGCTGTCCACTGGGATCAGTCTGCAGGTGTGAGATAGAGGTCACGACACAAGGGACAATTCCCGAACGCGCCCTAAATTATCACTAGCCTGAGGTTCCTTCAATTGGTATAGAGCAAGTGATTTCTGGTTAGGGGTTGGCCTCCTCCACCCAATATATATCGAACCTCGTGGATTGGCATTGTTGGGCCTGTATGCCACGTCCATGTAAGCCCTTAGATTGACAAAAGTTCCATTGCATACTGTGGTATTCACAGAACACATGTCCATCAGGAGTAGGTGCACAGGCCGCCAACCTGTGGCTGGATCTGATTCGGAGTCTCAGTAGGGTTAAGCGCGTTAAGCACCTGTCGCACTCGCACTTGCTTGAGCCCGAGTCGGGATTCTGACTCGGACTGGGTGGCGATTGATTCTCTCGACTCGGACATCGGTTTATGGTTCGCTGGTCCAGTTTCCGCGTGCGAGTCGTAGTGGCGATAGAGCGCCCCGTGGTGGTGTGTCTCGGGGTTCAAATGTTTGCCTGCCCTGTGAGGTTCAAGTTGATTCCCAGCTCCATATGAGATATGAGATCCAGGCAGGACCTGATATGACTGGCCTGTGTCACAACGTCTAAAAGGAGACTCTTATGCAGATACCGTGTAGACAATGTAATGTGCATTTAGCCCCGGTGTGCGCGTCGATTACCCCCTCTCGGCGGGGCTGTCCACTGTGCCAGTGGTCTAGTGTGTGGGCAGCAGCAACCGAAACCGAAGAATGTGCAGTCACGATACGTAGCTCAGCTGGCTCTTCCGAGTCACATTCGAGAAAAGTGGAATAGAACGGACGATGAGATCGATGAGAAACGAATACCCTCATACAAGCCAGCACATCACACACACCGCCGCTCAGTCAACCTTCTCAACGTTCAGTTCCAGCCACACATCCAAGTCCTCCCATAGCTTCCTCCTCAACCCCTCCCACGCGTTCCTCCTCGCAGAAACACACTTCTTGCAGAACCCCTCGTCCTTCCACGATATCTCCACGAGGACCCGGAGGCCCATCAACGGATCGACCATCCGCTCCACATACAACCCGCTCGAGTGGACCAGCTCGGCCCATCGAGCATGCACGCGATCCACATTCGCAGATGCGCAGCTGCCGCCGCCACTGGCGCCACCGCGTTCCGACTCCGTCTGCGTCTGCGTGCTGCGTGGACAAGCAAAGTCCGTCGGCGCATTGCCAGCGACTTCAGCCCACGCGAGACCAAGCTGCTCTCGCGCATGCAAGAACCTTAACAAATCCGCGCGAGACAAATTGTCCGCGTTTGCGCCTGCGCCTCCTGTCTTCGTCCCCGCGGCAGCCGCGACGATGGTCTGCGAGAACGTCGGTACCCGCAGCAGTTCGTAACTAGCCCGCTTTTGCACGCCGACCAGACCGTAGCTGCGCGCGAACGCCAACGCCTCGGCCGCATGCGGCATCGGGTTGGCCGTGAGGGTGTCGAGCGCCACGGACCAGGTGCGCCCAAGCATGCGTCCAGCCCATTTGCTTTGCGCGTCGAAAGAGAGAGCGCACGCGGCGCGAAGGACACCAGCCAGCACGGGCATCGGGGGCGACTCCTCTCCGTACTTCCTAAACGATATTCCACGATCCCCACAAAACAACAAAACGTCAGTAAACGACCTGCCTGGTCAAGAGGAACCAGAACACGTACATCGGCTCGTCGATGACCGTCAACAAACTCGCAAAGTCCTCCGCCGTCGTCTTGTCTACCCGGTAGACGGGAAGACCCGGCCGGCTCCGGGTGCCGCTCTGATGACCTTCCTTCTCCCGAAATGCATCCGCGAAGTAGGCTGAGTGCCTCTGCAGCGTCGATTGGTGCAGTTTGAACTTGGTCTTCCCAACCTCAACGATAACGGAGCCATCGGGATGCCAAAAATCTGGATGCGGCTCGGCCGCACCTCCTGCACCTGATTGTCGCGGGTTGCCCTTGTGCCGCTTGGCCGCGCGTTGACCGCCATCATCTGCGGTCCCATCCGTCGCCACCGCCTTGCGCTTCCGGTCCGTGTGAGTGTGCTGGCCACCGGGATGATGATGATGATGATTTTGTTGTTGTTGGTCAGGGTGATGGGGTTGGTGGCCCCCGCCCTTACTCTTTGGCTGCTGTGAAAGGTACCCCGCCCACGCGCGACGCAAGTCGTCCCAATGATCAGCTCTGTTCCTGCCAGCAGCCAGCTCGCGCACAGGCGCGGGCTCGGGAGAACAACCGTCACGTACGGGGTTCGGATTCCCTTTTGCTTTGCCCTTGCCCTTGTTCCCTTTCTTGCCCTTGGTCTGAGCTTTTGCTTTCCCCATCTCTTGTGGTCGTGGTCGTAAATGCGGCGAGTCGACGTTGTCGGAAAGGTCCGCTTTGATTACGTGTAATCTAGCCGCGCGCCTCTTTTGTGTCGTGTCAAAAAATAAAAGGAACGAAATGAAACGAAACACAAGCCCGGGTCGACAGTCTGCGCAGAGGGAAGGGTTTTCGCGTCTTATCCAGCCACTCACACGAAATGACGCGACGGACTCGCGACAGCCGCATAGACACGCGTGGGTACGTAACTCCCTTAGGCTATAGTAGGCTAAGACCCACAACAACCCGAGACCCGGAATGGTTGTTCAGTTTTAGGTGTCTCGCACGGTAAATGCATACATCGTTCCTAAGATACGATGTGTAGATATTAATGTCTATTTCCGTTGCCACCGCGCAACCATGCTATTTTGTCCTTTTCAACGGGAGGGTCACATTCTCAACTTACCATGAATCGAACTGGTTCGATTCATGTCCCTATTTCAAGGCAGAATAAAACCGGTTTCTGAGCAAAAAGTCGCACAGGTCTGGTGCTGCAACGTAAGTCCACTTATGACGCGATGCTACGTGGGCGAGTGGCGAGGGTGGAATGAGCCTGACAGTCATTAATCGTCTTTTATTCAACAATGGCCGATAGTTGAGCACAGCGATTGAGATGCAACCACACCAACTCGCTAAAGAGGCCATCGAGTCGTTGGCCAAATTCACAACATCACAACATAACACGCAGGGATGGCCCTGGCTCCGAGACTCAGACAAATGGGGATGTTTCGTATCCGCGACCTGACAAAGAAGAGAGACAAAAAAAGACCAAGAGCTAGTTACCGCCTTACTCAGACGTGAGGAGAGAAGAATTGACGCCATGCGCTTCAATGGATTCACCGAGCACAAGACCGCATCAGATGACAACTGCTGCAAATTGATTGGGAATAGAGTGTATGTACGCACTAAACGTACATGCTGCACCCGGTTGCGCGTATGGGAATGAATGTATGATGCTTACGAGAGTAGGGAGCTTGGAAGGGATGGAAGGGGGAGAGAGGGGGAAGGGGGGGAGGGGTGCGCTTGATGACATGTGGGGCATATTTGGCAGATAGATCGGAGGTGCGGGGAGCGAAGGGGTGGAAGCATACAATTATGCGTTCAAGGACGCGCATGGAGATCGGCGCAAGCCGTGGGTAAGGCAAATAGCATGTCCCAATCAAATGGAAGGCATGAGGGCCTCCGCGCCCTCATGATGATGCGCAGTAACGAAATCGCTCTAGGCTGGGTTGTACACTTGCATCGTGTAGTGACCTGCGAATGTACCAGGGCCTGGCAGCAAATCGTAATGCGCCGTTTCAAGAACGGACAAAGCAGCATGGGACAAAATCACACGCCCTGTGGAGTAGGCTGCTGTATTGGCAAAAGCGGATGCATGTCCCTTGCCTGGCCTTGCAGGTCCTGTTGATGACGGGTAAATAAAGGTCAGCAATGGCGAAACGAAGCATTGCGGTCGGAAGGGAACAAATATAGACATAAGCGCGTGACTTCTTCCCGGACTCTGCGCAGTTTTGGAACAGTGAAGTGGTAACTCACAACGCGCTGCTTTTTGAGCGGTCGAGGCCGCGCTCCAGGCACGCCCGCTTTCGTCGTGCCAGGTCTTTGAACTTGGCCAGATGTGGGCGATACGCTACCGCTACTATTAACGGCGGCCGGGCTCGGACCCGGGCCTTGCGCGTTGGGCTGTGTGAAGGCAATATCCTCAAACTCGCGTTTGACACCACGGGGTGCTGGTGTGGGGGTGCTCGTGCGTGGTGGTTGCGCTGGTATCGATGCCGTTGCAGGAGTCGAGGGTAAAGGGGTGCCAGCCGAAAGAGGAACGGCTGAGCCCTGTGCTTTTGCCAGCTTTTTGAGTTCTTTCTGTAAGTAGAAGAAAAAGCCATATCAATTTTGACACGTCGGAGATGAGCCACAACTCTGACACGCACCCGCTTCTTCCGGTCTTCGCGTGCCTGTGTGGATTCGGGGACGAGGGCATGAATATTCCACTGGTGTCATTGGGATCGAACGTCAGATGTCGTCGACGTCAAGTCAAGGAATTAATAGAAACGTACGCCCTTTAAACCTTCTAGTGAGACAGTGAATGCCTCGGTTTGAGTGCGAGGATCGAAAGGTGTAATTGGTATGTGCTGCTTTGGAGGGACTTGAACAATAGTGGTTAAAAAATCATCCTTCTTTATTGAATGTTTGCCTGGCCGAACACATGTCAGCGAGATGAGAGGTGAAAAGGCGGCAGAAAAGAAGTGATAGGAGGAATTCTAAGCACCTGGAACGCCCTTGATGAGGTGTCTATAAGTATTTTTCTTTTTCTTTCCATCCCTACCCTCATCGTCATCCGGATCATGATGTGCTCCCGGAGTTGCAGCGGACGCGACTGTGGGAGTGCCGGGATCGCGTTCCTTGCCCTTTCCCTTGTCTGTCGAGGGCGCGACGGCGGGCGTTGTTGGTAGGTGGGTGGCATGGGGATCGTGTTCTTGAGAGATGAAAGGTCGGACAAACTTGTCATAGGCAGTTAGGAGACGAAATCTAGAGAGGAGGTCTTGTGTGCTCTCAAGAAGCTGAGGAGGGCGGGGGGAGGCTGGTGGGAAAAGGGATGAGATGAACGACTAGGTCAGGTTAAGAGGGGAATGATGCGAACCTGGTTGAATGAAAAGGGAAGAGTTTAGGGGAATCGAGGAAGGACCAGCGACGGCGTTATGATGAGAGTTTTGTTGAGTTGATGGACTGGGAGGGTCGAAGTCCATAACTGAGGGGGGAATGGATGGTCGGAGGCGGAGAGCGACAACGCGGACGAGTTGTGCGCGCAACAAGACCTGACAAACATAAGTTACTCTCACTCGGTTGCCGGATCGATTCAGTTTCAGTGTGAGCCTTTGTATTATGTAATACCCACTCGTCTCCTCATACACTCGCTTTCTGTGGCCTGCCTCGAGCTGACCCTTTAATATCCCCTCCATGTTTACGGGAACGGCGCGGCTTTAAACTTGATCACGCCAAGTCTAGATTTTCCATAATTCATGTCAAGCCACCCCACACACCCCCAATAACATATTCTTCACATTGCCTGCCCTCAGCCACGTTGTTAGTTGGTTGTTACCCCCTCCCCATTTTCTCACAAACTCCATATATAAAACCAGCATAGAACAAGATACACTGCCCACCGTCTCGGTCGTCTCGTCAACCGATTCCACAAATTTCTCCCATTCCAACTCTTGTATACCCAACGCGTTCTCAGTTTCTCTCCCTCCGTATATCTCAACCATGGATCAGGATTCCCAGCGCTCAGAAGCAGATCCTCTCCTTCCTTCCGATCGTCCTGCCAAGAAACCATTTTACCGTCCCAGACCATTATGGTGGGTACCGAACACCCTATCTAGGCAACTTATTCATTCGCTCCCTCATACGCTGATATCCGTCCTTGTCACCAGGATCGCTCCAGTCGCCATGATTGCTCCCCTTGTGGTACATCAACAACGGCCGTCACTTTGTCGTTGCCTCGCCTGATTTTTCAATTTTCAGCGTGGCATGACCCTCGCACCCCGCGTACAAGTCTACACTCAACTTGCTTGTAATGCACTACACCAAGGGCGACAATACGGCCCCTCTGCCAACATACTCACTAATAATCCTTTATTATCACCCATTCTGATTCCAGACCACGCCATTCCGTCTCATACTTCCGTTTATTTCCCACAGTTTTCAGACTCCCAAGAACACCACCGTCGCGAGGGCCCGCGCCAGTTCCAATCCCAAGACTGCCTATCGGACCCTACCGTACAGGCTGGTGCCGCGCGTCTACAGACCACCATCGCAACAATCACGGGTTTTTTTTCCGTGTTCAGCACCACCTGGTGGGGACATTACGGCCAGAAGCATGGGCGGACCAAGGTCCTCGTGGCCTCCACCCTCGGTCTTCTTACCACGTATATCTCCTCCTTCACACCACTGCCTCCCACGCTCTCTCACACTTATTCACAGTGATCTCGCGTTTGCATTCGCGTCGACAACATCTTCACAACTTTCAAGTCACAGTCACAAGCTCATCCTGTTTGCACCTTTCGTGGAAGGCATCCTTGGCGGCCAGGTAGCCCTCCAAACAGCAATCTCGGCATACATCTCAGACTGCACCTCCGATGGGTCACGCGCTTACATATTTTCGCGATTTTCGGGCGTGTCCTATGTCGGATTTACTCTCGGTCCCGCTCTAGGCGCATTCCTCATCCGGCACCCGCTGTCCCAGATTCAGTCCTTTGGCCACCAGCATCGTGAAATGCATTCGGTGGCTGCAGCGTTCTGGGCTGCGATTTTATTTAGCACTGTAAACCTTATCTTGTCGCTTCTTGTCATCCCCGAGTCACTGGATAAGGTAAAGCGAAGAGCAGCCCAGAAGGCTGGTGGACCCGTTCCTCCGGTGCAGAATAAATCCAGTCTCAAGGATAAACTTCTCCCACTGGCCGTCTTTGCACCTCGGAAGACCATGGTGAATGGCCGTATGCGAGCAGACTGGAGTATGTTCTGGCTTGCTTCAGCTGTACTTCTACTTTTTCTCGCTGGTGTGCGTGATTGGAGCGTTCTTAAAGTACTGAAATCTGACACACGTTTCTCTCACAGGGCGTCTTCCAAATCAAATATTTATATGCAGAACACGTATTCGGTTGGAATGCAGAACAGGTGTGTACTTCTCGTCCGATTGCAAAATGGTGCCACTGACTCCGACCTAGTTGGGTTACTACATTAGTTTCGTCAGCGCTGTACGAGCACTGCACATGCTTCTACTCATGCCATGTGCGTATTGCCATCAGCCATCATGTCTGCTCCACCTACATTAATCCACTCTCGCCAGTCCTTATATCCACATTCAAACCATCATCCCCGGCACCTTCCACCTCAGTTTCCGAACCGCCTTCAAGTCTTGCACCTGTACGCCTTGCCCACTCCATCACGTTTGATCTCTGTGTCGCGCGGGCATCTCTCCTCCTAGACATTGCATCACACTCTCTCGTCGCATTCCACCTGTCCACTTCTCCTCTTGTATTTATTGGTGTCACTAGTATCTCTGCCCTCGCCTCTGGCACCCACCCCGCGCTGGAGAGCCTCGCGATCTGCATCCTCCAGCGTTCGCGACAAGGCAGCCCAGATATTGGTGCTCTCTTCGGAGGGCTGGGCATGCTCACGGCACTTGGATCGATCCTCGCTGTGAGTCCATCCTTCGCCCCATTGTTTCGTTCCCCTGTTCTGTCCTGACAGTGGTGTGTCGTGTCTTTGATTTATAGCCGCTCATCTTTGGCACGGTCTACTCGATTACTGTCCTGGGTTTCCCCGAAGCGGTTTTCGGCCTCGCCGCTGCGCTTGTACTCGTGGCGCTTGGTGCAACACTCCTGATACGTGCTGAGACACAGCGCAATTTGAAGGGCAAGGCACCGGTTGTCGCTGCACGGCGTCGTATACTTGTGGCGGAGCGGGAGCGTGGGCGCTCGCGGGAGATCAAACACATCGGAGACCGTTTCCGCAAACAGCAACGGACGTCGGCGCATGCTTCCAATGGTGTCGGGGCGGGGACAAGTAAAGCTGCGACTTGTTCCTGTTCCACACGCGCTGTCCAGAGCGACGATGTCGTCTAGTTTCCCAGCTGCATGCGTGCTCCCAGCATCCCAACATCACATTTTCATTAGACATGTCGGCATGGGACGAAACGAACCAAGGCGACAGCTTTACTTGTTTAACCATCACCGGCATCACCTCCTGCATATACGCTTACATTCCTGCTTTCACTGATGTCACACATCTAGAGTTGTGACTTCAGCTACTGTACATCGTATATACGCTATGCCTTGTATTATATTGCACTTGTTTGTTCGTCTACGCTATCCTTTGCTGTTCAAATTACTTTTAGTCCCATTAGTGACAATGAGTCAATCCACCATATCACAATGCGAAAACCTTACGGAGTTGATTGTCTCAGTCTCGGAACGAACATGTGGAATATCTGATCAAGATCCCGCCAGCAACACGCGGACTTGTTGGATCTGACTTCCCTTCTTAGCTTTTATTCCCCCACTTCCTACCATCTATCTTCTGGAAAAACTGTCGTAAAGTACATGTGTGTTCGTTTTAAGGATGGATAACACGATTCAGCGACGGTGCAGGTTCCTTCTATTCGACCCTCCTAACCACGCTCGGCGCCTCCGAGTCGAACGGCTTGAATGGGACCAATTTACGGGAGGCACTGGCTTGCCTTTGTCGTTAGCTACACCACTTGTGGTCCTTCGGATGTTGCCAGCCTGGGTGTCCAGTCGGTCCAGACGCGTGGAGGCTGTCTTCCTGTAATATACCTCGCGCTCAGGGCCTTCTGCCGAAGTTCTGCGGACACGCGTTGGAAGGCTGTGGGCCTTGTCGCCGTCTCAAATACCGTGCGGCCCCACGCCAGGGGCTGCACGCTCACCTTTCTGCGTGTAGCGTAGGTCCACGCTGTGTGAATTCGAGGGATAGTCCGCCAGTGAGAGTAAAGGGCGGGTCCGGGATCCCGAGGGAAAGCGAAGGCGCGTGGGGTGTCAGTGTGGACGTGCGCGCACGGAATGCCACGGATCACGGATGCGAGGTGTCTCCGGCTGAGCCGTGTGAACGAACGAGACTGAACGAGGCGGATCTAAACGAGAAAGCTGGTTGGGCGCACCGAGTCGTGGCCCGCCTCCTCACTCCTCACTCGGCTGCGCGCGGGGCTATATAGCACGGGTAGCTATTTATAGTAAATAGTAGTAAATTCGGTCAACTACAGTCGTGTCAGTACAGTCGGAATCACGCCCGCGGGAGCTGATCTGATTTGATTACGTCCATCCACCATAGCTCCCATGGACCCATGAATGCGGTTTCCTGATGTTATCATAGATAAGCGCTCGAGGGCTGGGTCGCACCCCTCTGCGACCCTCATCTTTCTTACTTTCCAATATACCCCTACGTCAAGCAGTCGTCCATCTTCTATGTGGAAGTCATAAGTCATACTTTCGGCACTGAAGCATGGACATTCCGCAATGTAGGTCTCAATCCAAACCTTGTTCGTAGCTTACTTTCGATTTTCACAGCCTCCCCCGATGAATTCGACAATATGATGTCTGTTTTTCGGAATATGTTCCACCTACTACCTCGATCCCACCCTGCGCGCCCTTTCGGTCTCTATTTGTTTGGTTTTGGGCTGCTCCAATGCCATGAATCATCGCATCAAAGTGAAGACCTAGACCAGGCTATCCTTCATCTCACTGAAGCAATTCTCCTCCCCCATCCCCTGGGTTAGACCCGAAGTAGATGTCATTGTGGTTTTCTTTCACCTTGCCTCAGCGCTCAGCCCTTCTCCAACGGTCCGGGAAGTCCCAGCAGCCCGACGATGCCAATAATGCTATTGTCTACCTCCATGCTCTTCGACATCATCCCCTTGAAGCACACTGTGTTTCTCGAAGCGAAACAATAGCATTACTCCTGGATGCTTTGACCTTTCGGGTTGGATTAGGATCCGGCGATGTGATGCAGGATATCGAAGAGATGATCGCCGTCTGCGATGAACTCCTCGACCTGGATAGCTCGGCGCCCCCCGAGTACTGGCCCCTCTCATCTCTGTCTGATGCTGTCGTAATATTTGCTAGATTCAGAAGACGACTTTCAGACCAGTCTATCGAGTCCCTGCGTAGGGCGAGCATGCGCTGGCCAGAATCCAACGCGCTTTCGTTCATATTTGCCATCAGTCTTGTATATCGCTTCGTTGAAACGTTATCGGCTGATGATTACAACGAGGCGATGGCGAAACTGAATGGAATTATTGTTTCCTCGCGTCGTGAAGATCACGCTGTGTGGTGGTCGGGTTTGTCTTCAAGGGTGTATACAATGACTTTGCTCCTCCGGTCGATTCTGCACAATAACCCAGAGTATACAGAAGAAACTATGTCCTACCTTCAATCCCTTCTTTGCTCCCCATTGCCTGACGAGGAACGTCAGGACATCATCGACGCGATGGAACATCTTTCAGAACTGTGCTTGGAGCTTTTCCGTCGGTGCCGAAGTTCCACGTCAAGGGGCAGTTTCCCTTAACCGCGAAGTCATCGACACCTCACCACCACTGCACCTGAAGGAGTCCACGGTGGGAATCCCGGAATCCGACGATGTCATGATTCCTTGTTTATCGGAGGAGGTGGAGTTGAGGATTTGCTTTCTTAATGGGCACCTCTCGACGACTTCCCCGGGGACATCCGACTACATGAAAACCCTCCTCGAGCTAGTGGATTTGTATCGGACCAAGATTTCTCTCACCGATGACCTCACGGACATCCAAATGCTCGTATGATAGGAGCCTCAGGCTGTTCCCTAACTCCGATGTTCGATGTCACGTAACGTGAAATGAAGTAGTAGTTAAGGTTTGCAGCATGACATTGGGTCTCCGAGCGGCGGAATCTGAACATCTCAGCCACTGGCCCGAGCGGAGTGTTTTACTACAGACCGACTCCGGCACTGTACGCCACCCTTCTCAACCTGGCCCATTACAACCCACTAACCCTTCCCTTCTCCATCAATATCTCAAATGGAACCCCCCTATGCTTCTGCCTATGACGAATATTTGCCAGTGCCTCCACTTATAAAGTTGGGTGATACCAACCAGCTCTCCATACTCCATGCCAAGTTTTGGAATGTGGGCATCGACCAGGATGAGCGTACATGGGTGGAAGCACGTGGCAAACCCTTGGAGGAGAATGATGGAAGTGAAGTTGTTCAGGGCTGCTTCGTTCTTGATCTTCAGACCAAGAACTTCATGCTCTCAAAACTTTGGGTCCGTAAAGACTATTGGCGGATCTATGACCATTGCCAGAGTCACTACGAGACCGTCCTCACGGCCCGCCGCGCAGGCGGAGGCGGGACCC
>Ga0307510_10007611_pt1 | contig 12907 bp, 11 predicted proteins | sample 12_EM_MG_FD_207224 | JGI IMG/M metagenome (GOLD analysis project Ga0307510, IMG submission 207224) | Populus trichocarpa ectomycorrhiza microbial communities from riparian zone in the Pacific Northwest, United States - 12_EM | ecosystem: Host-associated > Plants > Roots > Unclassified | place... | reverse complement strand
ATTAATATTATAACTTTGCCAAAATAGAAAAGAACTAGAATTTGGTATTTCATCAAATATTGTATTTGCAATATAAAATCAATCTCAATTTCATTGAGACCTTTAAGTTCACACTTTTATTTTTGCTATAATTTCCTTAAGTTTTTCAACAAACCATCTAATCCCAATTACAACAGCTATAAAACTGGAATGAGAGGTTGATTATGATAAAGAAAAACAAGTTTCTTTAACTGATTATTGATTTACAAGGTGTTTGAGAGTGTGATAGCGATTATTTTTCAACGTGTTTTTCACTCGGAAATGTATCAAAATAATATTTTTTATTTTTAAAAAATTATTTTTGATATCAGCACATTAAAACGATCCAAAACATAAAAAAAATTAAACAATTTCTTTTTAAATTTTCCCAACTTTCGTTTGGAACGCAATACCAAATAGGACTTAATCAAACCCATCGACGTAACAAACCGGGTACTCTTAACAATTCACAAAAATAAAAAGAAAGATTAAAAGTAAACAAGAAATTGAAATAACCCATAAAAACTTACTGATGAAGGAGTTTGAAGGCATAAAAAATGTCTTGAAAGATAAGAGAACGAAGATTATTGGGTTGCTTGTTATAGGATTCTCTCATAAAACAAAGGTAAGCTCTTTACAAGTTACAGGGTAATGGTGGGTTCATGTTAAGGCCTCTTTGTAACCAAGATTTTGGTATCTTTCCATTAGGTTTGACATTTTTTTGGGATTATGATGCAAAAAGATGAGAGCAAAGACATAATTTTGGGAGGCAAAAGTTTAAGCAGTTGGTAATAATAAGAGTTGAAGGTAACTAACGTTCAAACTTCCACTTTTGATGCAATTTGTTCATTGTGAATACATCGACCAAGTCATCATCTGGTACTGCATTTACCATTGCAAGTTCAAGGTCACCTAATATTACGATAATAGTTGTTTTTTAAAGTATGTTTTACTTAAAAATAAATTAAAATATTTTTTTTTTATTTTTAAAATTTATTTTTAATACCAGAACAATAAAACGATGAAAAAATATAAATAAGTTAATTTAAAAAATAAAAAATAAAACATATTTATAATTTTTTAAAAACATAAAAATAAGCTAGTTCTGTCAAGTGATGTCATCAGGAGATCAATTTTGGAAGGGAACTTGAAAGGGTTTGGTGAAGTTCTCGATGGCAGAGAGAATTCTCCACGTCGGTTCCCTAGTTGAATCTAGAGGAATCTCAAAATCATCAACCCTAATTCCATATATAAAGCTGGTCTGGACACAGCATATGAGGAAATTATTTGAAACATACCCTCACCTGCTTAAGCTTGTAGCCTCTTTGCCCCTTGACACAATAGCCTTGCATATTATACTAAAACCCACAAAACCACTGTCGCAATCTCAAGAGAGTACTCAGATTTGAGACAAAGATTCAAAAATCAGGGTTCTCTCTAAACTTCAATGTGTGTTTTCAAAAAGAAGAAGAAGATAGAAAATATAATTCGAAGAGAGATATATTATGCATTGAAGAAATATGATTTAATATCCGTTTGAGTTTATAATATATATATATATATATATATATGATAGTAATTTGGTTTTAAACAATAACCAAATGTATCATCTTTATTGTTTACATGAACATTGAAAGAGCTCAATTGACATCTAATTATTTTAAATGCATCGAGTTATATCAATATTTATGTTAAAAATACTAATAAGTTAAATCAATATTTATATCAATACTAATAATTATTTTTTCTTGTAGTTTCATATTTAAATCTTGTAGTTGCTAATATTAATAGCCAAAATTTGCTTGATTATTAATTTTAGAACCTCCATGTAATTTAAAAAATAAAAATAATAAGTTGAAGTAGTAACAAGTTGTTGAGGATGCGAGTTCCTATAAGATTCTTGTATTTTTAATTCATTAACAAGTTTGTAATTACCAGTGGACCTTAAGTTAGCCTTTTCCGTGGTTTAGCTTTGGGAGTGGCTGCTCGTATTGTTATATATAAAAAATAAAATAATTTAATATGTGTGTGTGTATATATTAATAAGTTTCTTACCGATTTCTTAGCTGTGTGAATCACTGTAAGAACAGGACACGAAAATACCCTTCAAAATCCAAAAAAAGAAAGAAACTCCCCGAATTGACCTCTCTCTCTCTCTCCCCCTCCTCTCTTCACTAATTACTCAACTCACAAGCATCTTGCAATCACTCCACTTTGCCTTTGGCTTTGCTTTCCCCCCCCCCCTTTCAACCTCACAACGATTAGCTTATATGCATGTCTGTCCTGAGAGGCAAAGGATTGATTTTTTGTATGGAACTCTAAATGGGTTCATTAGAGAGTGGAGGAATCTCCTTCAAAAGAGACAGCAACAATCTTATTCGTTCTCATTCAGCTGGTAGAACTGAAAGAAACCCTTTTTTGTATAGACCCAGATCGAGACTTTCTCGTTTCTTGCTTTTCAAGAAGTTAGATTACATTCAATGGATTTGTACTGTTGCTGTTTTTCTCTTCTTTGTAGTTCTATTTCAGATGTTTTTGCCTGGTTCTGTTGTGGAGAAATCTGAACTAGGCTCTTCTCCATGGAGAGGAATGGAGTTGGTTAATAAGGATTTGTTGTATTTGAAGGAGATTGGTGGGTTAGATTTTGGTGAAGATATCAAGTTCGAACCTTCGAAGATATTACAAAAGTTTCGAAAAGAGAACAGAGAGATGAATATGCCATTTACTAACGGGACATTAAGTCGTTTTCCTTATAGGAAACCGCAGCTTGCATTGGTTAGTTTCCGCTACTATTTGCTAATCCATTGCTGTTCCTTTTTGTTATTTTTTCTGCGGGGTTGACTTGCGGTCTAAATTATGTTTTCTAATTCAGGTGTTTGCGGATCTGTTGGTTGATCCACGGCAACTGTTAATGGTGACTGTTGCTACTGCATTGCAAGAGATTGGCTACACAATTCATGTATGTATTTTGGTGCTTCAATTTTTAATGCCGATGGTTTAGGGAAAAGAAAAAAGCGAACTGTTCGAGCAACAATCGTGCATGTTTCTTTTTTTTGAGTTTTTTAAGTGCTTGTGGTTCTCCATTAAGTTGTATAAGAATTTGTTAGATTAATGATATTTCATTCTTCTTGGCATCAAATTCTTGCAATTTGTTTGGCAGGTTTATACACTACGAGATGGTCCTGTGCAAAACATTTGGAAGAGCATGGGATTTCCGGTTACCATCATTCAAATTAGCCACAAACTTGAAATTGCTGTTGATTGGCTAAAGTATGCATGACATTCTACTAGATTTTTGAAACATGATGAGCTTTTAAATATCATCTTTTTTTGAAAAAAATAATAATATTGAGCATGGTTTGTGTCATTGGATTTGAAGGCTTTTGGTTGCATTGAATTTTGACGTATCTTTTTGCAGCTATGATGGCATACTTGTGAATTCTCTTGAAACAAGGAGTGTCATCTCTTGGTAAGATATTTTACCATCTTTTCTCTCATATAATAGATGTATCTCCAAAATTATGCTTTGACTCAAACTCTTTCTTTTATCCATTTCTCTGTTTCAATCATTCTATTTTTTTGGGTAATCCTATGTGATTAGTCTTTCATTAGCAGTCAATTAGGATAAACCTATTTAGTATTGTAATGATTTGAGGATGCTATCTTTACCCAGGAATCTTAAATCGCCCCTATGCCCAAGACTTGACAGCCTGTGCAAATTAAAATGCCCAGTGTGCTGAATATGATGGAGCACAATTTTGTTACTTCGTTCTAGTTGAAATGTGTATATGAGGATAAAACCTTTCAGTAACTTAGTTAATTTATGTGAGACGCTACTTGTCTGAGTCAATTAACATGAATGATTTCACTTTACCAGTTTTATGCAGGAACCTTTTAAGTCCGTGCCTCTTATATGGACCATCCATGAAAGAGCACTTGCTATTCGTTCAAGACAGTACACTTCAAGTTGGCAAATTGAGCTTCTGAATGATTGGAGAAAAGCTTTCAACCGGGCTACTGTAGTAGTCTTCCCAAATCATGTCCTTCCGGTAATTGACTGTGATAAGTCTTCCACCTTGTGGACACTATCTGAAAATTCCATGGGGTTAATCTGGACTTGCAGATATAATGCAACTCCCCAATAAATCTCATCTATATTTTAAAAAAATTCCTATACATAGCAATAAGCAACTTAATGTTTTGTAACGTTATTGTGTTGTGATGTTGTCCTCAATGTTCATGCTATTAACACTGAAGCTGAAGCTGGCATTTATCTCCATTTCTGCATATCAAACAGATGATGTACTCTGCATTTGATGCTGGAAACTATTATGTTATTCCTGGTTCCCCTGCTGAAGTATGGGAAGCAGATACTACAATGGCATTGTACAATGATGATATACGCGTGAAGATGGGCTATGAGCCCACTGACATTGTCATTGCAGTTGTGGGAAGTCAATTTTTGTACAGGGGTTTGTGGCTGGAGCATGCGCTTGTTTTGAAGGCCCTGTTACCACTTTTGCAAGACTTTCCATTGGATAGTAATTCAATTTCTCATCTCAAAATCATTGTTTTAAGCGGGGATTCTACCAGTAACTACAGTGCAGCTGTTGAGGTATGATTTAGATACATGCCTGGAGTTCATTATATCTAAAAATAGATGCCAACTTCTGCGATCTCTTTATTTTCTCAGGCTATTGCTGTTAACTTGAGTTATCCAAGAGGTACTGTAAAACACTTTGCTGTTGATGGTGATGTGAGTAGTGCCCTTAGTGCAGTCGATCTTGTGATATATGGATCCTTTCTTGAGGAGCAGTCTTTTCCTGAAATTTTGGTGAGAGCCATGTCCATAGGAAAACCCATCATAGCCCCAGATCTCTCCATGATCGGGAAATATGTAAGCCTTAATGATTTTTTTATCTTTAGTCTTCATGCACAAACAGATTGAATTCACGAAGAACATTGATTTAAGTAGATGATTTGAAAGATGATCTCACATTCCTGATGGTGTCAGCTCAACTAGCCTATCTCCATCACTTACAGTGGATCACTAGTCTTTCTGTTTTTTCCTGCCTGTTCAGCTCTATCAAGACTCAATTTTCTTGATGAATAAGAACTCTTATTCCATTGGGGCTTATTCATAGCCTAAACCTGAGTTCTTATAAGGCTTATTTTGATCCTTGTATTTGTATGAATTAGATTGCCTAACCTATTCTGATCCTCGTGCTTGTATGAATTAGATTCCTCTCTTTACCAGGGCAATAACTTCTTATTTATTTGCCCAATTTGTTTATCTTTATCTAATCTTACTAGCCATTCATCTCAATATCCCCATATAGGGTTTGCTCATTTCTTGTCGTCACATCAGGAACATTCTTTTATAGTTCATGTTGCCTCATTAAGACTACTATTCTGTTTTGTGAATGGCTTCTTCAAATCAATTTGCACTGAGACATAATTTTTGTCCAATTCGATATATAGTCACTGCCCTTCTTTAAAGTCAGTGGCCCTGGAAACTAGCAGTTCTTAATTTTTTTTTGGCAATGACAAATTTTTTATCAGCTTTTTGAAATACCAAATAGACAATGATTAATAAAACGTTATTGGTATCAGATTTTTATTTTACATTATAATGAATCATCTTCTTGTTACACACCTATGTCTATTAAGCAAACTACTGACTTTTTCAGCAATAACAATTAGGTTGATGACAGGGTGAATGGCTATCTTTTTCCCAAGGAAAACCTCAAGGCTTTGACACAGATTGTATTGCAAGCGATCTCCAAAGGGACATTATCACCTCTAGCTCGTAACATTGCTTCAATAGGAAAAAGTACAGCTAAAAACCTGATGGTTCTAGAAACCATTGAGGGCTATGCTACACTACTTGAAAATGTTCTCAAGCTTCCATCAGAAGTTGCACTTCCTAAGGCTGTTCCAGAAATTCCTCCAAAACTAAAAAAAGAGTGGTGCTGGAATCTATTTAAAGCATTTCTAAATTCAACACATGAAGACGTAACTTTGAAAAGTTCTAGATATTTAAACAAGGTTGAGGAACAGTGGAACCATGAGCAAGGAGAGAGCACTGGTTCAATTGCCGCTACCGATGATTCATTCTCATATGACATTTGGGAGGAAGAGAAAAATATTCTGATGCTCAATACTAGAAAGAGAAGAGAGGAAGAAGAGGTAAGAGTTTGTGCAGTGATAAATATTAAGAGTAAATTTTGATGGAACAGGTCTTCCTGTTTTACATTATTGAAGCGCATCCTTTGTAAAATCTGACCTTTTTGATATTTGGCAGCTAAAAGATAGAACTGATCAACCTCGTGGAACATGGGAGGAAGTATATAGAAGTGCCAAAAGGGCTGATAGGTCCAGGAATGATTTACATGAAAGGGATGAAGGAGAACTTTTGAGGACAGGGCAACCGTTATGCATATATGAACCATATTTTGGGGAAGGAACCTGGTCTTTTCTTCATCTAAGTTCACTTTATCGAGGAATAGGATTGGTGAGTTTGCATCTGTATTTTATACTGGAAATATGTGTGCACAACATCTCTATTTTTCTCAAAGTTACTTGACTTTTGTGTCCTGTCAGATGATTGTTCCCAACATGATTGACATCACCCTCTCTTAACATGTAGCTTATGGTTAAAAATCTTGTGTGCTGATTATAAAGATTCTACTTTCCAAAGGTGTTTATTGCTTGAACTTTCAATCTTAATCTTCCACATTTAGCAAGTTGAGGAAAAGGTAAATGGTCAGGAATATCTTTATTCATTTATCTGAAAACTCTACATTTGCATATTCCTCAGCACCGTGGTGTGTTTTACCTGCAAAATGATTTTGGTTGATAAACACTTGCACGAAATCTTTTGCTCATCTCACATTGAAGGAATTTGAAGGCCCTCGGTCGCATATGCCTTTGCAATTGTAACCAAACCATGTGGCACCTTTTATTTTATGGAGCTTGCTTTATACTTCTGCTTGTAGTTGAAATTTATAAATTTGGTTTCCTTCCCGATTTTGTATACTGACTATGGTTGCAGTCCACAAAAGGTCGAAGACCCAGGACAGATGACATTGATGCACCCTCCCGTCTGTCACTTCTCAGCAACTCGTACTATCGAGATGCCCTAGGTGATTATGGAGCTTTTTTTGCAATTGCAAATCGAATTGACCGTATTCACAAGAATTCTTGGATAGGGTTTCAATCTTGGAGAGCAACGGCAAGGAAGGTATATAATGATTCCCTATTTTCTGTCTACCCTGTATTCTTATTGTGATGTTTACATGCCAATTTTAGGAGCTGATATTGGTCTTTAAACCTGCATTTTTGGTCATTCAGACTGATATGGCCAGAACATGGTCAGATTTGGCTCTACTGTAAAATGTGGAAAAGACAAGGTTACTCGCAACCACTTGGGCTTTCTGAGCGCATGTGGCAGTTGCACAGGTCAATTGATGCATCCTATGCAACTATAGTTACCAATGTGATTTGCCTTACTTCGAAATGAGCTAAATTGATCAAATTTTTTTCTGGGATTCTAGTACCAAATTTCCTCTGGCCATTACCTTTACTATGAGTAGTTACCATTTCGGTTCTCTGTAATCTATGCAAGTAATGAGTTTATTGTTAGACAAATGCAATCTCATAATTTATTTCATACATTTAATGAACTATTTCTTATTCTGGGGTATAAACAGGCATCTTTGTCTAGGATTGCTGAAAAGGCATTGATAGATGCTATTGAAACACAAACGCATCGGGACGCGGTTTACTTTTGGGTTCCCATGGACATGGATCCAAGAAGTCACTTAAGGAGGGACTTTTGGTCTTTCTGTGATGCTATAAATGCTGGAAATTGCAAGTAAGAGCTATGCTGTTTATATCAAGATTTATCATGTGAATCTTGACAATTGCGCTCCTTTCTCATTTGCATTCTTCTAGCTGATTTCCACCATTTAATTGTTGGTGATTGAAGGTTAGCTTTTTCCGAGGCTTTTAAGAGGATGTACGGCATCAAGCATGATTTGGATTCTTTACCATCCATGCCTGAAGATGGGGATACATGGTCTGTCATGTTGAGTTTTGCTTTGCCAACAAGGTCCTTCCTAGAGTTTGTAATGTTTTCAAGGTGTGATAAGTTGCTTTTGTTGGCTTTAGGAATTCAAAAATTCAAAGTGTAAGCTGGTTCAGATGCTGATTTGAACTGTTGAGTGCAGAATGTTTGTGGACGCATTGGATGCACAGATGTATGATGAGCACCATCAAAGTGGGCGATGTTATCTGAGTCCAGCTAAGGTAACTTCGAGTTTATATGATGAGTTTTCTGTGCTGCAAGGATATAACTTGTCTGTTCTTGGAATTTAGTTTGGGTACTATTATGAGTTGAAGTCTAGGTTTTCAATGAGTTCACCTGAAGAAACTCTGCAACCCAAAGTGCTAGACAACAGTTTCAACTGAAGCTCAGTTTACCCTTCAAGTTTATGATGAATAACTACAACCATACCATTCACCTCACTTGGTGCTCAAAATAATCGGCTGGCAAATTCTGTTTTTGGGATATGCTGCTTGAACAGTCAACTAGGCATTTTAAATTCACTCAAAATGGACAGATAGATCTGCAGTCCTTTTGATAACCGCAGGACCCTTTTTTCTCCTTTTATGTATTGCAGGATAAGCATTGCTACTCACGGGTTCTTGAGCTGCTCATAAATGTCTGGGCATACCACAGTGCACGACAGATGGTGTACGTGAATCCTGAGACTGGCCTGATGAAGGAGCAACACACGGTCAAGAGCCGCAGAGGCAAGATGTGGGTTAGATGGTTCTCATACAGCGTTCTTAAGAGCATGGATGAGGACTTGGCTGAAGAGGCAGATTCTGATCGGCCCAAGAGAAGGTGGTTATGGCCTTCAACGGGTGAGGTTGTATGGGAAGGTGTATATGAGAAAGAGAGGAATCTACGGAATCATCAGAAAGAGAAGAGGAGGCAACAAAGCAAGGACAAACAACAAAGAATGAGGAAAAAACACCGTCAAAAAGTGTTGGGAAAATACGTGAAGCCCCTACCAGAAGACATAGAAAATTCAAACTCTACAATGTCTACGTCAGAAACTTTATAGCATTAAGTTCACCCGTCCGACTATGGGCAGCATTTGGAGGTGGAGTCTAGCTCGATAATTCTTTTATATTTGATTTTTCCTCTTCAGTTCTTATTTGGCAAAAGGGATGCATGTGTTTGTATCTTTTACATGAAGGGGCTTGTATGTAACTAACTGCATCCCTACGTCATTAGTGTTTGTGAGTGTATCAAGTGTATACTAATTTGCCTGTTCTTTTCATTTTTTTCACCCCATTGTAGAAGCTATTACATTCATAACCACAATGAAAGATGAAAGAAGAATTGTGTGAGTATTTGTAATTTCAATAACTCATTATACTCCCATCCATGTTCCGCTGTCTTGAGAGCTTTCAGATCATATTAGCTATAATTATAAGCTCATTAGCCTTGTCTTCCACATCGACCTACAGTCGTGAAGTTCAGATAGAAAATATAATCACGCGGTATCACCAAATTCAGGAACACGGCAGAGCTTCAGAAGGGTTAAATACCAATACAGGATTCAGACTGTAAGCATGATATAGCCATATAGGGCAATGAAACAGAGTGAAAAAGCTAAAAACAGTTGCATAGCGGGGAGTATTTCCTCTCATCACAGAAAAGAAACAAAATTGCAACCCTCATTTGGAGGGAGGAAACAACTACACTCAAGAGTGTCACCGCATGGTAAACGACATCAATTATATCTCTAGAAGGTGGGATAAATAACATTCAAGAGCCCCAGGCAAAATCCTCTATTCTCCCATTCTGGAAACTTATCAATACCTTGGAGCTGCAGCAGAAGACACAAGTCAGTCATGAAATCAGTCCAATCAATATCACCAGAGAATATTTACCAAATTGATGTTTCTACTAAACATGAGTCACGGGGGCCTACCTCCACCTACTGTTGCTTCAGGCAACCGCTCAATCGAGTATTTGTGTTGAGTAATGTACATGATTGGCACACCAGGGATCTGCCAGCAAGCAAGCAACTTCATATCAGAACCAATTTCATTTCAAATGCACAGCAAGAGAGTATTCACTTGAAGGTACCTTGCGGATCCTTCGCTTTAAATCTCGATCACATGTAGCAACAACATAGCATTTATGCTGTTCCCAAACAAATGATCTGGTTAGTTACATTAAAAAAACATGTTGAATAAACTACAAATTAATTATCATGAAAGGCAGTATCCATAACAAACAAAGTAAAATACTTTGAAATACAGTCACATAAAGGATTATTCCTTGCAAATGGCCACTATTTTGTACTCTTTTTTTTTTCAAATAAAGATTATTGTTTTTCATAGAACAGAAAAAAAAGATGGACATGAATATTTAAAAGAATAATTTTCTCTAACTTCTGTAATTGTGCACACACTGCAAGGATGCGCTACTTTTTGCATTGTTACTGTCAGATAAATGGCAAAACCTATAAATCTGGTTTTGATCCTTGTGCTCCTAGCAACATGAGGTACTATGTTTGCTAAATCCAAGCCGTAGGGTTTAAAACAAGTTTGATCCTTATGCTCCTAGCAACATGAGGTACAATGTTTGCTAAATCCAGGCTGTAGGGTTTAAAACAGGTTTGACCCTTATGCTCCTAGCAACATGAGGTACCATGTTTGCCAAATCCAACCCGTAGGGTTTAAAACAGATTTGACCCTTATGCTCCTTGCAACATGATGTATCATGTTTGCTAAATCCAAGCCATAGGGTTTAAAATAAATGGTCAGATTCTATTTCTATTAGTTAGCAAGTGGTTAGGGTGTTTTCCAGACTATTGGGAAGTGGTGGACATTTGTTGAGTCATGTAATCCAAACCATTCATTTGAAGTTAACAGTCCATATTTAATGAAAATAATAGATCATCTTCCTGGCAAATTCAACTTAGCAAATAACTGGCTAATGGCTTCTAGCTTTGTATGAGGAGGAGGGGGAGATATCTCCAAGGTGGTTACTATTCTGAGAAAATAACACTCGACATGGAGAGTAGGCCAAAGATATTAGCGTCAGATTTGTACCTTGGTAACCCTTTCAACAATACAATCATCAGCATAAGTTCCCTTGTGAACACAGGGTAGTCTCTCAAAACGTGGATCCTTAGCAATCCTGTTCAGACACAAACATCCATCATCAAAATTCTTGTAAATAAATGAAATTTGAACAGTAGTGAAGGTTGTTGGCCTCCAAATTACAAAGAAACAACATTGTGGATGTACACTATTAAGTGACAAAATTTACAAGCAGATTAGAACCACTTCCATAGACTATTCAACAACCTAGACCCTTGATGCAAAAAATAGCAGGTAAAAAAATATCAATTGCAAAACTCAGCAACATGAAATCATACCTTAAAGCCACACGGTACTTCTGACCTAACTTCTCAAGTTCTGCCATCACACAGTCCGTGATACAAGGTGTGCCTTCAAATCCAAAAAGTGGAAGTTATCGATAAACAAGCAGTACAAATCCAAAAACTGAAAGATATCAACAAACAAGCAGTAAAAAGAAGTTCCGGACTTCATCTCATTCCCTAGCCAGTCTTATTACTCAGACAATTGAGATATTATTTAAATCAAAAGCATATAATTTAGAGCTACTAAAAAAAAAAAAGCAGAGGCTAGCGAACACACATTTCGCATACAAGCAGTCCAGCATCGCCTTCTCTAAATCCAACTACAAATGGAAAACCAGAAAATCGTAAGGGCCAAAATTTCAATTCCGTGGGCTGAGCCTACAGCAAGTTTGGTTTGACCTTTGCAATTTTTGAATCAAAATCAGATGGAAGTAAAAATTGGCAATTGCATTAAACACTAACTTTATTCTGAATAGAGAAATTGATGAAGTTGGTATCCACCAAAACCCTGTATGGCGGCCCCAAAGCTGTGTTGTACGAGAAGAAGAGAGCTGAAGAAACCTGTGGCCTGTACAAATAAACAGAAGAGAAGAGGGGGGGCGGGGGTGTTACTTGAGCTCCAATTTTTTTTTATTTTATTTTACTTGCTAGAAGAAAAAACAACAATCATAGCAATAGTTATAGACATAAAAGCTTACACATTTCTCGGGAGCTTTTCGAGGTACAAATCTTTTTTCTTTGGATTCAAGACTTCTTCTTTATGTCTAGTAAGGGATTAAGCAACAAAACTAATTAAGCAGAGAGCTAAAATTAGAGAGGGAACTAAAATAATAAGAGAAAGAAACAGTGCTTACTGTTTAATTGCTCTAGAGGTAATCATCTTCTTCATTTTTGCAAATTTTGGGCCGTTTTTGGCTCTCCCCATCGCTTCGTTTGAAGAGTATAAATCCTAATATATAGGGCGAGGTAAGAAGAGACTGTTTTTGCAAATTGCAACTAACTACCCCTTCCAAAAAAGATGTTTATGCTGTTTGGCTCGCTAAAGTACTTTCAGTTTGGTCGATAATATACGCAGAGAGTGATGGCCTGAGATTGGAACGTCTGACAGCAGCTTTTGTTTGGGACGAGGACGAGGACGAGGACGAGGACGGTGACGGTGAGGAAAAAAAATCCAGGAGACGCCCGCCGCAGGGTATCTGTTTAACCTGAAAGATGTATATGAGCCGGAACTGAGTCCAGCCCAGGTTCCTTATTATATTGGGCTTCGGAGGATTTTGAATCCAGCCCAGATAAAAAAAAACCTTTTTTTTTTTTTTTTCCTTTTGCTATTATAATGAAAAGCCTTTCTTTTTGTTTATTTTGATTGGTGCTGTTTATTTTGTTTATATATATATATATATATCGAGGTGCAATAT
>Ga0307510_10007609_pt1 | contig 12907 bp, 11 predicted proteins | sample 12_EM_MG_FD_207224 | JGI IMG/M metagenome (GOLD analysis project Ga0307510, IMG submission 207224) | Populus trichocarpa ectomycorrhiza microbial communities from riparian zone in the Pacific Northwest, United States - 12_EM | ecosystem: Host-associated > Plants > Roots > Unclassified | place... | reverse complement strand
ATGGATCATTGACTTCCAGCACGTCGGCGTGTTCCCGCAGGAATTCCAGACCTACGCCTTCTTCAATATTGGCAAGGGCTTTGCCGCCTGCGTCGGCAGAAAACTTGGTTATCAGCCTTCGAACACTGCCAAAGCGATGGTGCCGATCTCGAGCTTACTTCAGCAGTTTTGCGGGAATGCCAGCCTGGGTATGTGTTCGTCCAATTTTATGGGCACTTAAACCCAGAGCTAATATTCACCTGCAGGAATTAAATGGTAGGCGTATATCGCGGGGAAAGCCTCATGATCTGTAACTTGTTTGGCTCGGTAGTTGGTAGGGGGCTCTACCGTCGGTGCCGTGCATTATCTGTGTCTGTTAGTGGGTCACACAAGTCCGAACTGAAGCTCGACCCTACCGAGCGAAAGCTCTCCTCAGCACGTCCTCGCATTCCTTATCTGACTTTACTGTCAGTGAGTTTGGTTCGACAGGCTCCTTATACAATCTCTGGAGATCAGTCTACAAGGTTGATTAGAGCAGCAACATGGTACAGAAGGGGAAAGGGACGACGGAAAACAGAGGAGTCGAGAAGGAAACTACAAGAAATCATGAGTACGCGACATCACGAGTCGAAAAGGGCATTGGATCAAACCGATAGCCACTCACCTCCACGACCACTCGTCACCCGTGCCACTACCGTCGGTCAGCTCGTCGAACTCGACTTGTATCGCCAGGTTCACCCGCTGACCCGTATTTCGAAATGATATGCCTCCAGGAACTTCTTGACGTACATCCGCGTCTCTTAATTACGCGAACCGTGAATAGGCACTCCGGCGTGCGTCCCTCACGATAACAACTGGAGATCGGAAAGATCAGGAGAACGGCGGGATGTGGATAGGATCGCTCAGATGCCATCCCTAATCTTGTAGACGTAGCGCATCCCCTGCTTGAAAAGAAACCCTCCGAGTAGCCCGAAGGTTCGAGACCTAGCTCATTTCGCGAACCACCTGAACGACTTTCTTGACGCGCATAGAAGAGACTGAGGGGGGCCAACAGACGAAGACGCTCGGTTTTTCCTACGCGGTTCGCCCATGCGGCTCGTCCTCTCGGATTACAGAGCCAAATTCCGAAGAGTTGAAGTCAAACCGAGTCCCGATCATCAATGATCGGTTCAGTGCGCCGCCGTTCCGCTCTTCGTGACTTGTCGACTCCTCCACGCGTACCACAGGCGCGTAATTCTCACACGGGGGATATCTCATGGGTCTCCGGTTTTCTGGACAAGACTTTTCGCGTCTCGAGCTCAGATGGCCGGAGAACGTTTGTACCGGTTTTTTGGGGATGGATCAAGTGAGGACACCGGTTCGTGGTCAAATCGATAACCCCCCGATGTTTCTAACCTGTTGTCCTTTCAAAGTTGCACAGTTTGATTTCTTTATCGAAGTTTCCCGTCAACTGATGGAGCGTCAAGTACAACGTTGACGAGAGTCCCGACCGCAACCACACCCACTGGGCCCGGCGAGCGCAGACAGGATGGCCTCAACCCAATGGAGCTCCTCAGGCTTCAAGGTATTTTTTACGCCAGAAATCTTTCCCTCAGATTAGATACTTCCCTTCTCTTCGCTCCTAGCGAGCAAGAAACCTCGATGACGACGGGGGCACGCCCATCGGTTCTCGGTCCCCATTCCCATTGGATTCTACGAAAATCGGCGGCAGCGACGTATACAAGTACGGCGAGTACGCTCAAGGGTAAGAGAAGGAGGCTGTCACCGTTGACACGAGAATTCAGAGTTCGAACAAGGGGTTCGGGATGCTGATGAAGTTGGGTGGGTCGAAGGACAGGGATTCAGCCGACGGCGATGGTGAGTTCCCGAATATCTCTTTTGAGTAACAGTAATTCTCATTGAATCCCAAGACCCGCCGACGCCACCCCGCCCCACACAAAACAAGATTACCAGCCCTGGGAAGTACGGGCAGGATGCACGGATGATTGAGACTACAGTCTCACAACACAGGGAAATGGCTTCTGAAAGCTTTCTCAAGGAGAGTGAAGATCAACGGGCGGTTTGTCGTCATGGATTTGTGGCTAACTCAATTACTGACGATATAACAAGACAATGTCGTTCGCAGAGCGTCTATTCAATCCGAGGTCCCGGAAACCCTTCGGCCCTTCTATCGGACTGTGTGCGGCCAACAGTTCCAGAACACTGTTCGGTACGACGAGAATTGCAACTCGTATGCCCACCACCACAAGATCCGATTCAAGGATATGCAGTCGAGCGAGCGGGCCAAGGCTAATTCCCAGGAGGAAAAAGAGAAGCGGAGGGAGAAGGAACGGAAGGGAGGGGGAAGGAATTGCGGAAGGCTGCTGGGGTGAAACTCAACACCGTCACCCCAGTAATCGGCATGATCAATACCACCAAGAACTCTGCTGTTACGACAGCCACTCCAGGTGCCGAACCCGGACCCGGACTACCGGAGAAGAAATCAGGGTTTACCGTCGGTGGCTGGTCCGGGGTCAACAGCTCATCCTCCGGCGGGGGCTTCAAGAAACCCGGATGGATCACTGTCCCGAGCCCACCGAAACCAGGTTCGCCGCCGTCTCCCCCACCTCCAGAACCACCCCACGCTACGACGGCTCCTCCCCCACCAATGGCATCCACATGCAGTTTCAGGAGCGGTAGTTGGACGACTCTAGAAGGCCCTCTGTCTGCATCCACTCCGAACAAACCGCTGACGCCCAATGTGGATCATCCAATTCCTCCCCATCACCCCGCAGCTCCTCCAGAACCTGCTCCCATCCCAAATCTACCAGAACCTTCGACATCAGGGTTCAAGCCCGTCCCGTCGTTGAGAAGCCCGCAGGGGTCCAACCGCAATCTACGTTTCAGCCAGCGAAGAACCGTCCCCCGAGCAAAAGAGCTGAGACCTCACGTTCGGGCTGACAGAACTTCAATCACGGTTGATCGAAGCGGTGAACTCGACGCGCACAATCCGAGCCGACGTGCGAAGGCCACCTTCCGGAGCAACGAGCAAATGAAATAAGTGACTCCCTCCAGATTTTCCTGTATTATCCTAGCCGTGTTCTATTTGCTCTTGATGGTGTATAAGAGGTGGAACACTCAGCAGTTGACTATTTCCCTTCTATCGTGTTACTGACGACATCTCACTGCTCCAGCACTAGTAGTCTTGGTATCTCCTCGTTCTTCATCACCTTCGAGCTCTTCGTTCTTCGCCCCCTGTAACCTGCAATCTTACTAGTAATCTCAATATGAACCTCTCTGCTTTCGCGTCTTTGCACTTTCTTGGTCGTTGTACCCCTCTGAGGAATCGGAGTTGACAGAGCAGTTAGTCTTGCCACCCCCGTGAAGACTCAATTCGTGTTAATGGAAGAATCATCGGGAACTGAAAACGGGTAGATCCACAGCGGTATGCTGATCAGAGTTGGGATGTATCTCGGTGCCCGCAAATGCGTCCCCAACCTAAGTATCAATGTGGTTGGTCCAAACATAAGTGTTCTTCTGAGAACAGCGGGAGGTAGCTTCCCAAGGAGAAGCCAGTACAACGTCTTCTTCCCAGTAATGATACATGTCCGGGCTGATGAGAGCAAGATCGACGATTTTGTCATTGTGCACATGCAAGACGTTGCACGCGAACGAATCCGGAGGTCGCATAAATCGGTAATTCCGGCGCGGAGTCAGCGGGGGTTCAACGGGATGTAGTAAATCATAGGATACTCTTGTGTCGATGGATTACCTGTTCATCCCGTTTTGAGAAATAATATCGGCATAACTCATACCAAACCGTCCGCACCTTGAAAACTAGCGTTCATCCAGGAGAGTGCGCCTCGTGTAGGCTCCACGACCTCGCCGGCGGATCTCCTCCCGCAAGTTCGAGGCACTAACACTCTCATCCGTGCACGGAAGAACTGTCTATGTTCTGAAGCGGCAGCAACAAGTTTTATTAAAGACAGAGCGGGCGATGAGCCATTCGGATGCTTGGGGCTTGGCGCGGGAAAAGGCGTTTGTGAGCGGGGGATGGGTGGGGCCGGTTGAGAGAGGATCTCTAAACACGGAACCTCGAGATGGGATGAAAAAACGGGCAGGAAACAAGGACATCGAACGGTATGGCGGTTGTCTGTTCCATGATAAGAGAAAATGTGGTATTCTGACCGAGTGATCCTTGAATGATTTGACTGCCGGACCTCACCAGCTTAGACGGATTTCTTTTGGTCGGACGCCCCACCGACCTGGAATTTGTGTGGGTAGGTCTCGAAAAATATATCTGATTGCTAGAAAATCGGCTAACGGGAACGCGGGGGAGAGCTTTGATGAGAAGGATATCGCGACTCCGCGACACGGAACTTTAAGTCTGCGTCTGCGTGGTGACGAGGGAGTGCCGTCGGTGAAGAGAAGAGGACTCTGTTGGGCGCCTGCACTGAGCGCTGGGACGGAACTGAATTGGAGCCACGAGGCTGGCCATCTGTTATCGTAACCACCATCTGCGCTGACTCGACGCCGACATGGACGACCTCCGAAATTCGTTCTCCAGCCTGAAGAAGGGTATCAAGCGCCGAATAAAAGGGAAGAAAGGCAAAACGGTTAATCCAGGGGATGGTGGAAGTGGGGAGAGGATTGGCCCGTCGGGTCCACCTTCCCGACCAGGGCCTGCTGTCATGACGGGCGGCGGTCGCGAACAAGAAGGAGACGAATCCAGCGCAGACGACGAGAGGGTTGGACCGAGTGCTGCCCCGGATGAGAACAAATCGGACCGGAAGTCGACTGCGTCTGCCTCGGCCAGGTTACTCCTCCGCGGGGTGAGAGACTCGGCTGATGCCTTCGGCCCACTCAAATCTGTTGCCGGAGGTCTCTGCTTTATCCTGGAGAATTCCGAGGTATGGACCCCTCCCCTAACGCTACCCACAATTCTCACCGGTTCCACAGCGTACGAAGGCGAACAAACAAGTGATAGAGGCTCTGGCACCCCGGGTCAAAGCACTCACCAAACGACTCTGTGGACCCGTTCCCGAGGGTGATACTAAGGAGCGAGAAAGGAGAATGAGGCTAGAACTGTAAGCGTGTGCTTCCTAGGAACGAGCGTCAAGTCTGATGTCCGGAATTGGCAGGAAATTCCAAAATGTTCTCCGAGACCTCGGCCCATTGGAAGCACAAGGAAAGGTTGAAGGGTTTTTCACCAATGCTGAGAATGCGAACAAACTTGGCGGTCTGGTCGAGGATATTCGGGATGCGATGATGGAGTACCAGGTATCTAACCACGAGCCGATCATATCAAGCACCTCAGGCTGACAATCGCAACAGACTTCGTTACAGCAAGATATCTACGACAATAGTTATCGATCCATGGTGAGACTTGCCCCCTTGCCCTCCGTCCTCACAGCTCGAGACTAACTGGTGAGTAGGAATCAGCAGACCTTGACCTTCTCGACCGGATGCACCACACTGCGAACGCCAGACACAGCTGTGGAAACAGGCAGGGGTGTTTAAAGGGGACGAGGGAGGGTGTCCTCAAGGATATCGGAGATTGGTTCACAAGTGACCAGGACCAGCGCGTTTTCTGGCTGAATGGCCTCGCCGGGACCGGGAAATCCACCATTGCCCAAACGTTCGCCGAGACGACTTTCGCAGACGGGAAGCTCGGGGCCAGCTTCTTCTGCTCGCGAGACTTCGAGGACCGCAGCAACCTCCAGGTGATCTTCCCGACACTCGCCTTCCAGCTTGCCTGTCAGTATCCTGCTTTCCGAAAGGAGCTCCTGCGGGTCTTGAAGGGGTGCCCCGATGCCAGACACGAATCCCTCTGTTTACAGATGGAGAAGCTCCTTGTTGGTCCGCTCAGAGCCACTGGCATTCCAACTCTCATCATCATCGACGCCCTCGACGAGTGCAAGGACAAAGAACCCGCCTCTGCCATTCTGTCAATACTCTCCCGCTACGTGGGCCGGATACCCAATGTCAAGTTTTTCATTACTGGACGGCCCGAACCACGAATTCGGCGGGGATTTCGGTTGGAATCGCTCTCTCCAATTACAGAGGTCCTAAAGCTCCATGAGGTCAAGCCTGAAGCAGTGGACAGAGATATCAGACTGCTCTTCCAAACTCAGTTGATCAGCCTTGCCAAGAACCGAAGTGACCCAGATTTGACGGAAGGTTGGCCGAGTTCATCTGATATCACCATTCTGTGTAGGAAGGCAGCCGGGTTCTTCATCTACGCCTCAACAGTTGTCAAGTTTGTTGCCTCAGGATATGATTCACCAACTGAAAGACTTTCCCTCATCACCTCCCTTCCACAAAGCACCATTGAGGAAGGAAAGTCTGGAGTTGATCAGCTCTACACCAATGTCCTTCAGCAGGCTTTCAGTGGTGTCCATGCAGAAACCAGCCAGCAACGCCTCAGTTTCCAGACTGTTGTTGGGACAATCTTGCTCATCTTCAACCCCCTCTCAATCAAGAGTCTTTCAGAATTTCTAGGGCACAAGATGCAACACATCCACAACACCCTCCGGTCCCTCCATTCTCTCCTCCTGGTCCCAGAGAGCACAGAAGATCCCATTCGACCATTCCACAAATCATTTCCTGACTTCCTTGTGGACCCAGATCGTTGTGAGGACAAGAGATTCTTTGTGGAGCCCACAGGCCACCATGCAGAGATTCTGCTGGTGTGCCTCAAGCTTATGGGGAAGAGGTTGAAGAGGAATATCTGCAACCTGGATGACTATGCTGTTCTCAGTGAGGTCAAAGATCTATCTTCTCGACAGAAGGCCTACATTGGAGATGCTCTTGAATATGCATGCAAGTTCTGGGCCAAACACCTCCTGGAGATCCCTAGCAGCAGCCCACATGTTAAGGAAGTGCAGACAGCAGTTGATAACTTCTTCATGGTCCATTTGCTGGATTGGATTGAAGTCCTTGTGCTCACAAGGAACCTTGGTGTTGGTGTTCATGCCATGAATGATATTGAGCAATGGAATAATCTGGTGAGTGATCTGTAGGTTGTCTGCCAAAACCTATACTCATGATTTCTAGGCAGGAGTTGTATCTAGGTGGACAAATGACAGCCAGCATTTTCTGTTGGAACACTTTGAGACAATCAAGAACTCTCCTTCCCATATCTACCATTCTGCTCTCCCACTTTCTCCCTCCTCTTCTTGGCTTCATAAGTACTATCCCACAGATCTTTCACCCACAGTAAAGGTGGTCAATGGACTTCCAGCTGAATGGGGGATGTGTTCTCGCACAGTTTTATTTGATGGCTCTGTGTGGACCCTCTCATACTGGGATAATACTGTTGCAGTTGGCTCTCAATCTGGAGACATCATTATCCTTGATACAATCACAGGCAGCCAGATGGCTGTTCTTTCTGGGCACACAGATCGAGTGAATTGTGTCACCTTCTCATCAGATGGGACTTCACTTGTGTCTGGAAGTAGTGACTATGATGTCAAACTCTGGGATGTACAGACTGGTGGGGTTGTCAGGACCTTCCCTAGTTCCACTAGCAGTGTTTGGTCTGTTTCTATCTCAGCAGATTGCACTGTAATTGCCTCAGGATATTATAGAAATACAATTCGTTTATGGAATATCCAGACAGGGAAATGCCAGTGTGTTATACAACAGCCAGATGCTGTGCACTGTATCAGATTCTCACCTACAAACCCTCAGCACTTCATATCCTTAAGTAGTCAAAGGCTCTGGCAGTGGGATACTAATGGCCACCAAATCAGCCCCCCATTTGAGTGCTCCCATATGGCTTTCTCCTCAGATGGAACTCAGTTTGTTTCATGCTATGGAGCAGTTATTACAGTTAAAAGCTCTGATTCTGGAGCAATTGTAGCCAAATTTGAGGTGACCAAAGGAAATCTCTACTGTTGCTTGTTATCCCCTGATGGTAGGCTTGTGGCTGTTGCTACTAGTAGAACTATCTATATCTGGGACATTACCAGTTCTAATCCTCACCTTGTTGAAACCCTCATTGGTCATACTCAAATGATCACCTCCCTTGCATTTTCCTCCCCTTCTACTCTCATCTCAGCATCCCTGGACAGATCAGTCAAGTTCTGGAAGATCAGAGCCTCATCTGCAGAGCTAGTTATGACTGATCCAGAGCCTACCCCAATCACCACATTATTAACCACATCTATCAGTTTACAAGCAAGGGATGGAATTGCCATCTCAAGTGATACAGATAGAGTGGTAAAAACTTGGGATATCCCAGCTAGTCTTTGCAAGCCATTATCCAAATCCCAAGCTGAAGACTACAAGCTTGGAGATATTAAACTGATTAATAGCAGGTTAATCTTGGTTTGGTATGGAGATGAGAAGATCAACATCTGGGGTCCTGAGAAAGGGAAATTCCTCTTGCAAGCAGATGTCTCTGAGGACAAACTACTGGACCTCAGGATATCAGGGGATAGATCTCAAATATTCTGCATAAATGAAACATTTGTTCAAGCATGGGATATGTGGACAGGAGAGGCTGTGGGCAAAGTAGAGTCTTGGGATCCTTCTAGCCAAAAAACACTTGTAATGGATGGCTCAGGAGTCTGGATTAGGAATGAATCTGGAAGGTATATAGGATGGGACTTTGGGATCCCAGGGTCATTCCCTGTTAAGTTATCCACCCAGCCCCCAGACACACTCTATCTTAATGATACTAGGCTGTGGGATAACAGGAAATGCAGAATACAGGACACAGTCACTGGGAATGTGGTATTTCAACTTTCTGAAGGACTTCAAGGTCATGTTGTTGAGGTGAAGTGGAATGGCCAGTATCTGGTTATTTCCCCTAGGGCTGAACAGGAGTTGGTTCTGGAACTCTAGTAGAGATCTCTAGCATATGTAAATTCTCTCTTGCCTGGGCTCTATGTATCAAATGTCTTACTCCCAGATAAGTACTGCAAGATTCATACTGTGTGATTGAATAAAATGTGGAATGAATTTATCCCTACAATATATGCATGCAATAAGCAGGGAATGTGAGTATTGAGTGATACCCAACAGAGGAAAGATATACAATAATTTGTTCAGAATGGAAAGCCCTCAGGCAGAAGTATCAGGAAAAATGAAGATGAAAGCATGGTCATATTCACTTCTAGTTATGTCAACATCACACAGGCTCTTGTTTCTGTGGGAGAAATTACAAGTTAATCAATTTCCTGAGGAGCCAGCTATGTGGCTGGCAGAAATTGGCTATAGAAATGGTTAAGTGGAGGCCAAGGTCACCTATAAAGTTTGAATATCAAGACAGAATCCCCCCACAAACCATGCTGAGTAGTGATCACCAGTGACTGGGGTAAAAACTTGTGCAAGGGGTATTAACAGCAATAATACTAGGAAGGAATGTAATGGTGATGTGAGGTCCAGTCTTCTCCAATGATCTCCACAGAGTGATGGGAACCAGTCTCTGGAATGGAAACCCATAAGGAGATGTGCCTATGATGGTGATGGCAATGTAGGACAGTATTTCAAGTATAAAAGGGGTGGTAAGGATTTATGCAATAGAGGTGCTGACAGTCCACAGGCGAGAAGGAGGGAGCCCTGGAGCATGACTGGCACTTCCAACAATGGGGCAGGGGGGGTGTTCCTTGGGTCCATGTTTGCACTGGCTGTCTCCACAACTCTCAATCATCGGTCCTCCTGCGCCCGTTGTGTAACCATCGAGCCATTGTTTTCCTATTATTGCAATGAATCCAGCAGGCAGTGAAATAAGACTCACGTAGACGACGATGAAGATCCCACTGAATGGAAGGCTCACCCCGGGCGGGCGGAACGGCGAGGGCTTCACCTGGGACAATGGACTGATTCAGTGAGGATTACGTTGAGGGCTGCTAGCCACTTAATTGTTCTGACTGGGTCCCAATTCTTATTGGATGTCAATGAGAGACACTGAGCTGATCAGAAAAATGGTCCCGCCCCCAACCACATGCTAGGAGAGTTGGGGGAATGAGTGAACGAAACTACGACGCACGAAAATCAACGTTGTGTTGAGGTCCCCGTCGTACTTATTGACGTAATCTGTATCAGACTCGGTTGCCCCCTCTTGCGTGTGATGTGGGAATTAATACGAGGGTCATCGTTCTCGATAGTTCTGAGAGTAGTGTGGAAGCTAAGGGCATCCGGCGGTCAGAAATCCGAGTAAAGCGAGGTGTCGAACTTACCACTTAAGATCGTTTTCGCTACTTTCTTGCCCTTGTTTTGTGAGTATCCTACGCCGATGTGATTGGAGGATAGCGGGGACAGGACATAGGAATCCAGTATTATATCCCTAAGCAGTCCTCAAGCTGTGGGCAAACGCGGCGTAGACCGTGAAAGGAAGCTGTGTCAGTAGAAGTTCTAAAGTTTCGCATATTCAATATTCACCATTGGCCGACCAGGTTTCAGAACCGGCACTGTTCTGTTACTAAAATGCGTTGCCAGTGCCAGGCGTTCATTTTCAGATGCCGGGGTTCAGCTTCGGTGGCTACCTATAATTCATAGATTCCGCGTGCAAAGGTTGCGTAGTCGACAAAGTTACCGGTGAGAATAGGGGACTTGAGTCAAAGCCGGGATGTTCTGAAGGGGCCTCGCAGCTCACAATACGAGGTAAGAAGCAATATCCGAGGTTAGGGGTCGATGACTATCTGGGAACCGTTGACCGCTATTTGCCGTCGTTACTGGGCGCGTGGCTGGTGATGATGGATCAGGATAAGAGTTTCTGCGCCAAGAGGCCGGTGTCAATGGTCTCCCGACCGGTTTCCCGTTCTTTCATCACGTCTCTCGCGGGTTGCATCGCGTTCTACCCGATTATTCCAGTCACTCCTTTGAACGACAGCGACCGGTTGGCCTCGGTCCCTTTCCTGGACGACTACCAAACCTTTCTAGACAGAGGAATGACTGCTGTCAAACTCAGCAAAATCCTTATTATCGTCATTGCGGCTTCCGGTTCCGTTGGTTGCGCTATCATTCTTTTCTTCGTCTTCAGGCGTTTCCGCCGCCCAAAGTCCTCCCCGCTGCCTCCCATCCAGCCTCTGGCACACCACAGAGAAAAGGAATTGGTCCACCTCCCTCAACCTCGCATCCCTCGCAATAATGTGGGACTCGCCCAACTCGGGCGTTACGGGAGCGATACATCTTTGTTGAAGCCAGGTTTTCAGACCGAAGAATCACTGGGTACCCCACCCTCCAGCCACCACTCATCTTTGGCTCCCCCTTCTCCCTCAATCAACGTTACCAGTCCACTATCGACCGAATCACATTCAGACGAATCGCCCTCCATCACCCAACAACGCATCCCAGCGACTCGTCCCTCGCGTTCCACTTCGCGCACTAGGTCAAGGCAACCGCGGTCCCGGATAAATTCAAGCGTTTCAACACACAGCAATTCCGCTCAAACCTCAACGCGATCCCCGAATACCATCCGTGGAGCACCCCATTCTACTCTCAGCAATGTTCAAATTGTATTACCTACACCCCTCGCTCCCCAGTTACAGAATCACATGGTTACAACTTCTTCAGCAGTTGGAAACTACGAGGATCCGGCAGAGCGAGGGGGCATCGCAGATGGGTGGACGCCAACGCCTAGTAGAACAACTTCCCGGCGCTCAAAACCCGACCAGGATCTCTTGAAACAAGATGCTTCTCGGGCACGAAAAACGAGCTCGAGTGCTGGACACCAATACCGCCGCTCCCTGGATACCACGGATCAACTGAGGGGATCAGAGCCACAGGCGCAGTTTAGGGGTCGAAGCTCTTCCAGCCGCTCCGTTCAACCTAAACTTCTCGGTCACGAACCGGGAGACGCTGTCCCTTCCTCGGGGTCCCCGGGTGATCGAACCCGACCACCCAGAGTCGTCTTACAGAGACCTCGTGACGGACAAGGTAATCCCATGAACAGATCGCTGCGCTAGTTTCCATTAAACCCACTCAACCCACAGCCGGGCAACCGCCCACCGAAGGAGGGAGTCAGTCTCCCAGCCGTACGAAAGCCAACTCGCGCTCTCGATCTCAGTCGCGATCAGATTCTTACCAATCGCCGGGCAACACCTCAAACCTTCCATTCCCTCAATCTGCATCACATTCATTGCATCCCTATACCCCCTCGTCGAGTGCGGATACCCTCGCTCACCACTCGACCTACAATGGCCTATCGCCTCCACCCGTACCGCCGCTACCTCCGTTGTCCCAGAATTCTTTCACCGGGGATCGGCAACCCTCCGCTAGATCTTGACCCCGCGCGGAATTCCCACACATTCAATCCAACCCACATTTTTACGAACTATTTTATACAGGCCTGTCACACATCACTCACGTTCTGGAGACGTATATTGTGGGGAGGAGGAATGAAGTTACATGCACTAATAGCGCTCCGAGGGAATGTTATCCCGAATAGTAGAAATTCGAGTTTTGCCAGGAATTCAGTTCGATCGAGTGAGCAAGCAGCCCCGTTTGGAGCATGGTTGGGCCGGGTACCTGGACTGACATGGTGAGGTGCTTGAATGCATCATGTAGTGCGATGAAATAGAGGTGGGTTACCGGCCCCCACTTCGAGCCTTGTATTTGAGGCCCCACTTTGGCCTACTCTAAGCACCGGACGAATCCGGGCCCCACTTCGAGCCGATCAAAGCCAATCCTGAAGTCAAGCTCCCCTTTCCCGCTGTTTTGTCAGCAACTCCGAGGTGGTTAACTCGATTTGCACTTGCTTACAGACCAACGATTACGACATATCACACTAGACGGAAATTGGTCTGTATAAAAGCCCGAGCATACTGCCCTCTGTCTCTTCAATCCCACCCGTCCCATTACGCACGTCCAACCATGGTCGAACAACTCACATTGTACTCTGCGAAGGTCTGCCCATTTGCCCACAGGGTGAGAGTCGATTCTTGAACCTCCTGATGTACCTCGAATCAATGCTCAAGCGCTCACTCCGTGATCTTAGACA
>Ga0307510_10007608_pt1 | contig 12907 bp, 19 predicted proteins | sample 12_EM_MG_FD_207224 | JGI IMG/M metagenome (GOLD analysis project Ga0307510, IMG submission 207224) | Populus trichocarpa ectomycorrhiza microbial communities from riparian zone in the Pacific Northwest, United States - 12_EM | ecosystem: Host-associated > Plants > Roots > Unclassified | place... | reverse complement strand
CTAACACACGGTGATAAAGTGAAAGTGTGGTCTGTATATCAAGGATGTTTGCGTTTAATGTGATTTGGTGGTGTCCTGACTCCTACAGGAGGTGAGTTAATATTCCGCCTTGCGGCCCAGTCATGTAACGTGTTGCTTGATGTCCTCATCGTGCGTGGCTGAACTCCCAACAGCCTATCGACTTTACAACAGAGAAACTCGACGCAAATTATCTAGGGCTCCGAGCAGTCGACGAAATGGGCCGCGTGATGGTGGAGTATCTTGCAACGCGCCTTGGTAGTTGGCTTGGAATACCCACCCACCTGCTTTTAACTAATCGATCGACAGAACGGTCGAGGGAAACGCTAGGGCTCCGAAAGAAAAAGGTTGAGGTGGCTCATGTGCACCGCGAACGACCGACGTTGCCAGTCGTCAAAGCTGCCAAACCGGGGTTATCTGGCAGAACCTCAAAAGTCGATAAGGGAACACGTGATACTTGATACCATCGCCGTCGCCCCCAAGCCCAAGTGTTGCCGCCGCCGCTGCCGTTGCTGCCTTGAGAACCGTCTTCTCAACGAAAAAGGCTGGCCGGGCCCAAAACGCGCGAGAAGGCTGTCGCTCGCTCTCAACAAAGCGCTCCCACGCCGCATTTCATCACGAGTCCCCGTTTTCGACAGCGAGTGACGATCCCGGACAAAACCCCCCCTTTTCCTGTGGCCCGTTCGTCGCCAGGCCAGCCAGGAACGGGGAAATCGACCACCGACGTTTAGTTGTCCGTGTGTTGGGTTCATCGTGGTCCTCGGGGGGTGCGTGCACCGTCCCTGAGATTGATCTGTTGTACTGAAACAACCGCGCCGTGACCGTGACTGCACGCACCTCCCCTTGCGTGCGGACTTTACTCGGAGGAGGACGAGGCAAAGCCCGGCCGGCGACCCCAACGTCTTGAAGCCGGGTGTGACATTATACGAGTCGACTCGGACAAGACGCACAACGGCCACATAGAACCCTCCGACTCAAGGCAAAAGGAAAAATAGTATTTCCTTCAAAGTACTAGCCGCGCCTTTCAGTACCAGCGTTTTGGATTTGAACCCTTGAAACAGGATTTTACGTCGGGCCAGATTGCAACCGAAGTAGAATTTGGAGAACTACTACTGTACCTCGTCTGATTTCAAACTTCCGTTCCAAATCGATACTATTTGATGTCGGGTTGTGTTTCTAACTGTTTGTATCTCGAGGATGTTGAACCCCCTTTCATGATTTCATCTCTCCTCTCCGCACCCCGCAATTTTACAACGCCGCACGCGGTCCTCGCAGTTGGATCGACCACCTTGTTCCCCATGCACGTTACACCATTATATACTACAGTTTATGCCACACTCGCCCTCCGTGGTGGAGCCGACGCCGTGCCGGAGATCCACTGATCGAAAGGGACTTGCCATAGAATTGCCTGACGCTTGTCCTGATTAGCCAGGTCCGACATTCTGGGTACAGACCTGCCGTCCGTAACACGTACACCCGAGGAGAAACGTCCGAGGCGACGTCTTTTGCAACAAACAAATTTACGCGTAAATCATATATTGACAAAGACTACGCATAGCGAACAAGTTGAAACTAACAACAAGACGCAAAGGACCTGGGGTAATTGATTTGACCAAAAGCTCTCGCGCGGCGCGCAGAGCGCGGCCGCCACTTAGCTGACTATCCCGAGCAAAAAGCTCAGCCCAGCTACGGAGGAGTTCCTCCGCGCGGCTATATCTGGAAAGGTTTGAGGTTTGAGGTTTATCTTGTCCTGTGGCCTTTCGGCACTTCAGGTATAGTAATGTGATTGTACGTATAGTCGACAGGTGCTTGGTTTGCCAAAAGCGATGTCGAACGTGCAAATGGCCTGGGGTAATTGATTTGAAAGTACGCCCTCGACGAGCCGCAGCAGTTGATCGCACCGGGTCGCAACAATGAGTCGCGTCGATTTCGCGATGAGTGGCGCAGCGCGGTTAATGAAGGCAAACAAACGGGGCCGCCGCCCCCTCGTGTTGGTACATCACGGAGCTCGCTCTCCTATGACGTTACCAACGCAAATACACCTCGACATGCATCAATCAAACGGTTGCTGGAGAGAGAGGTTGGAGTGTTAAGACTTGCGGGACGTGTCGCACGTCCACGGCTTCATCGGCATAGTATTATTGACAGGTGACATGAGGACCTTGTGCCGACGTAGGGATGACCTGGGTTAATTGATTTGCATAAAAGCCAAAGTTCAACCTCCCCGTGCTGCGGAGCGCAGTAAATGGTGAGAACGAGCGCTACGCATCAAGGTAAAGCAAGACACATACACTCATCGTAGGTACGAGTCACCGACAGGTTGAAGGCAGTCACGTCCTAAGCATGTCCGGTTTCCACGGATCCTGGACGACGCCCAGTGCAACCTAGCTGAATCAGCGCGGTCGGCTGCTGGGCGAAAATGAAGGAGGTGTGGTACAAGGCAGATGCCGGGAGTCCTAATAGGACAGTCCACAAAATACCTGGCTTGAACCGGCCGCCCTGGGGACCGCCCAGGCGGAGGTGGGGGGCTCGTAATACGTGCCACCGAAGAAACAATGATAGAACCATCAAGTATATATACCCCTCGCGCATTTCTCCGAAGTTCCGACCCAAACACTTTCAAGCTCCGTTATCACAGAATGGTCATGGGGCATGATGTTATGGAATTCGAGAATTCGAAGGAGAGGTACTACAGATTACATTACATTACGATGAGGGGCATGGGTAAGACAGAGTCCAGTCTGAAACGTCGTCGACCTGAGGGTATAAAGAACAGACTAAAGACATACAGAACCAACGTCGAAAAGGCTCGGGTCCATGCACGCTGTGTTATCGTCTGCCAAGGCTTACAGCGCTTCGGTTTGCTTCGCCAAGCGCGCCAAATACCTTAGGGCCAGCGCCCTTTCCACTGATGCCCCCCGCCTTCTTGGTATCGGAGGAGAAAGCATTGCTCACCACTGGCATGCTGAGCCGCCGCATCCAACCGCCTTTCGATTTCTCCCGTTCTTGAGGACGAAGGCGCGTGGTGAGCGGCCTCTCCGCATAGCTTGCAATGGTACATGCGGGACACTGGCAACCGGGGAGATGCAGATCATTGGTCGCCCGCTGCACAGTGGAGGTTGCGGGGGCTGACGGGCCAGGTGGCAAAAGACTTGTGGTGCTATACGAACGGCCCGACAAGAGTGAATGAGCAGGGACGTGGCTTTGTTGAAACACCTGAGACCGCGGCCTGAGCGGGGGCAGAGTGTGATTAGGGCGTGAGGAATCGCCCGCGTCGCCATCCACTCTGCCGCGCAGTGTCTCAGCACGCTCACGCTGGAATGCCTCCAACTCGCGCTCACGGGCTCTCAGTTCAAAAGCCCGTTCGCGCCGCTCGAGCTCTTCCAGCTCTTCAATGCGCTGCCGTCTCCGCGCCAGCTCATCTATCGGCGATTCGATCCGACCAGGGTTCATTGATGGGAACTGCTGCGGCTGCTGCGGATGAGGTGAATTCGGACCGGGGTCACGAGAACGAGGTGGCAGGTCATTAGTGGGCGATCGAGTTTGCCATCTGGAGGAGGCAGCCAATTCATTGTTACTTTCGGACTGATATTTTGTCGCGATAGTGGCGACACTGAGTGGCAGACGAGGAATGTCCCGGGGTACTGGTGAAGCTGGTCCAGTCTGATCAAAATCTCAGTGACGGCTCAGGTAGCAAAAAGAAAACTATTCACAGAACGGCTGTATTTGTCACGAATGGCCGCGACGATGCCCCCATTGCCCTTCGAGGCCTCGCTTCCTTCAGTACGTCGATGCGTGGGGCCCAGGGTCTTCGCCCTCAACTGCAGAGTTTCCGCAGAACTATCCACGCCGAACTCCCGGTCTTCGAGGTAATCCCCTCTCTTGAATGAGCTACTTGCTCCAGTCGAAGAGCTGCTGCGGGAATTGATGGCAGGGGATTGGTCGACTTGCTGACGTTGTTGGGATAAGGAGGCAGGAAAGAGAGGTGATTGTGACACAGAAGCGGGGAATGGGTGTTCGGGATTGGACACTGGAAGAGAGGGCGCAACCTTGGCTCCATCAGGCACATCAGAATTCGATGCTGCGCGCTCTGCGGCCGCAGAGGTCTCGCCCCTGATGTCTGAGGCTGAAGTAATGAGAGGCGTCGTGGGTCGACCTTGGGAGTACTCTGGTGGTAGCGGTCCATTTGTCGGGGCAGGGGTCATGCTTTCTTCTAGCGGGGACTCTGTTACGCGGGATAAAGCAATGGGAGGGCCTGAACTGGACCCAGGCACGTCCGAAGACGTTCGAGACTGCATTAACCCGTCGCCTTGTGGGGTAATTGGGCTCTGCTGAATATTTAGAGAGTTCGTCACCGAGTTGGTGGAGAAGTTTGTCGTGAGAGGGGGTATCGGGAAGTGGCTCGGAGGCTCAGGGAAAGACCCAAGCGACACAGTCGAACGGACGCTACCATCGTCATATACGGCCGGGGGTGGCTTCAGCGATACGGTCGTTGAAGGCCCTGGAACAGGCAGGGGTCGCGGTGAGGCAGGAGACACGCCTTAATGTCAATTCAGTAAAATCGACCTTGCGAGGGAGTGTTATGGACCAACCAAACTCTTTGGCACTGGGTCCTGCATCCTGCATTTCCCGAGGAGGATCTGGCATCTGGTCCACGTCTGGCAGATCTCCGGGGACAGGACCAATCCATCCACCTTCACAGAATGCCTTCCACTCGCCGAGTTGTCCGATGAGCGGACAGAACCGCCGGAGGCCCTCGGCGGTGCGCAGCCATTCCGCTTCGGCGACTCGGGACAGCGTTGCTGCGACCTGAAACGTCACAGCAGAGTTCTTCTGGCTGACGGCGAGAGCGTGATCACTGGACGAGTTGTGGATTCACTAGGAATAGGTGATGGACCTATTGGACTTACTACTTCGTTTGGGATATCTCAGGACCAAGGGTATTCAGTAGGTTTATATAAAGGTTGTGTTCTTCCGCAGCGTCAATAGCGTTTCTCTTCACTTTCTTCTCGTACAACTGGCCTGGGACTGGCGTCGGGGCGTGTGGCGATAATTCCACGCGACGTAGACGTACCTGCCTGCTTGATTTTCGCGTTGGCATTCGCGATCCTTTCGTCGTGAGCCTTCTCTTCTTTCTGCAGGAATACATCAGCGCCCCAGAGGTTAAATAAATAGCGCGCTGCAACATACCGACAGTTTCTTGAACCACTTTTTCACTTCTCCGTTGATAACATCACACTCTTTATCCACAAACTTGGAAAACTTGGTGTCCACCTCGCTAAGCATTTCAAAGACGCTTGCACTTGTGCTGAATGCGTTGCCTGCCTTACGGTTCGCTTGTGGCAAGCACCAATGGACATGAAGACGTACTGGGAATCTCTGCCGTGGGTTTTACCGCAGCTGCATCCTTCAACGCCTTGGCAAGCTTTTTGTGCAAAGCCACAATGGCGCGGGCGGCTTCGCTGTAATCGTCCAAGAGATGGACGATGGCCTCGAGAGCTAGACAGGATTTGTGAATGTCCACACGTTCGGCGACGGCCTGGGCAGATTGCATGCTCGCCATCCCGGCGTGTCCCACCACCCTGTGAAAAACGTGGGTGTCGCTTCGTGACAAGTGGAGTGGGAGAATTCAATTGGAAGAGCTGAACTCAGGCCATTTGGTCGAAGTGTGCTGCGATGCTCATCGGAGTTTGCCGATGAAAACGAGAAGCAGCTCAAACACAGCAACCATGGTACCATAACGGTAAGTAAAGCACAACGACTGCCATAATTTATTCCTCTTCCTCCTGGTCTCGAACAGCGCGCTCGAGTACATGTCCCTGTTTATACGCGTCCACCTTCCTGCCTCTCGTACCCCCGCTGACATTTCGTTCATCCTCGCGGACGTCGCTCAACAGTGATTTCACTTCATCTGCATCATCAATCAGCCAAGTCCTATCTGAGCAGAGTTGAGAGTATCCTTACATTTGGAAGGATGCTCGTGCGAATCTGTTTTCGCAGCGTCACGGTCTTCTCGGGCTGCCGTCTCGAGGGAAGTGTCTGCACCAATGACATCTGCGTCGTAGTCCACAGAGTCCTCCCCGCCCTTGTAAGGAGCGTTATTGAGGGCCGGGTCTGCATTGGGGTTGTAGTTTGCATCGTAGTTGGCCATGATTGATGAAGTATGTGGGATATGGGTAGGATGAAGAACGAGACGTCGTCAGTCCGCGCTTTATACTTCTGCCTAGCTTGAAAAACGCCACACGTATACCGTCACCGCGGCACCATGACATTCCGTTGTGGAAACTCGCGATTTGCGTCATGTTTGCTTCCGGACTTCGTCAGAAGGAATGAAACGAAACTCAATCAAGCAGCCTGGAATCGGGAGCAAGCCGAAATCAAGTCGGATTTCGAATCATCTGCAGACGGGTGGTATATCTAAGTGTGAAACCGGGTTACATGTTCTATCCTCTCGGTATATGGTCATGGGGGTCGAAGTCGGCTACTTGACTGGCCTCATAGAGGTAGATCAGGCCAAAGAGAAGGAATAACGTTGCCCCACCCAGCGTGACTGTTGAGGTGAAGAAAGGGGTCAAGCTATGGCAAACCACCGAAAGGATCGCATACATACCATGTTTTGCCGAAATTTTTGTGGAAATGTACCGGCCCGCGATGACGGCAAGCGCGGTACAGAACGTGTGTCCAACGATCGTTCCGAATCCGACAATGTATACATTCTACACATCAAGAGAAAGGTCAGTTTAGCGGGGGGGAATGCACGGATGGACGCGCGGCTCCAACTCACGTGGGCAGCAGCTAACATGATCGTGGCGATTTGACTTCTGTCGCCCCACTCTCCTAAGAATGTGAGCACGAATACCTGCACGAACACCGGCCCGAACAGGAAACTGCACAGATTCCGTACGCCCTCGAACTGACCCTTCAGGGAGGAAGGTGATTTTGGCGCCCTTGGCGTTGATGGTGCATCACCATCTCCAACGAGGCCACCGGCCTCGATTTCCTCGAGTGGGATCACTTCTCCATCGGCCGTCGCCTGCCCAGTGCCGTCGTGCACGGCGACGTCCTCGTTGATTTCCTCTTCGGCTTCGCGCATCCCCTCGAGGACCTTCTCGTTCCCGCTGGCCATGCCCATGCCTTCGTGGAACAACTTGGCGCCGAAGATGAGGAAGAGCACGCCGGCCGCGAGCTGCGTCCAGCGCTTCGGGATGAGCGTCGGGAGTATGTGGCCCATTGCGGCGGAGAGGATGGACATGACCACGAGCGACGCGAACGCGCCGGCGAAAATGACGACGCGCGGGTGTTGCATCGCCATAATGGCCGCGATGAGAAAGGTCATATCACCAATCTCGGAAACGATGGTATGGAGAGCGCCTGAAGAAAGCCATGCACGTTCCCTTCTACCTCCGACGAAGGGGAACCATCTACCGCTAACATGGAGAGACGTAAAAATGTGAGAATTATGTGGAACGTTGTAAAATGTGTCGCGAGGTGACGGTCTTGGAGATGCCGTGAGGGTTATTTGGGGTGATTAACCGCGCGCTGGCGGTGTTCGGAAAGAGGGTAGAAGAGGACGAAGAAATATACGAAAGGTGCAAGAGTAAAGGAGCTATAGGCTCATACGACAAGACGAGGGGCAGTGGTCAGCCCTTTGCGACGGGCAGGCAAATCCCCGGCGCCCTAACACCACCCAACACTTCCGCACCACCGTTCTTGAGCGCCATTTGAACTATGGCGCTCGGCCCATTTCAAATAGTTGCACCAGATGTTTTTACTTGGTGCTCTACTCACAACACAAAGACCCTCCATTGTAACTGCAATGTGTGATCGAGTTGGTTGGGATCTATTTTCTCTTCGTAATCCACGTGGTTCGGCTGAAGAGCGTGGAAACGATAAATAAGCGCGATGAAGCACGTAGACGTATCGTTGCCTCCAAGCTGGCCCATTCAGCTGAAGGTCATTCAATCAGGTAGTTGATCCTTGTCCGCCGTCTTTAAGGCCCTTTGTGCCGCGCATTCATGATTATCGTCTGGGCGACGCAGGTACGTACATACGCGAAGGTAGACATTGTGGGCTCATACGTGCGGCACAGGAGCGCGATGGGACGACTCATTCTCCACCTGACACATTGCTATTTATCTAAAGCTCTGATGGAAGGTTTGCACTTCGCTCACCCATCGCGTTTCTAGATGATGAAATTGCCACTTGTATCCCAGAGCAGAAAGGAATGTCAGTCGTGGAATGCACATCACGGGTTACCGACAATCTCATGAGAGCTTGATAGCTACGTGCGTTGGGTTAGTAAGCAAGGGAGGCAACCCCTGATACCTCTCACCTGGGGTTGCTGTTCGAGCCCTTGTTGCTTCATGTCCTCGCTGATAACAATGACCTTAGCGGCAATTAGTGACGCTATGAAGACACATACCGCAGGTTCCGAATCAGCTCCTTGTAGGTAATGTTATTTCGAGACGCTCTCATGCAATCAATGAATGCCTGTGAGATTGATGGCTCAGATGCAAGCGGCAACCAGTTGAATGAAGCTTACCCGTCGTAAGGTACCACCCTTGGTCGTCTCGAGACTTGTCTGACGGTCTCTGCCAGTACCCAGAGAGATCTACTGGCACATCAAGGTGACACCCTCGCCTAAGAAAAGTGTACTTACGACATGGGCGCCCCTCGACTTCGTACGCTTGATGATGCGCGAGATTCTGGATTTGTGTGGGAGTTTGGATCGTTTGACAACACCATTCGAGTCATACCGCATGAAATATGTCAATGCATCTCGAAGCAGACTTGAAGGAGGTCCTACGGACAAGATAGCGAAGATCTAAAATATTGTGGTAAGTCGGCAATCACAAGCACTGGACACCAACGAACCAAGGAGGGTCCCGGAGTGACAAGCCTGCAGAAGGTTTTATATGTGTGTTTGTAATTCATTGTGAACCGGGCTCACGTCAAAGATGGCAGTCAAGCGACACCCTGACGGAAAGGGCCTCACCATAATTTCATGCATGAGCTGAAACGATCAAAGAACTATGTAGCAAGCAAATACATGATTGTTTGAAGCAGCTTACGCCGTCAACAATCAACCCAGGCGTATCAGGAGTCGAGTGTTGTTCGTCGCCACGGTAATCCACGGCACAAATGCCTAATAAGATTTGATCTCATAATAGGAAGTCTACTGAAAGGGCCAGAGACGTACACTGATCGAAGCCACTGGATCCGCCTCCATTTAGATCTTTGATCTGTTTAGCATGACCAGAGACTGAGCGGGATCCGATACAGAAAACCGTCAATGTATGGATGCATAGGTGACATGATCACTGGCAATAAAGAAATAAGGAGTCGTGTGGCTGGGCACCATGGACCAACAACCTCGTTGCTTCTAACTGACGAGATGTAAGGGTAAGAGTATGTCGCGGAAGCGGCGGTCGGGCCACACGGTCATCGCATAGAGTACAGCGCGAGATGCGCTAGTAATTGACATGGACAGCATGAACGGTCGATTTTAGTACATACCCCCATAATTTGCTTCCGTCGAGTACCCTAGATTTACCTGCCCCCAGCCCTTTTAATACTTTCGTAGTTCTGCTATGGCTCCCTCAGTGTGTGCATTTCCGTGCCAACTGAGGTGAGCATTACTTAGATTCCTCTCGCGTTCGTTCCCTGTGCTTACAGTATATAGCTTTGTATCTGCACAGGTAAATACCAATCTAGTGTGTGCATTTCCGTGCCAACTGAGCTTTGTATCTGCACAGTCCGCTTCCGGCCCACACTCACTCGCGCTCGCTCACTTGCTGCACTTTCAACCCTCGTTGATTGCTACAGAGTAACACCTCACATTGACACAGGGACTGACGTCATTGTCCTTGGTTGGACGATTCCACGGAGAGCTCTCATCAGCCATGGTGCCATGATGCGGACGTCTTCATGTGCAAATCCCAGGTCCTCAATGGGAAGTATAAGAGGAAACACGGTGTTACGAAAACGAAAAGTGGTACAGCGAAGAAAGATTGCGATGCCATATGCATCTTCGACACCCTGCCCCAACCGAAAGTCGGGGTTTGAATGCATTGTGTAATTTACCCCCATGCATGAAAAGCGGCTCGTCTTGCGTATTTTCTGCCACTTACGATAAGAGCCCTTCGCCTCCTTCTGCGCTGAGACGGGGGCTGCGGGACTATAATCAGCAGTACCAAGTCGTGTTCGTTAGTCACGTCGGGTCCTTGCGGCGAGACTGGGTACTCTGCTTTGGTGAATGAGTGGACTGAGATTGTGACAAAGTGATGAGTGAGGGAGAGTACATACCCGGAAATAAACCTGTACTCGGAGGCGACGAGAGATCAGGCTGGCTTGAAGTCCTGTCATTCGTCAATTGACAATTAGGCACTGCCACAAGGAAAGGTAAATTGAGCTACCATAGCTGGTAGTACGGTCCTCCCAACGCGTCCCGAGCGACAGAAGGGCCCTCATACTGTGACCTGCTCGCAATCATGGGATCCGGGGACTGTTGATGGGCGGGGCCGAAGGTGTAAGAAGAACTTGAAGCGTTGGCCGGTTGACTCTTGGGCCGGATACCCTGGACCGAAGGCTAGATGAGGGTTCCCACCCAGGGTGGGTTGTCCTACAGGCGCGCCGTCCCATGCGGTGGGTCCAGTTGAAGCCCAGGGAACAGAATGAAGGGCGACATCAGGGTTTGAGGAAAATTCTTGCAACACAGCGTGGGGCTTGTGACTGAGATCTGGGCTGGTGTGAGATTGTGCCCCCATATGAGCCTCGCGCGTCGTTACAATTTGATTACAAGCTTACATTATACTTGCCGCTCAGATGTGGGCTCATTCGTGACTCATACTGAATTGTAATCTATATCTCAGGTCATTCAAGAATCATGCCTTGCCGTGAATACCAATGCCAGATTGTTTTTGCCTCATAAGGCATCATTGAGCTCACATCACACCTGTCAGGTCATGGCGAGATGGTTTCCCACTCATTCTAACTTCTGAGACACGCGTCATGTTGTATCAATTTCAAGTTTAGTGTAGACTACTAGTAGTCACTGTAGTACTACTACTACTACTACAGCCCGACCCTCGCGCCCATCGTTTAGGGCGGCCTCGTCATCTAACTTGGTGACCCACCATCCATTGCTGCATGATCATCTTGCCCTGTCCCATCGCAATGCCCCTGTGTTCAGGGGACGGGGGGTCGTCGTCCGATGTCAGTCGTTATTGTCGGGCTGAGTGGACTCAGACAGGGTCGTTGGCCATTGACGTCGGCCGTCATCATCGGGTTCAAGTTGTCCAAGTCATCGCTGTTGGGGTCAGGGTGGTGGCCATTGTCGGGGTGTGGTTGATCACAGATGGGGTTACGGTGGTCGTCGTAGTCGGGGATAGGGATCCTCGTCGTCGTGGTCCGAGTCGGGGACAGTGGTGGGACCAGGTCGTTGGTGGTCGGGGATAGGGTGCGCCATCGTCATTGGTTGCCTTCATGGTCAGCGGTGGGGGCATTGGCCGTCGTTGTTGGGGATGGCGGTTGTCGGGGAGAGCCCAGGTTCAATTCAAGTTGGTGGCGTTGGGACAGTACGCATCATGATCATGGCCTGGGGAGAGGCATGCCAGATGGACTGCCTCGGACCGTAAAAGACACGCGTGTCCGGGGAGCTCGGATTACTATATACGGAATAATGAATGCTATAGATAATGATAGTAACACAGACATGCATACATATGACTCTAAGTTTACTTTGCGATTGATGTCATGTGCTCCATAGTGACTATCTAAAGACTAGCATAACCACCGTCATTGCCTTCTGAGTCACTGTTATAATCATCACTGTCTTCAATCTCCTCACTTTCATTGTCACTGCTGTCATCTTTGTCGATCACAGGATCGCCCTCAGACCCAGGTTCACGCTCTTTGGCATCCTCTTCTTCCCCACTTTCTTCGGCCCCGCTGGAATCATTGCCGCCATGATTGTCATTGCCCCTTGGGACACTTGTGGCATCAATCTCACTGGCAGGCTCTTGCTGCCTTTCGTGCTTCAAGTGTCCGATGCCATGGCTGAAATGCCTCACAAGCATGTCACGGTCCACAAAGCTGCAGAGAGGACAATGAGTACATACTGAGTTGGACAAACGATAAACAAAAAAGTACTTACATATTCATGTAGAAATTCACCCAGTCATCTTCTTCATTGGGGATCAGAATGCATGCCACAGATCTTGGTACAGGCAACAAAGCTGGTGTGCGCCCAGCTGAGAAGGCAGGAATGATATGCGCCCCCCTGACAACCTGTATGGGGTCAAGAAATGTGAATGCATACTTATCCGATGACTCCACAAAGCCAATCTTTGGCAGGCATGCATGGCAGAACCCATGACGATATGGGCTGGGCTCCTTTCCAAACCAACGTACCCATAAGAAATCCATTGAGCGCAACGTCCTCACCCCCACATCCAGATGGGTCAACAAGACATATGCATGGAATATCCCAATCACGCATGCATACCAGTACGGTTCTGCACTCAGTCCTGTTTCTGGAGACTTGACCATGATATCGGGGTACATCCATGGATTGATGGTGTCCCCGTCGCGCCTGACATCGTATGTTGTATAATTGATCCGCATCGTTCTACAACGATAGATCTGGTCCCCCGATATGCATACAGTATTCCTCTTGTCCTCAGTGAAGTCGCCATAAGAATCGCCCTCATAGTCCCGATTAAGAATCCGTCTGAGTAAGTGATCCTTCAGTTTCGGGATAAAATCCTATTGACAATTTACTTAGACACTCACTCCAGGACATGTACAAGGAATGCAAAAACATACATCGAAGGCAGGATCACCAGGATTTGCATAAATGTAAGAATAGAGATTCACAGCATCTTTTCGC
>Ga0307510_10007607_pt1 | contig 12908 bp, 15 predicted proteins | sample 12_EM_MG_FD_207224 | JGI IMG/M metagenome (GOLD analysis project Ga0307510, IMG submission 207224) | Populus trichocarpa ectomycorrhiza microbial communities from riparian zone in the Pacific Northwest, United States - 12_EM | ecosystem: Host-associated > Plants > Roots > Unclassified | place... | reverse complement strand
CGACCCGGCCAACGGCTTCCGCTCCGTGACCCTCCCGCTGAAGGGCTCAACAGAGCTGTCCGTGAAGGTGAGTTGAGCACCGGGCACGAGCCTCAGCCGAGCAGGAACTCCGCACACCGCTCGCCGATCATCACGGTCGGCGCGTGCGTGTTGCCCGACGGGACGGCCGGCATGACCGACGCGTCCGCGACCCGCAGCCCCGCCACCCCGTGCACCCGGAGGAGGGGATCCACGACCGCGTCGGAGCCGGTGCCCATGCGGCACGTGCCGACCTGGTGGTGATAACTGGCCAGGTTGCGTTTGACGTACGCGGCGATCTCGTCGTCCGTGACCACCCCCGGTCCGGGCGCGACCTCCCGGGCCCGCCACTCGCCGAGCGCCTTCTGCTCCCCGATCTCCCGCACCTGCCTGACCGCCGTCACCATCGCCCGCAGGTCGTACGGCTCCTCGAAGTACCGGGGGTCGAGCGCGGGTGCCTCGGCCGGGTCGGCGGAGCGCAGCCACAACCGGCCCCGGCTGAGCGTCCGGATCGTGCCCGGCGCGATGCTGTAGCCGTGCCCTTCCTCCGGTACGTCCTGGCCCACGACGGGCAGCGGCACGTGGGACATCACCGGCTGGAGGTCGGGGGCGGCCAGCGCGGGATCGGTCTTCGCGAAGTACTGCGCCTCGATCTTGTTGGACGTGCCCGGCGGCACCGGCCGGGCCGACTCGTACACCACCGGGGCGAGCGCGTGATCGTGCAGGTTGGACCCGACCCCCGGCAGATCGGCCACCAACTCGACGCCGAGTGCCCGCAGTTCGTCGGCCGGTCCGATCCCGCTGAGCAGCAGGAGCTGGGCGGAGCCGACGGTGCCGCAGGACAGGACGACATCGCCCGCACACCGTACGGCGGTGAGGTGACCGTCCTCGACGACCTCGACCCCGCGGGCCCGTCCGCCCTCGACCAGCACCCGGGCGACCGGCGCACCCGTCAGCACGGTCAACAGCGGGCTGTCCAGCACGGGTTGGACGAACGCCGTCCAGGCGCTGACCCGCCTGCCGTCGCGGATGTTGAGGTGGAGCAGGTTCACGCCGAGGATCTCCTCGCCGTTGCAGTCGTCGTTGTACGGGATCCCGTACTGCTCGCACGCCTCCACGAAGGCGACGGAGACCGGGTTGGGGGAGTGGTTGCGGGTGACCGGCAGCGGCCCGCCCGAACCGTGGTACTCCGAGGGGCCGTCCTCGAAGTCCTCGGAGCGCTTGAAGTACGGCAGGACCTCGTCGTACGACCAGCCGGTCGCCCCGTACCGGCCGGCCCAGTCGTCGTAGTCCGAGCGGTGGCCGCGGACGTGGATCATGGCGTTGATGGAGCTGGTCCCGCCGAGCACCTTGCCGCGCGGCCAGAACACCCTTGTGTCGTCGGCGTGTTGCTGGGGTTCGGTGAGGTAGGCGTAGTCCTCGGGGGAGGTCCACAGCTCCCACATGCGGCCCGGGTCGTGGATGGCCGGGTTGTCGTCCGGGCCGCCGGCCTCGACCAGCAGGACGCTGCGGCCCGCGTCCACCAGCCGGCGCGCGATGACACAACCGGCGGAACCGGCGCCCACGACGATGTGGTCGTAGGTCTTCTGTGGGTCTTCCATGCCGGTGCTCTGAAGGGTCTCCATGCCGGAAGGGTGCCGCCCGGCGCCCGGCCGGGCTTTCGTCGCGGTGCACGGGGAGTTGCCGGTCTGAGCACGGTCGGCCGGCTATCGCGCCGTGCGGGCCTCGCTCGGGCTGATGCCGTACGCCGTCTTGAAGGCGTGGCTGAAGTGGGCCGGGCCGGGGAAGCCCCAGCGGCTGCCGATGGCGCCGACCGGGAGGTGGGACAGGGCGGGGTCGGCGAGGTCCCGGCGGCAGTGGGCGAGCCGGTGTTCGCGGATCCAGCCGGAGACGGTGTACCCGTGCTCGGCGAGGAGTTTGTAGAGGTAGCGGCGGGATATGTGGTGGACGGCCGCGATCCGGTCCGGGTCCAACTCCGGGTCGTGGAGCCGCTGTTCCATGTAGGTGAGGATGCGCTGCGTGAGTGCGTGGCGGCCGTCGTGGTCCTGCTCCGGTGTCCGGTCGGCGCCCGTGTGTTCCGCGAGGAGGGTGCCGACCAGGTCGGCCACGTTCTCCGCGAGCCGGGGTGTGCCGAGCGACTCCAACTCGTCGACCTGGCGCGCCAGTCCGTACAGGAAGGGGCGCACCACGGTGCCGAGTCCGTCCCGGCACGACACCGGGATCGCCGTCACGCGCGCCAACTCGCGTTCCGGCAGCCGCAGCATGGCCCGGGGGAACATCAGGGCCTGGCTGCGGCCGGGGCGGTCGGTGTCGAGGATGTACGGCCTGCGGGTGTCGTAGACCGCCAACTCGCCCGGTTTCAGCTCGGCTTGATGGTCCCCCTGGGTGAGGACGCAGTGGCCGGTCAGCTGGAGACTGACCTTGACGTGGTCGGACGCGTCGGCTCCGGCCGATCCGGCCGACCGCCGGGTGCGGGCCGTGTGCGCGGGCGTCGTCACGACGGACACCTGTACCGGGCCGACCCGCGCGATCCTCAACTGCGCGTGGAAATCCGGCCCTTCGCGCGGCACGATCTCCAGGGGCACGAAGTTCCGGCTGACGACGTCGCGCCAGAACTCCAGCCGCGTCGCGGAGTTCTCCGCACTCGGCGTCGTGATCGAGGACATGGGCCTCTCCCTCCCCGAACTACCCGAATCGGGCCCGAGGAGTGTAAACCGGCCGCCCTCTTCCGCCCAGGCTCTACGACGGTGCGCGCAAGGCGTCCACCGATTCCATGCGGGCGGCGGCGCGCAGCGAGGGGTGGGGGCCCGCGAGGAGTCTGACGAGGGCGAGGAGTCCGACGAGGGCGCCGGCGAGCGGGCACCGAGCGCGGGCCGCGGGTCGGGGCCAAGACGATGAGCGAACTGCAGGAACTGGCGGGCGTACAACACCCGCGCGCCCTGCTGGAGGCGTACCGCAGCCACCAACCGCCGGACCGGTCCAGCGCCGGGTCCAGTGAACTGTCCGACCTACGAAGCCAGTTCCTCTCCGACGCCGTCTACCGCCGCCGCGCAACCCACCTGGCCGAACTCCAGACGAAGGCAGGCGGCCCGGCCCACACCTACCTCTTCTCCGCCGAACCCCTGGGCCCCCATTACGGCGCCTTCCACGGCTGCGAACGCTTCTACGCCTTCGACCAACTCGCCCTCCTGAACGTCGACACCCCGGAACACCGCACAACCCGCGACACGCTCATCGGCGCGTGGAGGGGGTTCCTCGCGGATGGCGATCCAGGCTGGCCCGCTCACGACTCGGACGATCCCAAGGGCACCCGCACTCGGCAGATCGGCGGGGGGACACCCTTTGTGGATGAGCCGCCGGTGTATGTGTCGCCTTGGTGGAATTCGGCGCGGTGACGAGCGGGACGGCTGGCACGCTCGTGAGCGGCAGCGAGCGAACGAGACAGAAACCGAGCCGGTAGGCCAAGAGCGGCTCAGTTTCCGTCACCGACCTCGGCGACGCGATCGCTCAAGAGTCGTCAGGGGCGCCATACAGTTCCTCGATCTGCTGCTCGGCGCGAGGGCACGCAGCCATCTTTCCGATGGGCGTCTCGTAGCTGCTGGTCGGTTGTTCCGAGCAGTCCACCCGGCCATGCCACGAACAGCCGCCCTCCCTTCCCACTGTGCCCGCGCGATGCAACTCCGCCTTGTAGGGGTGCTTCACGATGGCCACGAGAACTCCAGAAGGGCGTGAGGTCGACGGATCAGGATCAGTGGCACGAGGGTCGGCGGCTGAGAACACGACGCCCTGGTCCCCAGAAGCTCGCCCTCATCAGCTCTGCAAGTGGCCGGCCCATACGGCCTCTATCTGCTTCCCCTGCTCGACGGTGATGACACCGGCTTCCAGCGCCACGGCCACGAGATCGGTGCCCGCCGCCAACTTGAGGGCGGTGAAGGCATCGTTCATGCGGTCGGTGTTTCGGGGCGTTCCGACATGTCCAGGATCCAGGTCACCGGGAAGGAAGTTCGCCACCTCTCCGTCGTTGCTCTCGAACGCGGCGCGGTCCATCCTCACGTGGACCCGTTTGGTGCCTACCGTGACGACGGTCCCGTGTGACCCATGGTGGTACAAGGGCCTGTCGCTCGGCACTCCGACAGTGACCTTGTCTCCGACCTTGAAGCTGCTCAGGGTCCTTCCACTGCCGAGCATGTGCGTCCCCCCTCTAAGACAGGTGGATCAAGAGGCACTTCGTACCTCCCCTATCGCCCACTTCTACACCTCGTTCGACCGGCACCCGCACCAGAACCCGCTCCCGGCCGCGCTCCGCTCCTGGCCTCGGTGCTCGGCCTTCGGAACCGAACCGGGAAAAACCAACCAAGACGAAAGCCGAGTCGGCCAACGACGAAGGGCCCCGCTGCGAACAGCGGGGCCCTTCGACATCGTGCCCGGTGAGGCACTGGCGGAGGATACGAGATTCGAACTCGTGAGGGGTTGCCCCCAACACGCTTTCCAACTGTGGTGGTGCAGCTCAGGGGCGTATTCGTGGCGGTTCAGCAGCGTTCACTGCCGTACGCGGCCCTGGAGAAACCAGCAGACCGTACGGCCCTGAACGGCCGCGTACGGCTATGAATGAGACGGAAACTGAGACGGCCTGAGAGTCCCGAGCACTGTCAGACGATGTGTAGCTTCTCGGGTGAGCCGTCCGGCTGTCGCAAGAGTAGATCTGCCCCACCGCGCGTCTGTGCGTCGAGGTAGGCATAGATCTGCACTGCTCGATTGATGACATCGGCTTTCGAGAGACCAGTGCTCTCGGTCAACTCGGCGATGGCTTCCACGGCGGGTGGCACGAGCGTCACCGAGTAGCGTTCGTTCGCCGAACGTGGGTGATTGCTCGCGGACTCGGACATGCGCTTCCCTCCTGGCGTGCTGGCGTACGCATCGTATCCGCATCAGTTTGGTGCGTCTATGCACCTAGCCTGCTAGAGTCACGGCGTCGAGGTCGGAGCACTGTCCCAACCTCGGCTGTCGTAGTTGCAACACCTGCGGCATGAGCAACTAGGTCTCTGCCCAAGTACGGCTGCTGTGGAAGCGTGTGGCAGCCGGAGTCCTCCGCCCCGAGACCCACTGAGCCTCCCGCTTAGCTGATCTCGGGATTTCGAGTAGCAGCATCAAAAGCAGCCAGCAGCAAACCCGCACAAAGGTTTCCTTATGGCTCAGAACAACATTTCGCCGACCGATGACCAGCCGACCTCGGCCGCCCACGTCACCTTTAGGACGACTCCGGAAGGCCCCTCGATCGCTGTGGGGGTCCCTGCGGAACAGTCCGATTTGTTGATGAGGGCTCTCGGAGTTGCCACTGGGATCGGAGGTTCGGCCCTCGGGCCCTACCTCATGGCGCGTGCCCTGCAACTGGTGCACGCGAACATGCCATGGCAGCTTCAAGCCGGTCTCATCTTCCTGGCCTCGCTGCTGCCGTTGGTGTACTTCCTCCTCGGTCGCCGGAGCGCTTGAGCGGAAGCTGTGCAGTAGTCGCCCCCTCGGCTTTGCGGTCGAGGGGGCGACTGGCGTTATGACGACGGGAGGAATGCCGGCTTCTCCCTGCCAAGCTCTTGCAGAGGTGGCTCAGGTAGTCCTGCGCTGTCGGTTCGGTGCTGTAGGGCTGCCTCATGACGGCCGCGAGTTCCCGACTGGTCATGATGAGTGAGGGCACAGACCGCCGGCCGACCCGTGACGAGACCATCACTCGCTGAACCTCGGCAGCTCCCAGCTTGGGAAGCTCGGGTTTCTTGGCGGCAGTTGCTGTGCTGACCTGCGGCGGGGTGTTGTTGGGGCCTTGACTGTCCGCGCGGCGAATCCCCGCTGTTCCCCGTGGTTCCCTGCAGGATCTGGCACGCGAATGGCACGGTTTCGTTGCCTCGAACGTCCCTTGGCGGAGTTGGGTCTCGGAGTGTCTGAGCCTCAGCCGACGACAGTCAGCCACGACGGCGGGCGCGTCGACGAACCACGCACACGTGTGCCTCGCTCCACCCCCACCAGCCTCAGTCACGCTGCCCATGCCGTTGACCTGAGCAAGCCGCGCCGACCGGACTGTTGGACACATTCGGTTCCGTTCAACTCTTGCGTTTCAGGGAGGCTCAACCGAGGCATGGTGCTTGTCAGTCACCGCGTACGCGTATTCACGGCGCCACGCTTTGCATCCTCTACATCCAACCAACTTGACCGAAAGTAACGGTTCAGTCACACATCTCGCGTTGCGTCTGCTGGGCCCCGCGCCGAATCCGTACCGTTTACTCGAACAGTGCGCAACCGGTATTAATTAGACTTAGGAGGTACAGAGTGCGACCTTGGTCGGTGGGCTGGACGAACTTTCGAGGATTTTCAGGGAAGGTGGATCTGCAGTTCCCTCGCATTACCCTACTGATTGGTCGAAACAATGTTGGAAAAACCTCCGCCTATGCGCCCCTTCTGCTGCTTCGGCAAACTCTAGAAGCACGCAACCCGAGAACGTCCCTGCTGACGCGAGGTGAATTCCTGGATGTGGGAACTTTCCGAGATCTAATCACTGACCATGATGTCAGTCGCACTCTAACGTTTTCGGTCGGCCTTGACCGTAGGTCGCGCATTCGGGTCCGTAGTGATAGACCGATTCCTAGCGAGTTGGAGGTGTCCTTCGAAAGCGAAAAAGATGGCAGCATTGCACTGAAGCAGTCGAGGATTCTGGATACTAAAGGTCGCGCAATCGTCACAAGGACGCGAAAGGACAGTGAAACATATCAGGTGTCGTCCCCTCTGCTTCCAACATCATCCACGATTGGGCGACCTTATAAAGAGGTTACTGAACTGAGGCGGGCGATGAGAGAGGAGAAGCCGGAGGGCTTCCTCTTTAATGGATTTGGTGCGCTCCTTATGCCGCGTAGTTGGAGTGAGGACGAGGAGCGTTGGGAGAAGGTTCGGGGATGGTACAACGGTGCAAATGAACTTGTAAGGACTTACCGCACAGTAAATGCTCAAGTGGAATTGCAGCTAAGGCATATTTCTTACCTCGGCCCCCTTCGTTCGCTACCGAAGCGGACGTATCAGCTCTCTGCGGAAGTTCCTACTAGTGTCGGGCGTGATGGCGAATTTGCGCCCGAATTGCTTTTCCGGGCAGCCGATTCGGCCCGAGTGCGAGAAGTTGTAGATGATTGGTTGACTAAATTCGGGTACGGTCGTCTGAAATTTCGAAACTCAGGCGATGACTTTTTTCAAGTGAGTCTCTGCTCTGAAGGAAAGGGCGGGCTGGAGGTTAATCTGGCACATTGCGGCATCGGGATCTCCCAGCTCCTGCCAATGTTGGTTCAGGGTGTGCTCACGCCCAACGCGGGCACGTTTATTGCCCAGCAGCCAGAGATTCACCTGAATCCCGCACAACAGTGCCTCGTCACAGATTTCTTGATCGATACTGCTTCACGGAATAGGCGAGTGATTGTTGAGACTCACAGCGAACATATTTTGCTGAGACTTCGTCGGCGTATTGCAGAAGGGGGGCTCAGGAGTGGGGACGTTGCAGTCTACTTTTTTGACTACCGTGATGGGCGCTCGGTAGTGGAAAGGGTATCTCTTGGTGAGCGTGCAGAGCTTGATCGATCTGAATGGCCGAGCGGATTCTTTGAGGAGCAGCTACAAGATTCTTTTGCGCTGGCGGTCGCGCAATCCACTCCCAAGGCAGCAAAATGAATAGTCTGCCCACTGTTTGTTCGCAAGATATCGTCATCGATACGTGTGTGTTGTCTCACTCTTGCAATCCGGGTGCGCCGCTGCATGAATCATCCTTCGCTATAGTGCAATGGATGTTTGCGAATCAAGATGTTCTTTGGGTGCTCGACGACAATGGGAAAGATCAGCCAAACCCGGCTACAAGTGCACTGTATGCCGAGTATCATAAAACTCTTCCGCCGCAAAGTCTCCCGTTGGTGGTGCTGGCACAGTATCTCGCCTTTGGGAGAGTGAGATTCAGTGATCGCCCGAATGAATCGACGCGCAATAAAATCGCCAAATTAATTCCCCGAAATCGAATCGATCGAGTAGTTCTCGGTGCTGCAGTAGGGAGCAACGATAGAGTCCTTGTAAGCAATGATGAAGATGACTTCTCTAGCTCTGTTCGAGAGGAAGCCGAGAAGTGTCTTGGGGTCTATATCCTATGCTCGGATGAGCTGACCTCTTAAGGTCCGGAAGCAGCCTGCGTGAACGACCAAGCCGCGCCGGTCGGCTGAAGGCCTGGCTGATTGAGTGGCTGGCTTTCGGTAAATATTCGTGTGCGCGGCGCGGGCGCCGGCCGGGCTGGAGCGGGGCGGAGACAGGAGCGCAGGCCCGGCCGGGGGTCGGGTCGCGCGCGGGGAGCGGAGCGAGCCGCCTTGAACCAGTAGAGAAAGTTGTAACTCAGTCGGTTGCGTGGGGCTGGGATTGACGTCTGTTACTCACTGGGCCGGTACGAGAGCACGGGGTCGGCCCATCCTCCGAGGCGGCGGGAGAGCCCGAATCGTGAAGGTAGCCACCAGCGTCGCGTGAAGTGGACGGCGCTGACCGAGGACCACTGTGGGCCGGAGAGGTCTTCCACGCCCCACCACGTTTTGACGGCCTTGCTCCCGTGCAGCTTCAAAAGCGGCCAGCGTGGGAGATGCAAGCCGGTGAAGAACATCGAGACGTCGTCTCCGCACTTGGTTGTGTAGAAGTACCGGTCAACGTCGGTGTAGCTGGCGCCCAGACCGCAGTCCAATCCCATGGTTCCGCCGAGCCATGTCAGGGCCAGCTTTTCGCCAGCAGGGATTGACGGCACGAGCACTGGGTTGAACCACACCTCGCTGTTGAGGCCGCGTTTGAGACCGGTCCTGACGGCCTGGGCAACAACGATGTTGGTAGCCGGACCCGTTCCTACGTTGACGAGCCACCACTTCGGCACCCCAGAGCTGCCTTGCCCGCTCTCCCACATGAACTGCAAGACGGGCATGTGGGAGCGTCGGCTTGATGCGTAGGCGATGGTTAAGGAGCCTAGTGAGACGAGCACTGCAAGGACCGAGATCAGAATGGTCATCGTTGCCCTCCTGTACGTGCGACGAGCGCGCGTCCTCAATACCCGTTATGTCACGGCGGGACGCTTCGTCAGCCGAAGAGGTACCAGGCGACCGCTTCAGGGAGCGGAGTGAGGCTTGAAATCGTGTGCGCAGGCCGGGAGTTCGGAGCCTTGGCGGTCTGCGAGTGGTAGGAAGAGTGCTGGTCGGACTATCCACGTGATGCGTGTGGTGATGTGGGTGACGGACACCGTCCAGGGTTCCCTGCGCAAGAGGGCTCGCCTTGTATCGATGCGGCGGTCGTAGAGCCGCTCCCACGCTTCTTGAGAAGCGTCCGTATCAAGCGCCGGTGAGATGGTGCGCAGGATCGTCGACACCCAACTGTCCGCCTCGCGCTCCGAGTACGCGTCGTAGGAACCGAACAGGGTCGGCGGCAACTGCCCGTCCAAGCCCTCCGTCCAGCACTCGCACCAGAACCCGCTCCTGGTCGTGACCCTCAGCATGGGTGCCCTCCTCGTCGTACGTCCGTGAAGAGCTCCGCGGTGACCGTGTGGCCGCCATCGCTGTCGTGCACCACGACCCGGTGTGCAATCGCGCTGACCATGCCCAGCCCCCGGCCGTGCTCGGCCTCCTGGTCCCGGTGCTCGACCTTCGGAGCCGTCCCGGCGCCCCCGCCATCCGTTACCGACAGGGCAACTACCTGCGAGGACACAGCGAGCGCCAGATGGAAGCTGCCGGCCTCTCGCCCACTGGCCGTGTGCAGGATCGCGTTCGCGCTCAGCTCGCTCACGATCAGTTCGGCGTCCTCGGCCAGGGGCGAGCCGCGCAGGATGTCCCGCGTCCATCGCCGCGCCCTGCTGACCTCTTCCGGGAAACCTGGGCAAGTGAGCCCCCAGACCCGCGCAGTGCTCGTATACTCGTGCATACAAGTTCCTTCGTGCTGGTAGGCCGCCATGTGCAGCGGGTTCGGGCTAGACGAGTTTCACGCCGTCATGGGCGCGGATGGCCGGCGGAGACGCCGCGTCGAGTGCGTCCAGGACGCGGATCGCGTAGGCCTCGTCGGCGAGTTCGGATACTTCTTCGCGGGTGGCCCAGCGCAGTGCGCGGGTCTCGTCCCCGGTGGTGGGTGTGCCGTCGGCGGCCTGGCAGCGGAAGACCAGGGAGACGATCAGCCCGGTCATGTTCTTGTAGACACCGGTGAGAGTCGCGGGAAGTGCGATCTTGATGCCGGTTTCTTCGAGGACTTCGCGCTGGAGGGCCTCGGGGAGGGTTTCGTCTCGCTCGACGACGCCACCCGGAGGTTCCCACTTGCCGTTGTCGCGGCGCTTGATCAGGAGGGCGCGGCCGTGGTCGTCGACGATGACTCCGGCGACGCTCACGGAGTGCGGACGGTCAGTGCTCACGTTCCTCGGCCCTCCCGGCTGGCTAGGCTCTCCACCGTAGCAACAACACTCGCCCACTCGTCTAGATACCTAAAGGAGTACTCGACGTGAGCCCTCTCCGTTCCGGCCTGCTCGGCGATCTCGACCCCACGAGTGATCGTGCGGTCTTCCGGCAGATCGCCGACCAACTGCGCGAGGCCATCGACCGTGGGCGATTCAAGGAGGGCGAAAAGCTGCCCTCCGAAGCTGACCTCGTGGAGCACTACGGAGTTTCCCGGATGACCGTCCGCAACTCCTTCTCCGTCCTCCAGGGCGAGGGTCTGGTGCACGCCGAGCACGGCAAGGGCGTCTTCGTCCGGCCCCGGCCACCCGTACGGCGCCTCGCGTCCGACCGCTTCGCCCGCCGCCACCGCGAGCAGGGAAAGTCCGCGTTCATCGTCGAAGCCGACGCGGCCGGTAGCCATCCCCAGGTCGACAGTCTGGAGGTCAAGGAGGAGAAGGCCAGCCAGGACATCTCCACCCGGCTCGGCTCCGTGCGGCGCGTGCTCGCCCGCCGGCGCCGGTATCTGCTGGACGGGAAGCCCGTCGAGTTCGCCACCTCCTACCTCCCGCTCGACATCGCGCGCGGTACGCCGATCGCCGAACCCAACCCGGGCCCCGGCGGTATCTACGCCCGCCTCGAAGAACTCGGCCACCGCCTCGACCACTTCGAGGAGGAGATCCGCGCCCGGATGCCCTCGCCCACGGAGGTCAAGACGCTCCGGCTGGCCTCCGGCGTGCCCGTGATCCACCTCATCCGCACCGCGTACGACACGGAAGGGCGGGCTGTAGAGGTCTGCGACACGGTCATGGCGGCGGACGCCTACGTGCTGTCGTACCAGCTCCCGGCGACCTGATCGCGTGATGGGCGGTGGTGCGCGGGGGACGCTTCCCGAACTCGTACACTCCAACATGCATACTCGTATAGACGAGTGGGCAAGTTGTGTGGCAGGGTGGTCCGCATGAACCCGGAGATCGGGTTCTCGGATCGCTACATGTATAGACGAGTAGATAGGGAAACTTCCTTGCGTACCATCCGTGTTGAGACCGCCGCCGCGACGATCCTGCTGACCGAGGCCCCGGAGCCGAAGGTCCGCGACCGGCAGACCGGCGAGATAGCCAAGGACGCCGTCAGCGGCGAGGCGCTGATGACGCTCGGTGTCGTCTACATCGAGGAGGGCGAGTCGTCCCTCATCAAGGTCACCGTCCCGGAGGGCGGTGTGTCCGAGGGGCTGGCGCTCGGCGCTCCGGTCTCGCTCCCGGGCCTCGTCGCCCGGCCCTGGGAGAGCGTGTTCAACGGGCAGCAGCGCCACGGCATCGCCTTCCGCGCCGCCGCCGTCACTCCGGCCGCGTTCCCGGCCGTCGCCGGGGCTGCCGCCTGATGACTGACTTGACGACGCTCTTGGAGGTGGGTGGTCCCCTCGCCGCACTCGGCGGCGGGGCCGCCTACACCCGGGCCAAGTACCCGGCCGCGTACTGGTCCACGATCGGCCTGCCGATATCCACAACCCGCCTGCTCAGCTCGTACGGCTCGGTCATGGAGGCCTGCGGCCTGACCGTGGCTCCGTCCCGGCTGCGCGTCCTCGCCGTCAAGGCCACCACCCGCCGTGAGGTCCGGCCCGTACCGCCCCGCCGGGGCATCATCCGACCCACCACGACCGGCCTGCGGATACGGCTGCGGCTCGCCCCGGGCCAGGAACCCGCAGACGTCGCCGCCTCCGCCGAACGGCTGCGCCATGCCTGGGGAGTTCACGCCGTCTACGTCACCACCCTCAAGCCCGGCGTCGTCGAACTCCGTCTCGTCGGCTACGACGTACTGCGGCGGGTGCGCATGCCCCGCACCCGCAAGCTCCCGTCCGGCCTGCTGAAGGTGCCGGTCGCCCTGCGGGAGGACGCCACCCCGTTCGTACGCGACTACCGCACCGTTCCGCATCAACTCACTCTCGGTGCAACCCTGTCGGGGAAGTCCATGTACCTGCGCCACCTGGTCGCCGGACTCGCCCGTCAGCCGGTCGCCCTGGTCGGCATCGACTGCAAGCGCGGCGTGGAACTGTCCCCGTTCGCTGCCCGCCTCTCGGCCCTGGCCACCGACCCCGACCAGGCAGCCGACCTGCTGCCCGCACTCATCGACGAAATGGAGGACCGCTACGACCTGATCAAAGCCCGGCAGGGAATCGCCCCCAACACCCCCGACGAGGAGATCACTTCAGACATCTGGGGCCTGTCCGAGAGTGAACGCCCGGTGCCGATCGTGCTGTTCGTTGACGAGGTGGCCGAACTCTTCCTCGTCGCCACGCGCAAGGACGAGGAACGGCGCGACGAGATGGTCACCCAGCTCATCCGGCTCGCCCAACTCGGCCGCGCCGCCGGCATCTACCTCGAAGTCTGCGGCCAGCGCTTCGGCGCCGAACTCGGCAAGGGCGCCACCATGCTCCGCGCCCAG
>Ga0307510_10007606_pt1 | contig 12908 bp, 14 predicted proteins | sample 12_EM_MG_FD_207224 | JGI IMG/M metagenome (GOLD analysis project Ga0307510, IMG submission 207224) | Populus trichocarpa ectomycorrhiza microbial communities from riparian zone in the Pacific Northwest, United States - 12_EM | ecosystem: Host-associated > Plants > Roots > Unclassified | place... | reverse complement strand
AGATAGCTCAACTGGCTCTAGCCCCGGGTCCCTCCCGGTGGAATAAGTCAAGTTGCAGGATCCTGAAAAAAACATAAAAACGAAAACAAAGTGTTTATTATATCAAAATTAAAAAGAAAAAAAAAAAAGAGGTCTCTAGTTCAAATCTCTACTTTGTAACAAAAGAAAAATCTCTGATTATTCATTGAAGGCAATAATAATATCCGAAGTCCTGCTACTGTAAATTTAGATCAATACTTTTGTTTTCCCTGAATTTGAGGCTATGCATATAAAGGACTAGGACTCATGGAGAGATCATTGAGCTTTTTAGAAATGATGCTTGAGCTAATCACCTCCCACATAAGAATGGACCACAGCAAATCATCATGATTCCAGAAGGGCAGTACATTGCAATAGACTAAAATTGTGGTCTTTTGGATTTCATATGCTACAATTTTCCCCATGTTGATGGTGGTGGAATTCATTTTGCTGTTGCTGTCATCCCCAATAACTATTATTGTTGTCGGCAGCTTTTATTTATTATTATGGTTGTCATTGCAAGTCCTTTACATTCATATTTCAGATCCCGATGATGAGGATCAGCCTTCTGGGATCACAATATTTGATGATGGAGATGTAGAGGAAGAACAGGAAGATGGGGAGATTATGGAAACAGACCATCCTGAACCACCAAGGAAAATGTCAGTTGAATTTCCTGGAATAAATGCACCAATTCCAGAAAATGCAAATCAAAGATTTTGGGAAGTGGGGCCTTCAAGTTCTGATCCATTTAGGCACCGATCACGCCATAGATCAAACCATTCTTCAGAAGCTACAGGCAGATGGCATCATCATGAACAGAGACAGTATAGGGATTTCATTAACGATGGGCCTCCAGGTGTTGATCCCGTGTTTAGTCCATCTATGTCCAGTTATCCTCCAAGGTATGGTCATCATGACTCTAGTTACAGTTCTGACAGCCCTAGAGATCTGAGCCCTGCCTTTGGGAGGTCCAATTCCGATAGAGGGAGGGGTGCTTTGGTATATGAGGATTTTGCAAGTCAAGGTTCTTCATCCTACTCATCCTCACGGAAACGTTCTTCGCCACAGAATATTGGTTCAGCCAGATACGAGACTGATAACAGCCGGGATGACTATGACACGGATTATTCATATCGGGATTATTCATTTCGGAGTGAGTATGACAACGATCGCTATCGCCGTCGTAGTAGGAGGTAAATGGGGTAGTCATGAGTGCGACGGGGTAGAATGGATGCGATATTCTTTGTAAAACACCCCCTGTCCTCTTCATTTCTTTATTATCTAGGCTAGAGTTGCAGCTCCGATTCCTTTCTCCATCAACTAGAGGAGAAGTCTCAACTAGTTTAAGATGTTTCTGTATCCATACATCGTTTGCAATACTCCTCCTGTGGGAGCCGTTTAATTTTTATATTTATTTGCATCTATCTTTGTTGCTTTATGAAAATTGCGAATTGTCTGTGGGAATTTCTAGAGGACCTCGTGTGGATGTGTCCATCGAATTTATTTTTCTGATAGACTGTCAAATTGTGATAGGAAAGGTTGATGGTTTCTGTTAAAATTTATGTGCAACTCTGATGACGAATCCCACGTGCCACATGCATTTTGCAGTATGCTTATTCAACATTTTCCAATGTTTAGTATATGTTTAAGACGAGGTTCAACATAGATAATGTAAAAACAGTAACTATATTTTTAACGAATGATTTCAGATTATTTATTTCATAGTGTTCAAAGACAGATCATGAAGTAAAAGAATGTCAAAGGATCTTTATACTAATGCAGTGGGGTGTTTAATGTATGTTATGATTTGTACAAGACCAGATTTAACACACGAGGTTAGTATGGCAAGCAAGTTTCTATCAGATCTGGACAACAGTATTATGATGCAATCAAGTAGAACTTCAGATACTTGAGGGGTATTACAAACTATGGCATCATGTTTAATAGATAATAGAGTAATCCTTCAGTTGTTGGATATGTAGATGCAAACTATGCATAATATTTGGATAACAGGAGGTCTATCACAAGTTATGTATTTATTATGATAAAAGAGCCTATTTGTTAGAAGTCTATGATTGAGTCTCTAGTTGCACTATCTACTATTGAGTCAGAATATATGATAGTGGCCACCAAGAAAGTTTTGTGGTTTACAAGTTTGGTCAAAGAATTGGATATTCAATAAGGTGAAATTCAATTGTATTGTGATAGTCAGAGTTCCATTTACTTGGCAAAGAACCAAATGTATCATACAAGAAACAATCATATAGATGTAAGGTCTCATAGGACCAAGAAATTGGTTTCTTCTGGTGAACTGTTGCTTGAAAAAGTTCATACTTCTAACAATGCAGTAAACATGTTGACAAAATTTGTTATCACAAATAATTTCAAGCATTGTTTGAACTTGATGTGATGTTTCCATATGCTAGACGGAAGACATCCCAACTTATTTTTGTCTTGGGTGAATTTGTCTTTAATTTTCTTCTAGGGGGTGAATATTCGTCAAGGTAAAGATTGTTGTAGTTTATGGTTCATGGACAAATGTTAGGGGGGGCAGAGTGAAATGATGATATTTAACTTTATAGGATTTATTTTTTATTTTGTTGCCAGAGATGATTAATAAGTTTGAGGTGCGGTAACAACACCCTCGCAGTATGGTAAAATAGTATTATGAAAATGGTTAGGATTCTTTAAACAATTTAGGTCTACTATAAATATATATAATATAACTCTATTTTAATACAGTGAAAATAAAAGTTTCTCACTAATATGAATATAGATAAACCTTGTTAAATTTATGTTTTTTTTTATTTCTTCTATTACAATATTTATTAATAATTACTACATATTATTTCAGAACAAATTTCAAAAATAATTTTATATTAATATCCAGTACAGTCATTGTAATCATAAAGTGCCAACGGCTTTGCCGCAAGGGCAAAACTTTTCAGCTATGTGAAAGGTAATTAATGTACTTGCGTATATCCCGAAGCTCATTAGCAGTGATGGTGGTTGTCATTTTGCTTAAACCCTTGTTTCCCACTATTTTTTCTGACAAAACATGGAATTATTACTCGGAAATAATTGTAGTTCAATACGCATTTTGCAGATGCCATGATGCAGAGAAAAGCCTCAAAGAGTAGGGCTCACGCCTCACACTCCTTACATAACCAGGAAAAGCATTTACTGTGAGAATCCCTACTATATTTACAGTGATCACTATAGTTGTAATTGCAAAGACGGCACATTTGATACCTTCTTCATTCTTCTCTTTTCAGGTTATGGTGAATGGGATACGGTCCGTTACTGAGGATAATGATGCTATTTTAGAAAACAGGCATTCGAGAATCGACATACTTTCTTGGGTCTCTGTCAGAAGAATCATTATCAGTTTGACACACTTCGCCGAGACAAGCATTCGTCAATGATGATCCTGCATCATCTCCATAATCCAACACTGCCTGCAGATGGATCTTATTAACCAAGGAAATACGACTTTGCACTATAGTTAGCTCAGCACCATTAAAGAATCCCAAGGAATTCCATCAATTCTTTAGTTTCTCTCGGGCTGAATTGAATAGTAGCCTCAAGTCATCTTCCCCTCCCCCATCCTGACTTGGTCGGTCTTATTTCTGTTGATGCAAGGAAGTGACAGGTCAATCAGTCCCGCCATTCCAGATTCAAGCAAAAAAACATATCTAGTCTCCGATCTGGAGAAGGAATGCTATCTGGGACCAAGCCAAGTATCGTCTGTTAATCATTCTTTGAATCCCAGTTGAATTAGTATCCGACGTCGTCAGCGGGCTAGGGCCCCTCTGCGATTGCACGACCTTTCCTCACCGTCAGGAAAGACCGTCTCCGCTAGTAATCAATGTGCAAGTTGGGCATGATTAACTTCTATCCTCCAACGGGGTAGTGTTTAGTAGGGATATACTAGTATATTGCTTAAACTTGTTTCTGGCCTATCACCACTATGAAATTATGAATTGGTAAAAGCTGTTCTGCTCGAAGCAAGAGTTTTCACTTTGCTCTCGTTTTCATACATTGTCACAAGTAAACTATTATAATGTTATGGCTACATGTCTCGGCATAGGTATTATTTCAGCTTGGTATGATTCCTCAAAATCCTTGAATTTACTAAAACCTCTCGCATCACTTCATGAAACAATCATTGAGAATTATTAAAAATCCATGGACTCGTTACTTAATTGAGATGAAAAATAGGTTTGGGACCTAAACACGATTGACTTTAAAGGTAATGAGAATTGGCCAAAAAATCAGTGTTCATTGAGCAACCAAACTATTTCACAAATCAATTTCACTCCTAGGTACATCTACATGATGCCATCAAAATGATTGACAAATTCAAACTAAATCATTGATTATCCAATAAGGTGTTCTTGTTTTCATAGAACATCGCCTCTTCACTCTTCCTTGTACTCGAATTGGCATCATACCACCTAACAGGCAGAATAGCTGACAAAGAACAAGGACTGAGACCGCAGTTTCTTCAAACGTCACTCCTGCAAGGTGAAATAATACACGTTTTGATACAACCATTTTGGATAATGTGGAAGATTGTATCCAGTGTCTAATATTCACTGGTCATTGCTACATCAAATGATCTACCTTGTTCTAAAAGATAGCAGCTCCAAAAAATCCTGAATCCTAACAAACCAAAACCAGGGGGGAAGAAAACCAGATCCCTTGCACCTGGGTTAAGACTTGAAATCATCATAACAGTTAAACTTTTAATACACACTACTTCACATCAAAGAGCTCCTAACAACAATCCTAAAAAAAATTGGAACAATCAAGAACCCATTTAAGTCTCACCCAACTGGAGCACAAGATTTACTATCATTACGTCGTCAAGAAAGTCCAGAGCTTCTTTCCTATTGAGACTTCACCAGGATGCAGAGACTCTTCCTCGTCATCATCTTCATCCTCATCTTCATTTTCACCTCTAGGGGTTTCACTTCTGTTCTCATCTGCAATACCATACTCCCCAGCCCCTTCTGGCGTTCCATTTATCTCTTCACTCAGTGCTGCATTCTCATCCATCCTTCTTGCACTGCCATCACCGTCCAGAGTGTCCATAATATTTGCACACTGTCCACAAAAATACATCATGTCAAATAAAAATGAGAAAAGAAACACTATTGCTGCTCACACAACGTTCTATAATCATTATCCCAGAGAAAATGACATTAACAGCGGGTTTTTTGGCACTCACCCTTGCAAAGTGCATGCTTTCCCCATTCTCACTGGCAGCCCCTGCAGAAGCTGCTGGAGCACTTCTCAATAGATTTCCATCCTGTGGACTACTAACACCATCATCCTCTTTCTCCTTTTCATTGTTCAGGTTTGATGAGGCTTTAACAGTTACAACAGCGACTCCACTGACAGCCATTAAATAAATCCATTTATTAGTGGCCAGCCTTGACTGCTGGAGCACTTCTCAATAGATAGGTAATTGCCCTTCTGAAGTGCCATGCCTTTATATGGCTTACAAGTCTACTTGGAATATAATAAGGTCTATTTGGAATATAATGAATGAGAAAACTTACAGTTTGCGTCGCCGAAGATTATATTGTGTTTGGCCTTGAGTTTGATTGGGAACAACCTTTTGCCGTCTCTTCCTGCGATCACCAGCAGTGACACTATCAGAATGACCTTCACTGTCATCACCGTAACGGTCACTCACTGAAATTTGAGATGTCTGAGTTCGATTCCGCTTCCGGGCATTTCTTGGACCTCCTTTATCAGCAAGACTTGATTCATCACGGCTTTCCGATTTCAGATGGCCAGAATCTTCAGCCTCATTTAATTCCAAAGCACCCCCCAGGAGAGCTTTGGCATCTTGGACAACTTCCTTGACAGAGCGTGTTCTGCTAACTCTTGGCCTACCCCTTTTACGAGGTTGGGGATCATGCTTTAATCCAGAAGGTTGGGAATCTTCCTGAATTTCTGGTGCTGTACCATTATTGTTGCTCTGATCATTAATCGATAAATCATGTCCAGCTTCAACCTCTCTGATGCTTGTATCAGAGAGTACCCTCTGGGCATCAAGTGAATCATTGACAATTGCAAAAGATAGCTCTGGTTCATTTTCAGTAAAATCTAATCTTTTTGACATTTCTTCTGCATTAACTTGCTCACCAGACAGGGGTGTGCCATCAGTCAAATTTTGTAAAGCAGCAGGCTCAATCCTTTTACCAGCAGAGAACTTAAGTATCTTTGATGTGCACTTGCGCAGCCAAGAAACTGGAGATACAGAATGAGCTAGAGTGGGAGACATCTCGCTATCATGCTTCTCAGAAGCAGCTGGATTTCCATCATCTGTGGTCACATGATTATTAACCAACTTTGATGTAGGAAGGGCGTCAGCTTTCTCAATTTCTTGTGAAGATATCAAATCAGAAAGCACAAACTCAGAGGTCAATTCACCACAGTTTTTGCAACCCTTGTTTTGCTCAACAAATACAATGAAACGCTCTTTCTCTTTAATAAATTGCTCCCTGTGGTCCTTCAACTTTCTACTAAGATTGCCCAGCTTATCAATATCTTCTCGCATTTCAATTTGTTGCTCTTGAAGATGCCTTTTTTTTTCATCAACTTCTTGCTTCTCTTTCTCTATCCTAAGCCTTTCCAGTTTCATATCTTCCATTTCTCTTCTAGCTACATCTCTTAAGAAATTAATATTCTTAAATTCTCTCTCTCTCTCTTCCTCAAACAGTTTCTCCTTCTCTTGCAAAAGCCTGTCCATCTCCTCCTGCCTTTTTTGTAATTCATTCTCAAGCTCAGTCTTCTGCATCTCGATGCTATGTAGCATCTGGTTTCTCTCATTTTGAGCTTTCTCAGCCATCACAGACCGCTCATGCTCCATGTTGGCCTCAAATGATTCCTTGGCCACTTGCAGAGCTTCCAGCTCTCTTTTTATGTAGTTTTCTGTTTCCTTTCTTTCATTTCTTATTCTTTCTTCTTCAGAGAGTCTATATTTTTCAAATTTTTCCTTCTGTTCATGAATGCTCTTCAACTCTTTCTCAGCCTCAGCCCTTTTTTCATCCAGATCTTCCCACTCTCTCTCAAAATTCCCTTTTTGCTGCTTTAAATCATCAGCCTCCTTCAAAAGCAGCTCTTCCTGAAGCCTACATTTATTTATTTCCTCCTTAAGCTCAGCTTGCAAGCGGGCATACTCAGACCTCTCTTCCTCGCTCACTTTGAGACGCTCCTTCTCTTCGTGAATTTTCAAAAGCTGTTCTTCATTTGAAGCCCTGGTTTTTTCCAGTTCAGCTTTAAGATTCAGAAAATTCTCTTTAGCAGATTCCAGTTGGTTTTTCTCTCCCTCCAAATTCTTCTGTTCAGATCTGATGGCCTTCTCCCTCTCCTTCAGAGATTTTGACTTTGATTCAAATTCATTCTCTTTCTCCTTACACTTCTCCAGTTTCTTATCCAATGCCTGCTCTCGTTTTGCAGCTTTCTCTTCCTTGTGGTTGATTTCAGTTTCCCTTTTTTCTAGCTCAATTACCTTGTTTTTGAGATCCTCATCCAAAGACTTCTTCTTTTGTTCAGCTTCCAACTCAAATTCATGCTTCTTTACATCCAAAATGGCATTGTGTTCATCAGTTAGCTTCTTAATCTCAACCTTTGGATGTCCCATGCAAAAGGAAAATCAAATTGCATGATAAGTAACAGCTAATTATATTAAAAAAGGTAAAAATAAAATGATAATTATAGATTTGATCTTTAGTGATCAATCAGCAAAATTCTAGATTAGCGGACCATTCTGAAGGTTTAATTTTGGAAGTTTATGTACTCCAATAAAAAGATGCACAAGAATGATGCAACAGATGTTGGGAAATGCGAGGATAATTCTCTCTCACACACACACACATCACCAAAACCTCACTCAAATGGGAAGAGTGAGAGAAAACTTCTTATTGGAATATCTAGATCAATTATGGTGATTTATTGTTCGCTGAACCACTAAGGAAGTCAAATCCAAATCTGATTGTCATTGTGTATGACTTATAAGTTAGTGGCATAGAACCAGAACAAAATGCATGTAGAGCATTTAAAACATGTCATCATATGAGAACACCAAAAAAAAAAGTATTCTGCATAAACTCACTCTCTCTCTCTCATTTAGCTTTTCTTCTAGCACACGTAACTCTACTTCTTTCACCTCTAATTTCTTTCTTGTAGCATCAAATTCCTGCACAGATCAGACAGATAAATTAGAATATACATTTATTACTGATTCAATAACAGAAACTGTGAAGAAAAAACATGCCTTTTCCTTTATAGTTAGATTAGTGAGCCGGTTACTAATATCATCTTCTTTCCTCTTCAAAATTGAGTTTGCATCCTCAATCTTCTTCTGAGCCTCTTCAAGATCCTTCTCTTTCTGCTTAAGGATCCTATCGTTTTCATTTGCCCTTTCTTCTCTTTGGTTAATAATTCTTTGACTCTTTGATAGCCTCTCTTCTCCTTCTTGTAATTTCTTCTCCCATTCTTGCAAGTCCTCCCTTTGCTTAGAAAAAGTGGTCTCGTACACCTCTTTCCTGAGAGAAATGTAATGTCATCAACATAATTAACATGTGCACAATTTGAACTCTAGTAGTACTGAAGAGTGCAGACAAAGAAGGGAGGAAGCAGATTCAACAGTAATTAGTAAAGGTAAAGTAAATTGAGCATACTCTGCAATGAAGGACAAGCGCTCCCTTCGAAGAGCACTTTCTCGAGATTCCACATCCAGCAATTTCCTCTGAATCTCAGAACTCTTTCTGCTCACTTCTGCAAGCTTGGCATCAGCAGCACGCAATTTCGCCTCTACCTCCAGAGACTTCTCTTCAATACTCATAACTAATGCATTTGCTTCAGCCAGTTTTGAATCGGCTGTAAATTTAATGTCTGCATTTTCTGAACGCATCTCGCGCACTGCCTTCTCTAACTACATCAGCCAACAAATTCACAGATTAGTCGAAGAGATTCACGGAAGAAAAGTAGAAGAAATTTGTCATTAAAAGGCGCCTTTACACTAGCATAAAAAATAAAATAACAAATATGCACAAGTAGTGAGGGCAATATCAAAACTCTTAAACAATGCATGATAACATTATCTAGAGCAGGAAAAAGTAATCACAAAATCGGACTTGAGCTGTTCATTTCACCCCTCATTGGAGAATTCTTCAATAAGAGGAAGTCAAGGAAATGACCTCCGAGATAAAATATCTGACAAGCCTTCTTACATTATCAGCAATGCAAGTCATTCTCCGGGGTTTGGCAACATTCTACCTTAGGGGGTTTCTAACTTAACAGATGCTAACCCTTAACATTCCCTATGATCAAAGTATGTTCATTTGTTTAAGTTATCAATGATTAAGGGAGACAGATTATGCATGACAGCAGTCTATTTAAAAAACAAGTGAATTCTGTGGGGAAAAAATCATTTATATTATCAAAGAAAGACATTAAAATCTTACATCAAGCACACATTGTTTCTCAACACCCAAGGCTCTTCTCAAATTCTCTTCCTGCTTTTCAGCATCAGAAAGTGCAATCAAATGTGCAGCTTGTTCCCGTTTGACAGCTTCTGTTGCTTCTGCAAATGCTTGCATGAGTTCTTCATGCTTAGAACCCCACTCCTTCTTCTCAATCAAGAGAAGCCCCATATTGTACTGGTACTCAAATAGCTGGGATACAGATCAGTGGATCAAATGAGCAAAACGGTATAAAGGCAACCAACTTACAGTCAAAGAAAGACTTTGTCATTATCTGTTGGAAACTTGCATTTGTGTGGTTATGCAGTCTCAGTCTATATAAAGTTAGCTAGGACTTTATCTTATGATATGCTACTTCTTAAAGATAGCAGAACAGTGAATTCAACAGTCCCACCTGTTTTGCATAACAAATTGTCCAGCCACATCTTGTAGTTTCATAGAGTGCCATTTTAGTCTGTCCTTTAAATGTTTTACGAGGAAGTCTACAGTTAGGAAAATAAATAGTCTTTTTATAGCACATAAAAAGAATTCAAGTCTTTTACGATTTGATTGCATAATTAAATACTTTGATTGAGTTCTACTAATTCATATTTAAACACTCACTCTTTCTCCCTTTCTTCTCTGTTCATTTTTTACTCTTTTTTCTGAAGCAACTAGTTGTTGCAGCCAGAAAACTTAGCAAGTCATTTTTTTCAATCAATTTATCAATTTTCTACACCAAATTTCATTTACCAAGCATATACATAACCTGAACAATCAAGACAATCCTTATTGGTTCAAACCCTAATTCCCAAGTTTTAACCAATACAAACACACAAAAGATTGTTTAAATCAGTTCAAGTTCAACTCTGCATTAGTTTAGATGCATAAATGCAACTATACAAGCAGGCCTTAGAGAACAATATTTATGGACACACAGCATCAGAATTATTAAAATCAATTTCATTTGCTTAATTTCAACAAATTTATTCAATAAAGCAAGATTTACTTGCAGCATATTTGACATTGATCAGTTGATTTAATTTAGCTATCTCATCTCTCTTCTTTCTATGGGGAGAGGAGGTGAGAAGTGGTTGAATTTCAAATCAATGAAGACTTGAAATCAAACTGCTTCCATTCAACACTACCAACAGGAAGCAAAATCTAACCAAAACCTAAACACAATAAACATCGTTCTCAATAACTAAATTTGCCACCCAGAAACATAAATAATGATAGCATTTATAACTCCGAGGAGCTTAGTGACAGCAATTGATGTAAAATGTTCAATTAAGCACTTTATTGATTTACCAACTTTAAGCTCCACTTTCTTACTAATCAAAATGGCATACGCAGACATTATCAGATCTAATCTAGTCACAGCACCACATCCAAATCAAATCTCAATAGTTTTCTATAGCACAGTGAAAGGGGGGGGGATCACAATCCACAACTTCCTATTCTACGTCCCCACCATCCAATCTACTATTACAAACTAATTCCATCAACTACTTCACTACTATTAGAATTAACCAAAAATCCTCCAATACAAACCCACCTGACTAAAAACAATAGGAAAAAAAAAAGTAAAAAACTTCATACTCTATGAGCACTAAAATCACAAAATTAAAAGAAAAAACTAAAACCCCATCAAATTCAAAGAAAACCAAGCTACAACAAATCACAAAAATCTTTGAAACAAAACGAAAGGCAAAAAAATAAAAGGGACCCAAAACCAGAAACTAACCTCATTCTCAAGCTTTGAAACCTTATCCGCCAAATATTCACCGTCCAAATTGGGTCGCACTCCATTAGGCGTCACTTGTTCAACAAAACCCACACTCTTTCCCTTCGGATCCGACCCGGACTCGCTTCCATTCTTTTGACCCGCTTCGCTTCTCGGCGTCAACGACCACCCCGACCACACTTTCTTCTGTGGCGTAAACATCGGAATTGCCCCTCTAACCTCACTAAATCTACAAAACCCAAATTTATAAAGGCCCCAGCAGTGAAAGAAACCCTATAATTTCTACAGAATTGAGGGTTTGAAACTGAAAACCATCAAAAAGACTGAGAGTCTGAAGGTTAAGAGTAACAGAGGGAGAGAGAGAAACCCTAGAATTAGAAGAGGAACTAGGGATTAATATTATTATTATTTGAATTGAAATTGAAAAAACCTAGACCGGACGTGAAATAGGTGTGAGTAAATTCCGGCGGAATGTTGCTTTGGAGTCCGGTAACGTCTCTAAAACGAACTTTTCTTTCTTCCTTTCTCTCTCCACAACTTTTTATATCTGTCGTACTTTCTCTCTCTATGCAAAATTTTTGAGCCCACACTTTTTTTTTTTCTTTGTGTCTGCTTTGTGAGTTCCACTCACGCTGCCTTCTTTTATTCTCCTTCTCTCCCTTTTTTTTATTTTTTTTTTTTAATTAGTAATGGGCCCCACCAACATCATTTCCTATCCCAATTACCATCTCACCCTTATTCCTCTTATATTTCTGGGGTCATGCGAGGGTGGTTTGGGGATTTGAAAGGTGATTTCTGGGTTCGGAACGTGGGGGTTTAGACATAGTGACGGCAATGCCCCCGTCTTGGTGGCTGAGAGTGAAGGCGATGGAAGGGTGGTTTGGAGATTTGAGGGGGGCAGAGAGAGAGAGGAATATGCTAGCATGGAAATGCCACGGTGTTTTAGAGCTGTTATGAGTAAAAGAAGCATTGGCTTTGGATTTGGATTGTTGGGTGATGAAGATAAGCATCTATTTTGTCCCACGTGGATTTCAAGGACACACACACACACACACACAAAAGCACACGTCATCATATGCCTAAACTACTCTGCTGTCTTTCTTTACCAAGACTGAAAAACAGGGACCTACTGTCTCTTTCCACTGGGAAAAAGGGATAAGAAAGGTGAAAAGAACTCAGGAGCCTCATGTGAGTGTTTCTTTTCAAGTAGAGGAAGGACTCGAGTAAATGGTGACTCATCTTTCATGAGATGTTCTTCCTTGGGTAAAGTATGATAAGTATTGATTAGTGCATATGCTTTTATTGAAAAGGATAGTAGTAGAGATAATAATATGATTTTATTCTCATGGAAAAAAAAAGGGGTTATTAGAGATGCACAAATGTTAAAATCAGGAATGTTTGATTTATCTCGGTTGTGGGCCTGATGGAGAAGAGTTTTTTTAAGGAAAAGTTTTTGTTTTATTGGTTTTTTTTTCTAGTTTAGAAAATTAAATGTTATGCTTAATAATTTTAGTTTTCCTAGTTTGTTTACGGTTTTTATTGTTTTTCCTTTATTTTCATGTTTTCTAGTTTGTTTAGATTAGTTTTGAAGTTTATTTAAGAAGTTGTAAATCTCTTAGTGAGACAGACTACTTGAAGAGAAATATTCAGTAATAAAA
>Ga0307510_10007605_pt1 | contig 12909 bp, 13 predicted proteins | sample 12_EM_MG_FD_207224 | JGI IMG/M metagenome (GOLD analysis project Ga0307510, IMG submission 207224) | Populus trichocarpa ectomycorrhiza microbial communities from riparian zone in the Pacific Northwest, United States - 12_EM | ecosystem: Host-associated > Plants > Roots > Unclassified | place... | reverse complement strand
GGGCAGTGCACACATCCTTTGGAATATGGAGACTTGGGTTAGATATGTCTATGAGATGAGCTGGGTAAAAGGGTAGGTGGAACTCTAAAAACGTTGGCTAGATAAAACCAGAATAATCTGCTTCTTACATGTAATCAAATATTTACAAGTGAATTTTTTTTCTTTTATTTTCCAAACCAAACAAAACTGAGAACTGATCTCTCTTTTGAAAATCAACCTCATTAACCTAAATGCATCCATTTGGTTAAATAAGTTGGTTTAAACAAAATGATGTTGACCTTTAGCCCCAATGACATCCCTGGAGAGGAGGATATCACTGCACTGTGCACATCGATTAGCAAATAATGTTACAAATCAAGAAAATATCTGTTAGCAGTCATGATACCTGTGTACCTCTTATTACAACTTCCATCGCTGTATTTAATGCATGTAATGAAAGGAAGGACTAGAAGGTTTCTTCATTCTTTTGGTTCTGATGGTCTCCAAATGCTTACATTACGATAACCACTCAAGAAAACATTATATCACAAGCATTTTGTGTGTGAAGGCTCATGTGTGCTTAATAAAATTGTTTTTATGAGATCCCTAGAGGTTATTTCCACCTTTTGAAAAGTTCCTATTTTTGATCGTTGCTTTATTTTAATAGAACCTTATTTTTTTCTACTGCAGGTAAAGATTTTTCCCCTTAAGATTTATTTGACAGAGACAATGTACAAAATGATGTGGGAATATTTCTTCCCTGAAGAAGAACAAGATTCACAACGGCGGCAGGTTAGTGTGAATTGTCAATTCTCACAAGGCAAAAAAGATAATTTGTTGAAGATGCTAAGGTTGATGTTGCACTTCCTGAGCTGCAGGAAGTTTGGAAGGTTTCAACAACTGCTGGTGCAAGACGTGTTAAGAAAGGCCCATCAAGCCACGAAGCTTCTTCTTCATGCAGTCATACAACAAAAGAGTCTGATGTCCCATCCAAAGTGATTGGCAGTTCAGCCCCTGAGTTAAGGAGAACATCTTCTTTTGATAGAACATGGGAGGAGACGGTTGCAGAGTCTGTTGCTACTGAACTTGTCTTGCAGGCCCACTCATCTGGCATATCTTCCTCAAAAAGTGAGCCATTTGATTCTATTGAGCAACCAGATGAATCATCTAGAAGCAAGTCAAAAGAGTCCAAGCCTGTGAAGTCTGGTCGGTCATCTCATGAGGAGAAAAAGGTTGGAAAAACAAATGAAGAGAAAAGATCTCGACCTCGAAAAGTAATGGAATTTAACAACATTAAGATAAGCCAGGTTGGTTCATGGTGTGAAACAATCATTTATTATACTGTATTGCATTGATTTGTTGTGCAGTAAGATGTTTCGTAATACTCTGTTGTAGGTTGAGCTGCAGCTTACTTATGAAAGCTCAAGATTTAATCTGCATGAACTTAAGCTGCTGATGGATACATTTCACCGTGTCGAGTTTACTGGGACTTGGAGAAGACTGTTCTCCAGAGTTAAGAAGCATGTTGTCTGGGGAACCTTGAAGTCTGTTACAGGAATGCAGGTAATGAATCTGTGCTGAGATACATTTGCCGCTTCTAATTCCATTAATCAATAAGTTTTTTCCTTTCCAAGGATGCAGTTTGATTCTATCCAATCCTATCTAGCATGAAGTTTGTGTTATTTCTTATGGCAAATGAGAGATACATGGAGAAATTTTGTCTCTGTAATGAAAATGATATAAACTCAGATAGTCACTACACTGTGACAGTGCTTGATTGACTACTCATCCCTTTTTGCATGTGTATTATTTATACATAAGCCTGAGGGAGCAGCTTAGCAGTTTAAAAAGGTTCCATAAATCAAGTCCTCTTTCACTCTTTTCTTGTTTCGCTTTTTCCTTCCAATTGTGGAGCGCAAATTTCAAATTTTGTATCCTTTTCATTTTCAGATCTCAAAGGTAGTTTCCTTTCACTTAACTCACCTAACACCTAAACATTATATCATGAGACAAAAAAAGAAAAAAGAGAGAGAACTGTTTGTTGATAAAGTCTGTAGATCAAATTATGAATATTTTAGCTAAAAGATAATACAATTTATGAATTTAGCCTTGTATATATCAGATGAAAATTGAGCCGTTCATAGTGATGAGCTGTTAGTGTCTTTATTTCAGAATTTAAGTAATCTGGTATTGTAAGTATGATAAAATCTCCTGTGTTTTCATTTAAATCCTGTATTGATTTCCCTTACTTTCTTAGGGTAAAAAGTTCAAAGACAAAGCACACGGTCAACGGGATCCTAATGTAGCCAGCGTTCCTGATAGCGACCTTAATTTTAGTGACAATGATGATGGTCTGGCAGTGCAATCTGATCAATATCCAAACTGGCTCAAGCGTCCAACTGATGGAGCAGGTGATGGGTTTGTGACTTCCATAAGGGGTCTTTTCAATACTCAGCGTCGCAAGGCCAAAGCATTTGTACTGCGAACAATGAGAGGTGAAGCAGAGAATGACTTTCATGGAGAGTGGAGTGAAAGTGATGCTGAGTTCTCTCCCTTTGCTCGGCAACTTACCATAACAAAAGCTAAGAGGCTTATTAAGCGGCACACGAAGAAATTCCGATCGAGAGGACAGAAAGGTTTGCCAGATTTTTTCTCCATGGATTTTGTTTTGAATGTGGAGACATTAATCGTTCACTTAAAAAGGATTTTGGACGTCATTAGCAACCCCACCCTGTCCCATAAAAAGAAAAGAAAAGAAAAATAAGAAACGTATCATGGTATTCCAAAAGAAATTTCATGGTTTTGTGCTATTGTTATGATCGTCCACTTATCTCTGTGGTATATGCTACTATATTCAATTTCTGCACGTGGATACACTCTTTTCTTGTGTTGAGATTTTTATAATCCCCTGATTTTCACCATTATAACTTTAGACTCACTTCCATGCAGCATCATCATCGCAACAAAGAGAATCACTTCCATCATCTCCAAGGGAATCCACTCCATTTGAAAGTGATTCATATAGCGATTCTTCACCATACGAGGATTTTCATGAGTAATTAGTTTTCAATCAGCAAAAAGAGATTACGAAGGCTTTCTTTCTTCGCGGCAAAAAGGATTTTCCAAGTTACCTGGTGAGGCAGTTCAAGGGACCAACAGCATGCAAGAATGGAGCATGCTCAATGGTGACAGGCTACAAACACGAGCACTTTCCAATAGTCGTTGACGGACGGTCGACCTGTGCTGATCCTTCCAAGCCCGCACCAAGAGCCCTTACTGCCCTCATGGATTGATTCAAAAGGTTGTATGTGTACAGTTTTTTGCAGCTACTAAGTAGAGTATACAAACTCCCAAAGCATTATAAGAAGAGTGTTGTCATCGAGGACATGGTTAGTCTGCCAGGCCTTTAACCCATTCGTTGGGTTTTAGGCCGAGACTCTGCAGTATCTTTGGGCTTCTGGGACAAAACCAATCGCCATGAGGTAGAAACTATTGTTACCATGAAGAAGTGGACTCCTTGCTGTTGTTTCCGTTCCAAAATCTACTGGACTGAAAATAAGAAAAGTAGTTAAGCTTAAAGGAGGCCATGACATGTTGTCTTGTAAAGTTGGGGTTCATGGGAATGGAAATCCAAATATACATATATTTTTTCATGCCGATGGAATCTCTCGGAAAACTTGGTCTATCTAGTTTTTACAAGTTCAAGGCTAAGAGCATCAGCCCCCATGCCTTTCTTGTTGTTTTTACAAGTTCAAGGCTAGGCCGGCCCTGCATGCTTGCTCGCTCCATGACACAAGCATTACATGAGGCGTTAAATAGAGCTACTTCCTAGTTTAGATCTAGATTTCTTTTTTCCGTCAGCACCAAGCTGTTGCTCCCGACCCCGAAAAGGTGATGATTTTAATTTGGAGGTGAAGCATGAAAAATAAAAGGTAAGATGAAAATTATAATGATTCGGCATGCACGCTCAATTCTAGAAAGTCAATAAAACAAAAGGGAACGTTAAATGAAGACATTTTTTGTTGTATCAGAGTTCGATGAAATGATTATGCAATAAGTGATACGGGAGTCCTTGTGATTTTGATGAAATTAAGTCTACAAGATGGGCAGCTTCTTGATGAAAGATGATTAGGTCTTCAGTGTTTGAACTCTTGCATATTCCAAGAAAGACTCGTGTTCAAGTTTAAATCATAAGCAAAACATTGGCTGTCCTGCCAAGAAAAAAAAGAAAAAAAAACCATTCCACTCAAGCCCATTGAGGGCGTGCTAACATGTTCAAGTCTTTGGATCTGTAACGGGCATCAAAGGAGAAAAAGAAAAGAAGTAGTATGATCAATCTCATAAATGGAAAGAAATATTACATGCTCATAGCAGGAGAAGATTATATACAACAGCTATAAGATCAAAACCAACTCAAAACAAGAAAGGTCTCAGATTAACACTGGAGATGAGAAGAGCTAGCAACCTGTCCAGAGATCATGTTCTCAAGAAGGATTGAATTGGTAAGTTGCTTGACAAATCTGGGGTTACCAAGTCAAGAATCACAATGAACAGCTAACGGAAAGCACACCAGGTGTTTGTCAAGTTGACAGAAACGAAACGAAACGAAAACAGAAGGTTGTTGAATAGTAAATCTTTCTAGAAAGAATTAAGTTATACAAGTACAGAAAAAATTGATCTTGCCCGATTGCTCGGTTTGATTTTTATCTAAAATAAATAACTAAATTGAATTTTTTATTTTTTAAATTAAAAATCAAAACCAAATCAAAACTGATTCAAATCAATTAATTTTAATAATTCGGTATGATTCAGTTAATTAAAGTAAAAAATTGAGAAAAACTTATTTAATTTTTTTAGGCTATTTTTGAGCTTTTTTGTAATTTATTTTGGGTTTTTAATGAAATTTTAATGGGCTTTTCAAAGCCTTGTAATTGTTTTAAATAGCCTATTCTAATCATTCAATTTTCCTTTACTAGATTTCTATTTTCTCAAATCTCCAATAGCAAGAGAAATTTCACAAACACACACCAATAAATTAATAAAATTTAAATTTACAAAGCATGATAGATTTAACAAATAAAAAAAAAAGTTAATGTCTTTACAGAGCTTAAAGACAAACAACAGAGGAGCCGATATTATTATAAACACACCATACCAAAAATATAAATCTTTAATGTACAGATCATCCCAGTAAACCAGTAAAGAAGTGCATTAACAACATTGTAGAAAGATTTATTAATAGACATCGAAGCTTTCCCTGCAACAAAAACTCATTTAAGTGTTTTGCATGTAAATCAGAACATGTATCTATTTTTATTTTTTTTTAATCATGTATTCAAAAGCAATAATGATTGTTTGAATCAATTTTGAATATAATCTTCATCAATTATTTTGGTGAACCATCTCTATTAGTGTTGTCTCAAGTTTCTTAAATCTAGAAAAAAAAACAACTCCACAAATATTTAATGGGTTTTTCCGCTACCTCCATAAACAAATGAGGCCATTAAGCAACATAAATAATTATTTTAAAAGTAAATTCTTCTTTTAAAACTTGATCCCCCTGCCAATTATAATTAATGTTGACCAATAGCTAGAGTTGAAGAAGATAGACCAAAATAAAACGAGAAACTGGAGTTCCATTAATGTTGTTGTTGCTCCCATCAAATAGTTCCCTCTGCATGTTACTACGCCTGCACCTACACAAATACCGTGGAATCGGTCCATCATCCCCAATAACTCAAGTATGATTTGTGACCGCATCCAGTGTAATCCTTTGAGTTGGGTCTTAACAGGACAATTTTCAAGTCAAAATAGGATATATGAGGGATAAAAATAAAAGAAAACATGCTTGCCCAATAGAGGATCTTGCGAAGTCTACATCCTAGCTGAAAGGCCAACGTTGACAACAAAAAAAAATTTCTTGGTAAGCATGGATTGATTATTTGATCAAATTTGTAAGATTAAAAACAGTGAAGCTCTCAGTGTTGTCCCTGAGGACCGGATCACTTGTGAGTTTGTAGAGAGCCAGTATAAAATTCCTGTGGACACCTTTCTGTTCCTTCTCTTTTTTAAATCATCTTATTTGATGTGTACTTGTTCTGTTTTTTATATTGATTCATAAACTCAGTATTAATCTTCACAAGATCACACACACTGACACACAAAGTTTATCAAGCTCTGGTAAGAGAGATTGAAATGATACGGTCAAGGTGCTCTTATCACAGGTCGTACGGATTGATTATTTGATCGATGTCAATCTGCGTATTTCAGATCGATTTTGCTTCAAGAAAGCAATTCCACAACACAACACGGTCTGATTCCAAAAGAAAAATTACACGGTCCAGTATAACACTCGCATTAGTATTTCTACCAACTTTGTCGCATGTGTCTGAGGCCTGTTATAATTTGCCATCAAACAAAACACATAAGAATACCAGAAGCATATTTAATTTAGTCTTTTGGGCCATGTTAAAAATGATTTAACAAGTACATTTCAATCTTATAACAGCCTAACAACCTAATCACATAAATACTGGTAAACGCACTCAGGTGTGTCCTAACGAATCATACACACACATGATCTAGCATTAATATCCACAAGAAGCGCTGCCCCGTATATTGGTGTCGGCTGGAAGTAGCATCACATCTCCTGTCAAGAAATCAAATCTACAGTTGCGAAATGCCTGTTTATGGTTACAACTCTAGTTACAATTCACAATTTACACCCTTCATGACAGATCAGTAACTTTCCCTCCATGTAGCATCATGGTAAGAGGGATTGAAATGGCACCACCCATCTCCAATCCAAATCTCTCATGCATAAATCGAGAGAAGCAAACTGTCACCTTCTAATCAAAATTAGCAGGAATGTCAAGTTCTGTATCTGAAGGATTGGCAAGCTCAACCAGTGGTTCCTGCAAATCCCAAAACTTCATGAAATAATGCGGTGTCACTGGAAAGCCTCATATTTCCCAACATGTCATCCAAAATCATTGGTTAAGTGAATGATACCTTATCATAAACAACGTAAAAGAATTGGACATATTTTAGTGTAGAAATGAAAATAAAAAATAAACCTCTATTAAATTCAATATTTTTTGGACACCTCTTTGTTGTTTAATAGCACATAACCATATTTGTGTGCTCGGAGTTCTTTGTTTTGTGTTTCTGCTCAAGAAACCATTCTTAACTATGCGCAGTTGCACATTAATGCTATACCCATCCCTGGGTTCCTGTATCTTGCCCTTCCAAATTACCCCTCACGTTATAACAGGAACTCTTTCTCAAACATAAGTGACATGCCCAATGAAGACTAATCAATAGAAAATGCACTTTTAGCTCACCAACAAGGAAATCAAGGAGCATAACATATAGGACATGAGCAAACATGGCATCAGCACTTAGCAATCATGTAGTGTTCTCATCAATTGATGTTCATATATATACTATACCTGCTCATCATCATCTCCGGAAGAATGGATAACTCCCATTGGCAAAGTATTTGTAATATCTTCAGTAGCTTCTTGGAAAACCTGCACCAAATGATAGACACATGACCTGTTTGGGTAGGAAAAATAATTCAGAGGACAAAACCAAGCGTTGGCAGACATACTGATTTGGGTGTTTGATAAATTTCCAGAAACATATGTACACAGAAAAAAGAACAGAGTAAAAACAAATCATGTCATTGCTTAGCCACAGATGGGGAAAAAAAAAAAACTGCTTCCATCCATTGTAAAATTGCTGAAGCCAGAAAAGGCAGGAACTGCACAGTTTTAATCCAAAATCAGCAATAAATGGTTTTGAACAACCAATAAGTTCATTCACTTGCATATGATAAGGCTGGGATTGGAAGCATACCTCATCTGGATTGATAGAATGGTTGTTGAATCCTTCGCTAACTGCCTTAGAAAGATCTTTAGCAGTTCCCTGCATGCCCCAAAATCAACTTAGTAAGATGAAACATGCCAGTCCATTTATCAACAACATAATTGCAATGGTAAGGTGAAATTGTACATGCTCATCCTGGTTACCAGAGAATTCCCCTTCAATGATGGAAGGCTTGACTTCGATCAGTGTTTCCTGCAAATCCCATTAACATGAGAGGTTAAACCAGTCAAAACAAGATAGCAAATGTATCAGTGCCATTACCTCTACTATAAATATTCAAATTAGAATTGAGACTAAAATGTAAATTTCACTGCTGGATTCAGAATAAGAACAAAAAAACAAAGCCATTGCATGGAACTATCATGTACATGAAATTAAGATAAAGCAGTGACAGGCTAAAATAGGTAATCCTCATTGGCAAGCTCAAAACCAAGGTTGTAAGAGAGCAACAAGTTTTTAAAGCAACAATTCATAAAAAAACAGAATCAGCTTCACGAACCGAACTACACATTCTGAAAAGAAAAGCAGCTGTTACTCATGGAACATACAGGTTCTATTTGGTCCACTGGAAGATTCCTTCCTCCTTTACTGAGATCCCTCAATGTTCCCTGCATACTCAACAAGGGAAACATAGAACCAAAAAGATTAATAACGTTAGAAACCACAGAGAAGCTCGACCTGAAGCATGTCTGGAAATTATCGCGTAACCAATGATTTCTAATATAAAAAAAAGGTGCAATTTTAATCACAACCGCACAGGATTGAAAAAAATAAAAAGAAAAGAGAACTATAGGACCATTCACTACCTATGCTCCAAAAACATGGTTAATTTCAAACATTCACGTGGTTTATTGGTTTTGCAGAACTTAATTATATGCGTGCACATAAATTTATCACAATTTTCCCTAAGGGCCCCAACAATTAAGACTTCAAATGTCTAAATCCTAGGAGGGATGGGAAGTGGGGACTAAATTATTAAGACCTCGCTATGTAGTCCAGAGCGCTTGTTCAGCCTTTAAATGAAACAAGAAAAAAATCACATTTCAATCCTTTAATTTTTCATTAGCCATGTAATCAAGGAGTGCAACAGAAGATTGGATAATAAGATTACTCATCAAGTGTTATCCCTGGACCATTATGAGAAATGAGAAGTGGATTGTTCCTCAAATGCAGCATGAGTATCAGTGAGTCAAACAGTCAGTAAGGACATCGAAGTTGTTGCAAACATGTCCAATGACTAAATAAAAGCTTCTTTTTGTGTATTTTCATATAAAAAGGGCAACTAAATGAACACAATTGATATCGGGCAAGTGAAATGATATTAACTGTCTATAGGACTTTTGACCGGTGCACTGAACAGATTTGCATAGTTGAGCACATTACCTTTCTTGACAAACTTGAAGACATCAGAAACCAAGAGTTAAATATCACCATTTAGAAACACCTATAAACAGATATAACTCCATATGATTGGCAATTGACTGTTTAACTCTATAGCTCCATATGCATGCAAAGCCATCTCCATAACTCCAACAGTTACAGTTAAAATGAAGTTTAAAGCAAACAAACCTTATTTGCCCACATTAGTCCACAAGCATTGCATAAAGTCCTAGGTCCAGCAGGCCCACGACGCATTGCTGGAGTATTATTTTCACTAACACCACAGTGCTTACATCTCCGGACACTAAAAAGCATTGCAAGAACACATCATTGTCGTAAATATTTTTAAATGGAGGATCTCCAACCCAGATTATGTTTTTAACTCACACAGTTTCTGAAAGAGGGGTGCCATCCTGAAGGCAACTCTGACCAGAGTCCCAACTTGAATCCCCTGGATTTTCTTTTATGGATGCAAACTGCCCATTCTTGCGGTGCATTCTAGCAGGACAACAAAGAAGAGAGTGAGACATTGCCAGTACCAAAAAACTAGCAATGATATTACCAAACTTAAAGGATGTCTGGAAAGAGGTTTAATTATGTAGATTCACATTGTGACTCATTATTTCCACCCCTCACATTAAAGTACATTTCTTTCTGTGATAAGCATCTCCAACACCATCTGCTTCCTTGTTCCAATAACCACCAAATCATAGATGAGCACTTATAGGAGAGTATTTAAAGAAAATTTCCAGCAATAATTGCTGCACATTCAGCTGTCTCCATCCACTAAACTAAAAAAGGTTTTCACTCTTGGTAGCTCTCACCCAACCAGATATGTAAAAAGGAAATAAACAAATAAAATCATCTTGTTTTATTACAAAGAGAACTTGCTGGTCCTGGCAATCTAGTTTATTATTTTCCATGAACATACGCACTTAACATAATCAGATAGCAGAAGAAACATTTTTAAAAAGGCCAAATTTAAAGTTAAAAGGTTTAATTAGAAGTACCTCTGTGCAACCTCTTTTCGCACAGTGTATCTTATTTTCTTGTCAAAACATCTCTCCTTCCTTTTTTCACGGAACCTAACAAGAGAGGCTATTCTTCGTGAAAGATTTGAGCGCTTTGGGGTGTCACCCACTCCCTAGAGAATATAACAAAGGATGCGTAAAATGTAAGCTCAGGAAGCAATTGCATTGCTCTTGATAACCCAAAAACACAGCATTACCCTATTATTTTGATCATATTGCACTTCAATAGTAGGTACCGCAGTAGGTATATCTCGTCCTCCCAGAAGCAAGAGCACTGCTTGCACCTGACAGTCAAAACCAATAATATCATTCATTTAAAGTAAGCGAACTAGAGAACTATAGGAAGATCTCTGGAAAACTAATGGAAAGATGAAAAGAACAAAACAAATAATTGCATTAATTGTAAGTGTCCAAGTAATTAGGCTAATCCATGTATAGCAAGCAAATATGCATCCAATGTGATTGAAGAAGATGCAATCGATTTCTTCTGCAGTTCCCAAAAAACCACGGAAACAAATATACATAGTTCATGTAGAAGATTTCCTGAAAACCAAAAGCATCTCCATTCACGTATTAATGCGCACAAATTTGGTATTACTAAGAAAGCATCAAAAGTACGATTACTACTTTCCAACATATATGAAGTAAAAAAAGAAGAAAAAAAATTGTAGCACCAAAATAACAGCCTTCACACAAAATTCAAAAGTAAAAAATAAATGAATGTATAGTAACATTCCGTACAATAAATTAACAAATACGTACATAAGCATCGCATTCATACAGAATTCAAAAGTAAAACAGCCTTTACACTAAATTCAAAAGTAGAAAATAAACGAATATATAGTACCAATCCGTACAATAAATTAACAAATACGTGCATAAGCATCATATTCATACAAAATTCCAAAATATTAGAGTTAAAATTATGGAAAACAGAAAAAATGAGAGACCTTTTCAGGGGTAACAGCAGGGAAAACGTAAACTTCTCCTTCAAAAGAGAGAGTGAGTTCACTAGTCCTCGAAGCTATAACCACACCACCACCAGCTCCGTGGTTGTGCTCTGCCACACTCACACCTGAATTCACTTGCGCTACTGCTGCTTCCTCTTCCATGTCATCCATACCATCACCGTCTTCGTACTCTCCGTCGTCATCGTCCTCGATCTGTATTGGAGCTCGCGTTCTGTGGTCCTTGTACGGACGCGCCTGTAGGGGCTGTGGATTCGCCGCCGCCATATGAAACCCTAACCGTCACCACCGACCGTCGTGGAAATTGGAAACCCTAAGTTAGATCACTCACCAACTACCACCGCGCCTGTTTCATCGAAGAGGACATATTTTCTTTTAACTTAAATAAATAATGATAATGATAAGTTATCTAAATAACTGGAATCGGTGAGCTGCGAGTTATAATTTAACTTGAGGTTAGAAGAGAAGAAGAAGAAGAAGCTTCGAAAATGGAAGATAGAGAGCCCTCAAAAATAGCTAAGATTTGCAGGGTCTGCAGGGGCTCAATTTGGAAATTTCTTTTCATTTTCCCCTTTTTCTCTTGTTTTCTTTCTTTCAATTTCCCCCTTTTTTTTATTTTTGTTTTTATTTTTCGGATTGAAAGCGAAGACTTTGTCAACTTGTCGAGAAGGATTTCTATTTGTATTTTAATCGAGGAGTTTTCTGGGACTGCGCGGGAGCATGATGTTAGGATGTGGGGTAATTTTGGGTCCTTGATGCTTGTTTTCTGGTGGGGTCCATAGAGAAGACGGTTCGCATGGATGGATGATGGGTGATCGAATGATGGGCTGATGTGTTTTCGGATGATGATCCAACGGCTGGTACTAATAGACGATGGCGTGCGGTGGTGAGAATCAGTAACTATAGTGTTGGCGATTCCAAAGTGGGCCGGGTATCTTGGGAAATTACTAATCTGGGATAGTGTGATAAATGTACATAGCTTGCATTTATTTTGGACAAGCAGCGTCTTACAAATTACATTACAGTTACAAAAGAAACTGAATGGTCCGCATATTCCACTGTTATTACATCCACAGGGGACTAGAATAGTTCTCTTGCATTAAGCTGGTTATGCCTTGCAAATATTTGGGTGCTTTTTTGTTTTTGATATTCACAAGGATGTGTTTGGCTGTGGGTTCAGGGGATGTCCCTAACTTCTCTTTCGATCTCCTTTACACGTTGCTCATCGCTGAATTTATAGTGGCGTGATTGGTGTTTGGTGCTGCGCTGGCATTGAAATCCAGCATGATTGGGGCGTCGCCCTTGCTTGGAATTTCAGCGACCATTACCCATGTATACGCGCCTCACTTCTACGTTACCATTGATTTCAATATCGGGACACGTTGTGCGTTCGATCAGGGGAGAGTGGAGTGGAGGGTGGTGGGTGGAGTAGGCTCAAAAAGTTTTTTTGAAAACATTTTTAATTTATTTTTTATTTTAGTTTATTTTAATATATTTTAAAAATTATTTTTAAAAACAACTCTAATTATAATTTCAAATACTATTTTTATTATCTTTATCTCTTTTTGTTTTTGGAGTTCAATTATGACAGTTTTATTTTTATTTTTTAATTGGTGTAGTCATAATTATTTTTTAAAATATTTTAAAAAATTATTTTTATC
>Ga0307510_10007604_pt1 | contig 12909 bp, 11 predicted proteins | sample 12_EM_MG_FD_207224 | JGI IMG/M metagenome (GOLD analysis project Ga0307510, IMG submission 207224) | Populus trichocarpa ectomycorrhiza microbial communities from riparian zone in the Pacific Northwest, United States - 12_EM | ecosystem: Host-associated > Plants > Roots > Unclassified | place... | reverse complement strand
AGGACGAGAACTCCCGTGAGAAATGGTAGCCCTAGGGCGGACTCGTTGACCATGTCAGGTGATTTGACGGGTGTTAGAATCATGTCTCTGATCCTTATGTCCTTCGTGGGTCACGATAGGATGGAGATAACACAGGATACAGAAGTCTTTCCAAAGTTGAACAATAGCACCTTCAGTGCGATCAAAGGGCCATGATATGCCGAAACCGTGAAAGCATTGATCATGTACGCACCGCAACCACACCATGCGGACATCCATTGCCTAATGCTGAGTGCATCTCGGTCCCATCCAATATGATATAGGGTCCTCGAGCGACTGGGATGGCACGACTCGTCATGCATGAGGATGATCGAAATTGTAGAGATCTTAGACGGCTAGTCCCTTTTCAGTTGTGCGAAGCGCTAGCGCGCGATGTCATCCCAGGCAAACGGAAGCCCAGAAGGGGTGACGGATGTCGTGATGTTGTGGTAGTTCGGCGCACACCAATTTCCATCTGGGCCTATGAGATCGATTCCAGTGATGCTGACGTTTCGTCTGAGTCACCACAGGGGCACATTTCAGCAACTTAAGGCACCGTCCGTACAGCACAGGTAACTTACCACCTGATGGCCTTTATTTACTGTAGCGCCGAGCGTTGGAGGTCCGGGTAACTTGAACGCCGGTTGCGTGTGCGTCGAGGCAGATTTAGATTTGTCACAGCGCCTGTTCTGGCTAATGACACTGCAATGTTCTGATACATATCGCAAGGATGTCATGCGTAGAAGAGACCCTCGTACCTGTTTCGTACCTGTTACCAACTGTTCAAGTTGTACGCCGACGAAGCTCGAGGTGTTGGCGTTCTGTGGCGTCGTGGTCCACTGACCTCCCGTGAACATTATGAGGGGTCGAGGGGTCAGGCCTGTCAGGGGCCAAGCGCTTTCACATGGTTTCGTGTTGACTTCCGTCGGCTCCTTCAATTGAACAGTTGGGCGTTCTTTCCAAAGAACCGATTTACCCAAAACCACCAGTAGACCGATGTTCTTGCCGTGCCTTATCTCCCCAGCGCTTATTCCAGCGTGAACAAAAAATGTGACAAGACAAACCATTTTATTTTTATTTTTAATTTATAAGTTGTCGTTGTCGTTCCGGTCATCTCGGCACCCTTACTTGGCTAGGCACGATTTGTCTTTCAAGATGCTCCTTTTGGTATGTCGAGGGCGGTATCCTTTTTGTTGTCTTCGTGGTTCAAAAAGGGGCCAACTTGAAGAGGAAATTCAGCTAAGCTAACTTGAGGCAATACAGCATTTGGCGTGGTGGACACGCACGTTCAAAATCGATTGGTGTGTAACGAGACGTGAAAGCAAAACGCCATGATGATCAGATCCACACCTCACCCCGGTGCCTCGGTTTCGGTGGAGAGTAAAATGATGCAACGTGGCGGTGTGGGAAAGTTTAAGTTTTGATCACAAATCCCATTTCAAATCAAATCTGTATAAGCGTATTCCCCTTTCGGCAGTGACCCTATATAAGCACACACCCTATGTGAGTGCCTACCCGTGCCAACATGATGGATTCCTACCCTTTACACCTTTCCTTTCCACAGGGCATTCTGATAACGACCTCTGGCTTGTTATTCTACTCCCTTCTTCGCGTTACCTACAACATCTTCTTCCATCCCCTTTCGCGCTTCCCTGGACCTCGCGGTGCAGCATGTACCAGATGGTGGCTTGCGTACATGGAACTTGTTAGGGGGGTTAGTTTATCGACCATCCGCGCGGAACTACATCAACAATATGGTACGGTCCTTGACCAACATGGCCCCCTTCTGATCGCATCATTGACCTTTGCTTCGGCCGCAGGTGACATTATTCGAATCGCCCCGAATGAGGTAACATCCACACGTTAATCAGGTCGTCGGGCAACTCCGAATGCTCACACCGCGGACGTTGTCGTTGGCAGCTGCACTTTGCGAAACCGACGGCGTACAACGAGATCTACAATGGACAGAACAAGTGGGACAAGGACAGGGAATATTACCGGGCCTTTGACGTGGACGAGTCTTTCTTTGCGCAGACGGATTACCTTAAATCGAAGCACGGCAGGGGCCTGATTTCTAATATGTTTTCCAAAAGAGCCATCGTAGAACTCCAGCACCTTATTCGGGACCGAGTACGATCGTTTCTATTTTCGTTTTAGGAATGTCGCTTGACGTAATCGGTTTGCCAGGTGGATAGGTTCTGTCTCGCCCTCAAGGAACAGCACGCTGAAGGTGACTTATTCGAGTCGTTTTCGCTGGCTGGGCTCATCCTCGCACAGGCAAATCTAGCAATCTCTATCTCGGCTTCCAATGTTTCAGTGCAGATACAATCGCCTCATTCTTATTTGCTACTTCATTCGACCAATTGTCATTCCCTGATTTCCACGGAGACCTTATTGAAGGAGTTGACATAGCGATGCCTACCGTCACCCTCGCCAAGTTCTCTGCTGTCATTGTTTGGGCCATACACAACTGCCCAGATTGGCTCCTCAAGCTCACTTCTCCGAGACTGAACGGGGTGGTGGTTTTCAGGAAGGTGAGTCTGAATGACGTCTTCACCTCGTCTGCTGTAGCACTAACCCCGTCCAGACGCTCGCGGCCCAAATCAAGAGCATCCTGAAGAACCCCCGGCAATTGGACGATGCACCACACCGTATCATATATAGCGAGCTTTTGAGCCCGGCCGACAAGGGAGGCCCTATGCCAACGGCAGTACAACTTGAGAACGAGGCACAAGTTATGTTTGCAGCAGGGTCCCACACCGTCGGGACAACACTCATGGTCGGTGCCTATCACCTACTGCGCACCCCCGAGGCACAAAAGAGGCTCGAGGCCGAAGTGCGCGCCGCATGGCCTGTCCTTGACCAGCCTCCGAGCTACGAAGAACTCGAGAAGCTTCCCTTTTTGGCAAGTTTTCATTTTTGTTAGACGTGCCGTCGGAGCTGACTCGAAGAATGGAACAGACCGCCGTCATCAAAGAAACGTTGCGCCTCGCCGTACCAACGCCCGCTGGCCTCCCACGGGTTGTCCCACCACCAGGTGCCGTGATTTCTGGCGTAAGAATTCCCGGTGGCGTCCGTGTTTCACCCACATCTGTCTATTGTCAGCCATTCCTGATAACCTCAACAGAGCGTCGTGAGCCAGAGCGTCGTCTTCGTCTCGTTTTCCGAAGAGATTTTCTCTCGGCCATACGAATTTGTTCCCGACCGGTGGCTCCTGCCAGACTCCAAATCTCTCGATGCCTGGCTCGTGAGTTTCTCGAAGGGGCCCCGCAGCTGCCTCGGCATAAAGTAAGCGCTGAAAACGTTCCGCGGGTTCGTGTCACTGATGAACGAGATCAAATGTATCGCGTAGCCTGGCGTATTGTGAACTTTACCTCGCCTTTGCTCACCTGTTCCGTCGTTTCGACGTTCGTGAAGATCCGACCAGGTAGGGACAAAGAAAACCTTCTTGCCGCGTGACCGCGTCGCATAATGACTGACCAATCGAAACTTTGCGTGCTTGTGACAGGCCGGCCGACATGACGTGGTCCGAACATTTTCTGCCCCTCTTCGAAGGACAGCATTTTCACGCCTATTGTAAACCACGGCATGAATGATTCAAACAGTCATCATGCCATCTCACGTCATGATTGTATCCCGCACCTCAATACGATAGGAGTGCCCACCCACGATTTTGGTTTAATGTAATGAGTTTTTTTCTCAAGAGGCCTCACAATCACCGACCGTGTTTGCCATTACGATACGTTCGTATTGGGGATCCCTGTCATTCATGTTGTGTTGTATAGGCTGTGTAACTGATTTTGACACCCGTGGAGAGGTCTTGCCGAGACAGCTGATGGGCTATGACTACAGTACTACTAGGGAACACTGTCTTGATTACATAGGAATCCCGTAAATGAACCCGAAACTGATGGGGAACAATGAATGTCCTTGACGAGAATGGTGTGTGATTTCAGCATAAGTGTAAACAAGACTTCAACCAAACTTGGAAAACAGATCTACGTTCTACATAGGTACAATTAATAGCAATGCCATCGAAAAGAAAAGAGACAAAAACAAAGCTAGGTACTACAGATGACCCTCTGGTTCAAGAAGGTTAGTAAGACGCCCGCTATATCGACCGTACTCTGCTTTTCTGAAGTCGGCTGGCTTTTGGCCAACACAGTGCGGGCCTTCTCCAGCACCACCTTTAGCTCGCTCGAGATCTCCCCCGTCAGTCCTCTCCTCATCCGCTCCGTCATCACCGTCGACTCTCGCCTCGCCGAACGACGCTCTCCATGATTGACACTGGCCGAATCCCCCATCGTCATCTCCTCCGATGCCTCCGGGTCCGCACCAGCTCCAACGTCCAGCAGCTCCGGCGTCGTCACCCACGCGGCGAGCTGCGTCGTCGCGTAAAACAAGACCGACTCGACGGTCCGACGCGTCGCCTGGATCGCGGTCTTGACGTCCAGCGGTGTTTCCGACGGTCGCGTCGGAGACGTCATCGTCAGTGCTTGTCCCGCGGGTCGTGAGATGAGGTGGCCGAGGGTGTCCAGTGTGCTGCTCGCGAGCTCGATGAGCGTCCCCATCGAAGCAGGCTCCCCAAGTACCGCCTTCGAATGCTACAAAGAAGAAAGAGAGCGTAAGGGTAAGAGACTGGGTCACGTGGAGGTTTGGGTCACGTGGGAAGAATACTCACAGGGACGACGAGGGCCGATCGCGGAGGAAGGTATTGACTGCCGCGCAGGACTTCTTCCGCTGAGCTGATAGCGATGAGAGTACCTACGATGTTGTTCGTGAGGTTGTAGAATCGGTGCATCAGCTTCGCCAGGAAGGGTCGCGACACGGGATCGATGACCTCAGTGGCAATGGACCAAGAAGGCTGGAGGCGGCTATGATCCCTTTCTAGTTGCGCCCGCTCCTCTGCCGTCACGGGCTCGATGAGGCTTGCGAGGTGATTGGGATGTGATAAGGTGTAGTTGAGCTGCTGGAGCAGGAGTAGGGCTTTCGTGCAGAAGACCGACAGTATCTTCTGCGTCGTCTCGTTTCGGTGACCTTCCGGTGGCGCGGAGGAAGCGATGGAGTAAAAGAAGCCGACCACGCGTTCCATTTCTTCGACTAGAGGAAGCGTCACCGGATCACCGACGGTCCACGAGAGGGAGCGTGTGATTTGGTTCCCGCACAACTGGATGAAACCACTCGCCTCCGCCTCAAAGAAGTGCTTCTGCCAACCCAAGGCCGAGATGACTGCTGAAACGACGGATAGCATGATGCAATATGCGCAATGGGCAGGGCTCCGTTCGCCTGGAAGTTCGGGGAGGGTGACGTCTACCTGGCCAGAGCTGATGGCCATGGTTATGCTACTATTGCTGTAGGCGACCAGAACCCTCTCGCTAGCCAATCGCTCTGCCGAGGACTGGATGCTGGCAAAGGCGATGTGGAACGTGAGGATGTGAGGAGCGTAGAGCGCCTGTTTCCGGGCCCGGGTATGCTGGAGTACCGACAAGCCACTTAAGTCCGTCTGCACGAACAGCTCCATGCTGGATTGGAGGACGCTGGTTTCTTGACATCGTGTTAGCCAGTGGCTGGTCGATGGATTGATGTCTGTGCGAGTACACTGCTCGAATACCGCAACTAAAAGCTGCATGTCTACGTCCAGATCCATGTCCAGCCGTGTTCTCGCAGCATCAAAGACAAATCGAAGGGCGTCAATAACCAACGAAAGAGAGGCGTTGATGGTAGATGATGCAATCAAGCGGTACTCCGCGGAGAGATTCGGTGCCTTGGGCCGACGGGACAAGCGGCGAAACTCCATCGTACAGAAGTAGATGATTTGTAGTAGAGTGCGATGGAATGGTGCTTGAGACGCGTTGCGCACCGAGTCTATGGGTGACTGCCACTCGCTCAAGATGATATCGTGGACGCTCCCCATGACCTTCATGAAGCTGGCAACTTCCTCTTTCTCGTTTCCAATGGCCGCGCCCGAAAACCATGCCAGTTCCAGCAGCGCCAGAAGGATCACCAACCGAACACCATGAGCGGTGAGTATGATTTCTCCAGACCGTTTCTCTTGGGCAATACTGCCAGATATCGATGCTGCGATCGACAGTACCACAGGACGGAATTTAATGTCGCCTTGAAGGAAGGGAGAAGCTTTGACTAAAAGTGCTTGCCATGACTGACCAAGTTGGGTTGATGCGTAGGCTAGGGAGAGGTTGAGGTTGATGGAGAAGAGCGAATGAATAAGCTCATCCGCGCGGGCCACGGTCATATCCGTAGATTCAACGTTGGAGAGTTCCATTCGCAATTGAAGCGGCGCGCTCGCAAAGGCAAAGTCGTCTCCCAGCTCGCGTTCGCCAGCCAGCTCCCTGGATCCATAGTGTTCGAGAGTCAAGTCCGGAAAGTGTCCTCTGGCCGTCTCGGCGAAATCTGCGTAAAGAGTCGGGTCGTAGGCGTTAAAGATGGCATCGTGTAGCTGGTCCGAAAACTGGTCCTCGGTCCTGAGGATGCCTTCGATGGCATGGTAGCTTTGAGGCTTCGCTCGCTCTTCACCGGCTGACGGAGCCGGATCCAAGCCAATATCGAGAGCGGTGATCCGTATTGCAAAGGCCTTGGAGAGTACGCGGTATGAATGCGATGAGATGCTCTCGTGGTATGCGGAACGCAGATATCCGGCCACTTCAACCAGCTCGTTGCTCCTGTACTCCGGCGCAGGTGAGATCTCTTCTTTGGCAAGTCCGGCGAGCTGATTCCAGAACTCCGAGTTCTTCCTGATATCAGTTAACGTTGATTGGTGCTCCAATCCACGCTGCCATACAGCTACCAGGAAACCCAAGATAGCCGCAAGCAGCTGCGGGTTTGTTTCCCAGTACTCGTTCCAACTCGCCAGCATCTCCTGAGCGGCATCGAGCGCGCTCACACGCTTTCCTTTCCCCTTGCCATCCGCAGGGTCCTCTTTTGGGGCCCGAAAATGGCCGACAATGAAAAGATGGCCTAGAGCAGGCTCTTTTTCGACAGCAAGCGCCATAAAGCGCCACACACCGAGCCGCACGTCCAAATCATGGTATGGGTGTCGCGCTACCCCTACCAACGCCGTGACTGTTGCTTCTGGGTCGGACAAGTGACCAACCATGGACGGGGCAGAGAACTGCGACGTCGACAATGAAGAACAGAGTGCGTATAATAAACGGATGGATTCCAGTGGAACTGAGGGATCTGTTGTGGGGTCCTCGACAAATCCTGTAAGGACATCGAGGGGGTCTGCCTTGTATCGCCCTCCGCCAAACGACCCGCCGTTGCTGCTCGCCCTTGAACATAAGGTTTGTTCTAACAAGCAAGGCCCCTCGTCCGTGCGCATGCGTTGCTTGAATATCAGGCAGAGGCGCATGACACGTAGGTGGGATCGGAGAACAAGGTGTAGTCCGTGCAGATCGCTGAGGCGACGCGACGCGCGGATGCGGCGTGACACGGATCCGTAACTGGTAACGGCAGAAATCAGAGGTTCAATGCTGGAAGAAGTCGCCTTGGACACGAGTGCCTCGACGACGGCTCGGCTGACGATTGAAAACGGACCCTGCCCATCTGGCGGCACCTGGTCGAGGATATCGGCATACAAGCCTGACACGAGCTTCCCGACCTCGAAGCGTGTCCCAAGTTGTGCGTATTTCCACCCAACATGCTCGACCCACACCTCTATGTGAAGAAAGCGCAGCGCGCGAAGAAGTACTTCCTCCTTGATCTCAATAAGTCGTGCTTTGCCCTCGTGTGGCGCGAGTAAAGTACCGGATGCCTCGGTCCACAGCGCATGGATGAGATGTACCAAAGCCTGCGTGGTCGCGTACGTTCCGACTGCACGCTCGGCCTTCATCGCGCTACGACTACGTGAAGAATCGAATAACACGGTCGACGCACGCGCAAAGAGCCATACGCGAGGTGCATATCCCGGGAGTGAGAGCAGTCCTGCGAGTAAACCCATTGCTGACGTCATCAGGGCCGATTCTGGGGGGGTTCCAGGCCGTTGTCGCGCCGAGCGCATAAATGCATCTTCGAGGATGAGCATTGTGAGTTGGACTAGGTCTGGTGTGTCGCTATCTGCCGCCGCCCGCACATTGTCGTTATTTTCGAGCGAGCTAAGAACCTGTGCTGCGAGAACTTGATTATCCGATATAACTGTACGAAGCAAGTCCAGTGCAGCAGCCACAACGGAGCTGTCTCCATCCGGGTCAAGCTCAAGCCCAATATCTTCCAGGCGGAGAACCACGGGTGGCTGAGAGGTCGTGCGAGTCCCAACGGGAACGCTTGCGACAGGGTTGGATAAACCAGGGACTAGGCGTTTGCGCCGGACATAGTCGTATAAAACCTCGAGGAGGAGTTTCCAGCCAGAATGCTCACACTGCCATGAAACAATGATGAAATCCTCGCCGTCTTGACTGAGGAGACGACCCGTCGACCGTGCAGGTAGTATGCTTCCACCTGGGAGCTTTAAGGGCCGTAAATTGGTGTATGTAGGACCCAAAGCTTTTGAGGATGAGCCATATCGCTCAGGCACCTTCTCATATAGCGCTTGTGATCCGGTGCATGCGCTGACAGGCAGGACTTGTGTGTATGTCGGCAAATTCTCGAAGAAATATGAAACTTCTTGAGCACACTGCGCCCGTGCGTCCGTTAACGAATGGTCGTGTTGACGGTGGTCTACACTGGACAAAGGGTCTGCGTCCTTGAACCCGCAACCGATGAGTGCCCCAAGTAGTCGAAGTAGTGGCGTAAATTGAACAGGGAAGCGCGAGCGCGGGACATCGAGGATGGCGCGACGAGCTTTGCTCTTCGTCAAGTCATATTGCCAGAATTGCTGGCAAAGTCCGATTACTGAGCGCGTTTCACTCTGTCCGAGCAGCGCGACCCAAACGTCGATGAACGTATCAAACTCTGGAATGAGCTCGACGGGTACAAGCTCCGATATCGCGATGAGGAGGCCTATGCCACTTTGTAAGTCACGGGCATGATACTAGAAACAATACGGCGTACCTTTGACTACAGAGCGATAAGCCACCGCATTTGGCTCTGATATGGAAGAATCCGTCTTCCACGCAATGGAAGTCACAAAGATGGGAGTTGTTGTCAAGAGGGACAACAGGAGGTTGAGAAGTCCGACACTTGGGTCCAAGACACGTTGAAGCATTAGGGTATGTATTGGTTCGCGGTTCTTTGAGAAGGGCCGTCCGTTTTGAACGTCGAGAGAATCAAAGAACGACTGGTACGCTGGTGGACAGTCGTCAAGAACTAAAACAGTCGTCTCTAGACGTGCCACAATCAAGGCCCACGCGAGGTAGACGGCGGCATAATTGCTATCTCCGTGGGATGTGACTAGTTGGTGAATGCGTTTGAGGGAATCGGGATGCGATGTATACATGCCCTCCGTCGATGTGGGGCCGGAAATTTCGGGATTGCCATTGTCTGAGAATGTCTCGAGCTCCAGGACCTCGATCATGAGTAATACCCATACGGCGGCGCAGTCTTGCAATAATCTGGCGCCTTCGCCATCCAACAACAATGTCGCGTTATGCTGAACGGATCCGAGGTTTGTCTCATATGCTGTCTCGTAAATCTTGGTAACGATGGGCCCTTGACGCGGCACGAAGCTCCACATTGCCCAGAAGAGCACCTCGAGGAGGACAAGCTGGTCACGCAGGTTTTCTTTCGCCCAGCGAGAAGCGAGTCTTGGGTCGTTCGACGACGATTCGTCTAAAGGTGCGCGCGTCTTGCCCAAATAGTGGTCCACCACGTCTTTCACGAACGCGGGGCCATCGGGGATGATTTGGGGGAGGATTTTCGCGGCTTGAGAATGGAAAAAGGATGGCTCGTCTTCTTGCGCACGGAAGATGGGAACGAGAAGGCGCGCAAGGCATCGCCTCTCTGAGTGATAGAATGGGGAGAATGCATCCACGACTCGTTGAACAAAAGCGTCGTCGCCGTTCGACTCCAGCTCCTGGAGTACGTTTCCTTCGTTGTATAGGAAAGATCGGAAGAGGACGAGAGCTTCGACCTCGTCAATGTTGAACCTTACGCTGATGGCGAATATGAAAGCCTTGTCTGCCTGTTCAACCTGAACGAGAACGCCATCGCGTAGTGTGACCGAACCATTGTCGACGCGTTTTCGAGAGTCTGCGTTTGGTTTTCCGAATGGGTCTCTGAAGTTCTTCAGGACGTCTATGCGAGCTTGAAGAATCTCTTCCGTTTGCTCTGGCGTCGTGTTTGCCTCATAACCAGACAAAAGAAGGTGAAGCTGCTGGTACGTCCTACGGCAGGAGTGAGAACAAGGCGAAAAGGGGTGTAGGAAACGTACACGTCGATTAATTTCGACCGTTTTGATGACTCGGCAGCCATGTCTTGGATGGAGGCAGTTGAAAGTAATATTCAGAGCGCGCTCAAGCCGACGCGACTCGCCACGCGTGACCGACGGCGACAATGACAACAACAACAACACAATACTTTGATCGTAACACGAACACGACGAACAACCAACTTGCAAGGTAGCTCTTCTCTAACGCACGCTTCGGGTACCGTGATGCCTCCTCGAAGACGACCACAATTCACCCAGGAGAGCGTAGAGCAACAACTGCAGCAGATCCACCTCCTCGACCAATCCTCCTCATCCGAGAACCTCGAGCAACTTGGTCCCATCATCAAGCAAATTCACACGAACAGACAGCAAGACGCCTATCTCCGCACGCTGCAAGCACTAATCGAATCTAAGGATGCCGAGATAGAAAAAATCTGCAGAGACAACTATCAGGACTTTAGTTCTTCTGTCTCAACCCTCTTCGCCGTTAAATCGTACACACACAACCTACGTGACAAGATTGGCACCCTTGACTCGTCCGTCTCGCAAATCGGGCGCGGTCTTGCAGAGAAGAAGCGCGCGCTGCTACAGTCAAAGAAGACAGCGGCCAACCTGGATGAAGCGATCGATAGCTTACAAGCCAGTTTGCGGATCTTGGATGTCGTGGACCGGGTGGGCGAGATGATAAAAGAGGGAAAGTATTGGAGTGCTCTCCGGGTGCGTGACAAACCTGCTATTATACCCCGACATCTATCTTGAAAACTATCCAGTCCTTAGAAGACATACAGAGCATGCCCCAGTCATCACTATCTCAGACCCCGCTATTTCAGCACATACTCATGTCACTTCCTTCTCTGCGTGGGCAAATCAAGGACTGTGTCACTGCCTCGACAAAACAATGGTTGTTGGAGATCCGTAACCTTACAGGCGACGTTGGGAAACTTGCCCTCGAAGCCATGGAGAGCCGAGCGAAGCGGTGGCGGTCTCGCAGAGAGAAGGACCCTATGTTACGACTCAGTCGCGTCGGCAGTGCCGCAGAGGCTGTTAGCTACGAAACGACAGATGGTGTGTGCTGCCTCTCATCGCCTGTGTTGGTTGTTTACCTGACATGTCAGTAGATATGGTGCTGGAAACCTTAAAAGTAGACTTTAAGCCATTGTATCAGAGTATTCATATTTACACCGCCTTGGACTCTCTCGACGAGCTCCGGAAATCCTACCAAGCTGACCGCAAGGTACGCTCGTCCAAGGGAATATTTAATTGTATCCACTACTCACCTTTCAAAAGGCCCAATCTGATCTCATACTTCCCGTACCCCTTCAATTGTCATCCCTAGTTCCGCTGACCGAGCAAATAATCGGCTTTTTCATAATCGAATCGCACGTTCTCCTGACGACAGGCACGTTCCGATCAAAAGCCGAAGTTGAAGAACTCTGGGATGCGATCGCTGCTAGGCTTGCAGAGGCGGTGGACGCAGCACTTCGGAACGTGACGGACCCAGATAGCTACCTGCACGCAAAAGAGACGCTGATAGGGTTCACCCTCACCCTTGAGGTATAAAACCTCTATTGATGGATTTGGCGTTGTTCTAACTCCGTGCGACTCCTTAGGCATATCAATATTCGACATCGTCTCTACACGCGTCGGTCTTCCGCCTATTTGAGAAGTACGCCACTTTACTCGAACAACAATTCAGCAAACGCTTCAAAGACGTAAAGTCTACTGCTGAAGTCTGTGGCTACTTTATTTACATGCAATTTCTAGATCGTGGTACAAGATGACTATCAGCCGATGCGTGTCGACAAGCAGATGGAGAAGGACGCTGTCCTGAAAGTTGTCTGGCTAAGCAGCGCTGAGAAGGCCGAGTTAACCAGGTAGCAAATCTACTACTATCTTCTTGGCCCTATCTCGCTCATTTTTTCCCTCCAATGATCGCAGTGCCTCAGCACCTCTCAACTTCCCTTGGTCATTAAGCTTCTATCTTTGTTGCGAGGATGTACGTTGTCCGCTCTCGCACTCCCTTTACGGCGCTCATCGGTCCCAGATTCGGGATTTCGTCCACCGATTTTATCAGTTTGTTGAAGGCGTATCTCAACACCATCGGAACGTTGATGAGTTAATGAGCAAGGTAATATGGTACTTGATCCCTTGTAAGCACGAGTGACGAACCTTCCCGCAGTCGCTCGATACCATTCTTTCCAACTACGTCAGCGACGGTTACGGTGGCAACCTGACGAAGACATCAACGCTCTCCCAAGTAGCGCAAATCATCACCAACCTCGAGCACTTCGAAATCGCCTGCAGCGAACTCGAACGTTCCCTAACCGCCCTTCGGTGCGCTCTCTCTCTCTCTCGCGCAACAACAATTCCACCCTTTCGCACGTTAACACTCACTCATCAACAAAACACCCCCCCAGCTCGGCTCAACGCGGAAGCACGATTCACCTCACAGCCTCGACGTCCTTCAGCAAGACGCAAACGCGCGCCTCGACGCGCATCATGTCCCTGATCAACTCCAAGCTCGACGACTTTTTCGGGCTCGCCGAGTACGACTGGACGCCGCCCACGCG
>Ga0307510_10007603_pt1 | contig 12910 bp, 6 predicted proteins | sample 12_EM_MG_FD_207224 | JGI IMG/M metagenome (GOLD analysis project Ga0307510, IMG submission 207224) | Populus trichocarpa ectomycorrhiza microbial communities from riparian zone in the Pacific Northwest, United States - 12_EM | ecosystem: Host-associated > Plants > Roots > Unclassified | place... | reverse complement strand
GTGCCGGCCGGCTGGGTTCGTGGACCACGTTCAATTTCAACGTGGGCTACCAGCTGCCCGATGACGCCAGCATCAGCCTGATCGTGAACAACCTGCGCAATACCAAGCCGCCGGTGGATCGTTCGTATTACGGGCTGCCGTATTTCAATGCGGGGAATTACGACATCTACGGTCGATCGTTATTCGTGGAGTTCAACTGGCATTTTGGCGGCAAGAAATAACCGCAATATAAAAAGGCTGTGGATAAGTAGGGGTGCCTTCTGGCACCCCTATTTTTTTGCGTATTTCGCAGAGTTTTTCGAAGGTGAAAATACCGTCACATTCATGAAAAACATTGAAAGGAAGAAGAAAGAAAACGAGTGGAAGGTTGCTAATTGGAATTTAACAGTAAGCCTTGGCAATTCTTAACGCCAAAGCCCGCAACGAAGGGGAGCAATCGTTGCCGGTGATAGTTCAATTGCATGGATGCCTTGCCTTTACTTGTCCGGAGATGCACATGTCCTTGGGGAACACATCACGCCACCGTGGGGCGCTTACGCGTCGCGCGCTTACGATTGCCGTTACTGCCGGCCTGGCACTTGCCAGCAGCGCGGTGTTCGCGCAGGCCACCGTCGGTACTGTCTTCGGCAATGCCGATGCCGGCTCTACCGTCACCCTTACCAATAATGGTAATGGTTCCGTCCGCACCATCACCGCCGGCGCCGACGGAAAGTTCCGCGCAAGCTCGCTGCTGCCGGGCGACTACACCGTTACCGAAACCGGCGGCACGCACAACGCCACGCGCACCATTACCGTGGTGGCCGGTCAGGGCTTCAATCTCGACCTCGTGCCTGCCGCGGCACCGTCCGACACCAGTGCGCAGAACCTCTCCACGGTAAGCGTCACCGCCAACGCCCTGCCCCCGATCGACGTATCGACGGTGCAGACCAGCACGGTGCTGACCGCTACCCAGATGAAGAACCTGCCCATCGCCCGCAACCAGACCGCCGTTGCGCTGCTGACGCCCGGTGCGGTAAGGGGTGACGGCGCGTTTGGTAACCTGGCCTCGTTTTCCGGCGCATCGGTGGCCGAGAACAGCTACTACGTTAACGGTTTCAACGCGACCAACTTCTTCCAGAGCCTGACCTTCGCCCAGGTCCCGTACGAAGCCATCGACCAGGAATCGGTGCAGGATGGCGGCTACGGTGCTGAATACGGCAACTCCACCGGCGGCGTGGTCTCGGTGCAGACCAAGCGTGGTACCAACGAGTGGAAAGGTGGCGTCGACGTTACCTGGAACCCGTATTCGCTGCAGGCCTCGCAACCGACGATCTACCTGAAGAACGGCCAGATCTCGCAGATCAACAGTGGCAACAAGAACTTCCAGCTGGCCAACAACGGTGCGGCGATCAGCGCCGCGGCCCCGGGTTCAGCCACCGACTTCGGTAGCCGCGTGAGCGCCTGGATCGGCGGTCCGCTGATCAAGGACAAGCTGTTCATCTTCATGCTGGGCTCGGAGACGCGCACCAGCGACAGCGCCTACGGTGGCTGGTTCAACAATGGTGGCGACGTATCATCCACAGCGGGTGGCGGCTACCAGAGCACCGACGAGAAGCAGCCCTATCACTTGGTCAAGTTGGACTGGAACATCACCGACTCCAATATCCTGGAGTACACGAACTTCGGTGATACCAATACGTTCAAGTCCAAAGTGTATAACTATGGCTTCGACGCGCAGAACAACCCGTACCGCGGTGACTACCTTGGCTACGACTACCAGAAGTCCGGCGGCCAGACCAATATCCTGAAGTATACCGGTTACATTACCGACGACTTTACCGTCAGCGCCATGCTGGGCCAGAACATCAACAACCGCGCCAACTACGCGGTAGCCTCCAACGGCGTGGTCGAAACCTACAACGGCGATATCAATACCGCCGCCAACTCGCCGGGTTGCCCGCGCATCTCCGACGCACGCACGCCCGTCAACAACGGCACCACCCAGCCTTATCCGTCATGCGGCTTCGTTGGCTCGCTCAACACGCCCGACGGCAAGGACAAGAACCGCCAGGGCCGTATCGATTTCGAATACAAGCTCGGCGACCATGACCTGACTGCCGGTTGGGGACGCACGCGCTTCACCTCGACCACCGGTTCGGCGTATGAGGGTGGCGCGCTCTACACGTACTCATCGATCCCCAACACCATCACTGACAGCAGCGGTGCGACCGTCGTCGTCGGCGGTCACGAGCCGACGGCGGCGCCGGCCGATAACGTGGTCGATCGCACCATTTTTGCAACGGGCGCCAACGTCGGCCTGACGCAGAAGTACTACTTCCTGCAGGACGCCTGGCATATCACGGATAACTTCCTGGCCCGCATCGGCATCCGTAACGACAGTTTCTCCGACGAGAACGGCCTGGGGCAGGAATACGTGCACCAGGCGCATAGCTGGCAGCCACGCCTTGGCTTCAGCTGGGACGTCCACGGCGACTCCACGCTGAAGATCTTCGGCAGCGCGGGCGACTACTCATTGCCGCTGGACGCGGAAGTTGCCCTGCGCGGTTCCTCGGCATCGATCTATTCGAACCAGTACTTCAGCTACACCGGCGTTGACCCGGTCACCGGCGCGCCGATCGGCCTGGGTGCACTTCCAGCCAACTACGCCGCCGCCTTCCCGGACCGCGGTACGATCCAGTACGCCAACGGCGAAACGGGCAAGACCCCAAATCCAGGCGCCTCCGCCAGTACGTCGCTCAAGCCCTTCAAGCAGCGCGAGTTCATCCTGGGTGCGCAGCAGCAGGTTAACGACTGGACCTACGGCGTGAAGGCCACCTACCGCAAGGTGCTTACCGGTACCGACGACGATTGCGATCTGCGTCCGGTGTATGCCTATGCCAATGCGCACTACGGTACGAATCTGCCCACCGACCAGCTTGGGCCGGCGGATCCGAACCTGCCCGGTGGCTGCTTCATCTTCAACCCGGGTAGCGCGGTTACGCTGAACTTCCCGCTGGATGAGTCGGGCAAGCTGTATCCGATCCACCTGAGCGCGGCGGACATCGGCGAACCGAAGTACAAGCGCAACTATGAGTCGATCGAGCTGACCGCCGAGCGCGCCTTCGACAACACCTACTACCTGAAGGCGTCGTACGTCTGGGCGAAGACCCGCGGCAACACCGAAGGCCTGGTGGACTCCAACATCGGCCAGTCCGATACCGGTACCTCGGAGCTGTTCGACTACCCTGAACTGATGGAGGGTACCAACGGCTTCCAGCCCAACGATCGCCGTAATACCGTGAAGATCTACGGTGCCTGGCAGGCCACGGACGAGTGGCTGTTTGGCGCCAACTTCGTCGGCCAGACGGGTCGTCCGGAAAACTGCTATGGCCTGAATCCGGTGGATAACAACATCGCCGGGGCCTACGGTTCGGGTGCATACCTGTACTGCAACGGCATGATCGTGAAGCAGGGTTCGGCTGGCCGTACGCCACCGACCTGGAACCTGGACTTCAACGTGGCCTACAAGCCGCAGTACGTGAAGGGCCTTACCCTGCAGGCCAACATCTTCAACCTGTTCAATAAGCAGCGCTTCACGACGATCAATGAAGTGGGTGAGGACGGCAGTGGCGCTTCGCTGTCGGGCACCTCGTACAAGATCCCGACCAGCTTCCAGTCGCCGCGTTACGTGCAGCTGTCGGCTCAGTACGACTTCACGCTTTAAGTTCGTTTCATAACAAGAAAAAAGCGGCCGCCTTTCCCGGGGCGGCCGCTACCTTCCCAGACCTTGACCGCCGTCCGCGAGGACGGCGGTTTTTTTTTGATCGCAGGAAACCCTCGGAATGTGGCGCCACCAAAATCCGTAATTTCCTGCGTATAGGAATTTTTCTCGTAAGAATTATTCCTAGAAGGTGGCAATTCCTTACCGTTCGAAAGCTTCACGAAAGTGACAGAAAACACATCATCGCTTCATGCCGTTTTAACGAATCGCTCCTGGTCGTTCTACCAGGGCCCGCACCGAACGGGGAGATCGGTGCGGGTGACGTGTCGTCGCAAGGACGCGTTTGTCAATTTTTAGTCTGGAGAAGTACATGTCGATTTATCGCAGCGCTGCGGTCGCAGCCATGCCTACCATGGGGATTGCCGAATGATTACCGCCAAGAACCGTGGGCTTTTCCGCCCGCGCAGCCTCGTACTTGCCGTTGGCGCCGCGCTTGCCATGGGCGCATTCGCGCCCGTATACGCCCAGAGCACCGTGGGCACCGTGTACGGCGTAGCCGATGCAGGCGCACAAGTGACCTTGACCAACCTCGGCAATGGTGCGGTGCGCACCGTGACCGCCGACGGCGAAGGCAAGTTCCGCGCCACCGCGCTGCTGCCGGGTGACTACACCGTCACCGAAACCGGAGGCGCGCACAATGCCTCGCGCACGATCACGGTCGTGGCCGGCCAGGGCTTCAATGTCGAGCTCGTGCCAGCCGCCAACGCAGCCAGCGGTGTCAGCGCGCAGAACCTCTCAACGGTAAGCGTGACCGCCAACGCACTGCCGCCGATCGACGTATCGTCCGTGCAGACCAGTACGGTGATGACCGCCAGCCAGATGAAGAACCTGCCCGTCGCCCGCAACCAGACGGCGGTGGCACTGCTGACGCCCGGCGCCGTCAAGGGCGACGGAGCCTTCGGCAACCTGGCTTCGTTCTCCGGCGCGTCCGTGGCCGAGAACAGCTATTACGTCAACGGTTTCAACGCCACCAACTTCTTCCAAAGCCTGACCTTCGCCCAGGTGCCGTTCGAGGCGATCGACCAGGAGTCGATCCAGGATGGCGGCTACGGTGCCGAATACGGCAACTCCACCGGCGGCGTAGTCTCGGTGCAGACCAAGCGTGGTACCAACGAGTGGAAGGGTGGCGTCGATGTCACCTGGAACCCGTATTCGATGCAGTCCAAGCAGCCGACGATCTATCTCGGTAATGGCCTCCTGTCGCAGGTCAACAGCGGCAACAAGAACTTCCAGCTGGCCAATAACGGCGCAGCGGTAGCCTCGGCCGCCCCTGGCCAGGCCACCGACTTCGGCAGCCGCGTGAGTGCCTGGATCGGCGGCCCGCTGATCAAGGACAAGTTGTTCATCTTCATGTTGGGGTCGCAGACTCGCACCGCCGACAGTGCCTACGGTGGCTGGTTCGACAACGGCGGTGATCCCACCGCGTCGGCCGGCGCCGGTTACCAGAGCACCGACGAGAAGCAACCGTACCACTTGGTCAAGCTGGACTGGAACATCACCGACTCCAACATCCTTGAGTACACCAACTTCGGCGATACCAACGTCTTCAAGTCCAAGGTTTACAACTACACCTTCGACCAGAACAACGATCCGCATCGCCAGGACTACCTCGGCCAGACGTACAACAAATCCGGTGGCCAGACCAACATCCTGCAATACACCGGCTACATCACCGACGACTTCACCGTTCGCGCCATGCTCGGCCAGAGCATCAACAACCGGTCGAACTACGCCATCGCCGCCAACGGCATCAAGGAGCAGTACAACGGCGATATCAACACCGCACAGTTCTCGCCTGGCTGCCCGTCGATTACCGACAACCGAACCGTGGTCACCGACAACCTTGTGCAGAAGTACCCGACCTGCTCGTTTGCCGGCACCCTGAGCACGCCGAACGGCAAGGACACGAACCGCCAGGGCCGCATCGACTTCGAATACAAGCTCGGCGATCACGACCTGACCGCTGGCTGGGGCCGTACCCGCTTCACGTCAGTCACCGGCCAGGCCCTGGAGGGTGGCGCTTCATACTCCTATTCCTCCAACCCGGCACGTGACCCCTCCGCCGACCCGGCTGACAACGTCGTGCGCCGTACTATCTTCGCAACCGGCGCCAACGTAGGCCTGACGCAGAAGTACTACTACTTGCAGGACGCCTGGCACATCACGGATAACTTCCTGGCGCGTATCGGCATCCGCAATGACAGTTTCTCCAATGAGAACGGCCTGGGCCAGGAATACGTGCATCAGGCGCATAGCTGGCAGCCACGCCTGGGCTTCAGCTGGGATGTGAACGGCGATTCCACGCTGAAGATCTTCGGCAGCGCGGGCGATTACTCGCTACCGTTGGATGCCGAAGTGGCCCTGCGCGGCTCGTCCGCGTCGAACTACGTTCGCCAGTACTTCAGCTACACAGGCGTCGACCCGCTGACCGGCGCGCCGATCGGCCTGGGCCCCGTCCCGGCCGACTACGCCGCTGCCTTCCCGGCCCGCACGGCGATCCAGTACATCAACGGCGAAACCGGCCAGACGCCGAACCCAGCGGCCTCCGCCAGCACGACGCTGAAGCCGTTCAAGCAGCGTGAGTTCATCCTGGGTGCGCAGCAGCAGGTCAATGACTGGACCTACGGCGTAAAGGCCACTTACCGCCGCGTCCTTACCGGTACCGATGACGATTGCGATCTGCGTCCGGTGTACGCCTACGCGAACGCGCATTATGGTTTCAACCTGCCGACCGACCAGCTGGGCCCGCAGGATCCGAATCTTCCCGGTGGCTGCTTCATCTTCAACCCGGGTAGCGCGCTCACCATCAACTTCCCGCTGGATGAGTCGGGCAAGCTGTATAAGATCCACCTCAACGCGGACCAGATCGGCGAGCCGAAGTACAAGCGCAATTACGAGGCAGTGGAGCTGACGGCCGAGCGTGCCTTCGACAACACGTACTACATCAAGGCGTCTTACGTGTGGGCCAAGACCCGTGGCAATACGGAAGGCCTTGTGGATTCGAACATCGGTCAGGCCGATACCGGCACCTCGGAACTGTTCGATTATCCAGAGCTGATGCTTGGCACGAACGGCTACCAGCCAAACGACCGCCGCCACACCGTGAAGGTGTACGGCGCGTGGCAGATGACCGACGAGTGGCTGATCGGTGCCAATGGTATCTTCCAGACTGGTCGTCCGGAAAATTGCTACGGCCTGAATCCGGCGGACAACCTGATCGCCGGCGGCGGTTACGGCGACGGTGCGTATCTGTGGTGCAACAACGGCATTGTCAAGGCGGGTTCCGCCGGCCGCACGCCGAACACCTGGCAGCTTGACCTCAACGTGGCCTATAAGCCGGCGTACATCAAGGGCCTGACCCTGCAAGCGAACATCTTCAACGTGTTCAACAAGCAGAAGGCCACGTCGATCAACGAGCTGGGTGAAGATGACTCGGGTACGTCGCTGCGCGACAGCACTTATAAGATCCCCACCAGCTTCCAGACTCCGCGGTACGTGCAGCTGTCAGCACAGTACGACTTCTCGCTTTGATGGTTTGAATAACTAGAAAAACACGGCGGCTGTTCCCGCAGCCGCCGAAGAGCATCTCCCTGGACCTGGCCACCGTTTCCCCAAGAACGGTGGCCTTTTTTTATCTCGTCTGCGCGGTGGACATGCTGCGGATTTCTGGCATGACGCGAACGGCACCGTCGTAGGTGGCTCGGGCACCCACGGCCTTGAACCTCTGTAGATTCGCCAAGTGAAGGCTCCGGGCAACGGTTCCGCGTTCGGTATCAGGATATTTCCGCGCCATCTCAAGCAGCTCCTTCTGAACAATTCTAAGTTCGCGAGCGCATTGGGCATCCGTCGCAGGAAGCCGCACGGTAGTTTCACTCGCTACATCGTCAGCCTCCGAATCCAGTGGTAGCAGTACTTTGATCACGTTATCCAAGGCGCCATTGGCGGCGACCCGGGCCCCCTGCAAGTTGCTGTTGCTCAGGTGCGCCATCGCGAGGATCAGACGGGCGATCGCGTCGTTCGGCGTCCGGGATGTGTCTTCATTGGCGACGACCCGCTCGAACTGCTCGATCGTGGCCTTGAATTCCGTCCAGGATGCTTTCTCGTCACACGAAGTGGATGGAAGCTGGTAGGGCCATTCTGCACAGGGCTTATTGACACTCGCATGCATTACCGGATCAGGCGCGCCGGTAGAAGAAGCCGTATCCAGAGATACCAGCACGCCGACCATCAACCTGTCGCTCTGAAGGCTGGAGTCAAGCAGTATCTCGTCTGTCGGACTACCGCGACCCGAATCACTACCCGACGAAATAGGTGATGTCCACGACGATACAGGACGCGGCAGGGAAAACTTCTTTGACGAAGCGATGTTTTCGTCTGCACGCACCAGCGATGTCTCGCGCGTTGGCAAGAAGGCGTTGCGGTTTCGACCAACATGGCCAAGGCGAATGACGAACGGATCCGGATGCTTGGTCGACCTGGCTGGCTCCACTGTCTGTGGACGATCAATCACTTCAGCACGCGAAGGCTCGTCATCGGCTTGCGGAACGGCGTTGCGGTCTAATGGGGTCCGGACGACGACACCCGGGTATATACCTGCACCCAGGCGCTTCGGTATGGCAGCACGATCTTGACGCACCGGGGTCTGCGTCGCGGTCGCGTCCAAGGCCAGTTTCTCAAACATGGCCCGCCGAGTGGCGAAGTTCGCTTTATGCTGGAGGAAGATCGCTTCAGCTGCCGACCTCGTGTCGCCAGGCCTACGGTCCTGCACTCGTTCAGACGAAGCCGCATGAGGTGATGGATGAGGCAACGGCTGGGAACCCGCAACGGCTTGGCGGATCGAAACGTCTCCTGACGTGTTCGCTACAGATGATGGGTGCACTTTGCGGGCTATGACCCGATCGAGCGTAGCTCTCGCGTCACTGGGATTGATCCGAGCGACCTGTCCGCCGAACCGTGCGGCCAGTGAGGCTACTCTTCCAGATGTCAGAGGCATGGGATACGTCCGTGTAATAAATGCGGTGTGATTGGATCAAGTAATCGCGTGCACTAGAAAAGTACGGCAGGTATCCCCGCAGCCAAAGAGCACCTCCCTGGACTGGGCCGCCGTTCCCCCAAGAACGGCAGCACTTTCTAGCCAAAGCTTTGGAACGTGGACATGGTTCGAATGACCGGCAGGAGCTTATTTGCACCACTACAGGCAGTCTTGGCATCCACGACTTCGAAAATACGCTGGGTGGCTGAATGCAAACTCCGCGCCGTCACCCCGCGTTCCGTACCAGGGTGCTTGCGCGCGATATGAAAGAGTTCTTTTTGGATAACGCCCAGCTCGCGAATGTAGTCAACATTGGTGAGTGACCTAGGTGACCCCATTGTGTCAAGCGCATCCCCAGACGCCACTTTCGACATAACAGTGATATCAAGACCGTCGAAGACGTTGTCCGACCCCACTGACGGGAGCGATGAGCTGCGGCTTGATACTCGACTCAGGTCGCTGTTCGACCTCTCATTCGAGTCCGTGTTGCCGGGAACGAAATGAGAGCGCGGCTCAATGTTCTTGAAAACAAACTTTGTCGACGCCGATCGAACGGCGTCGATACGTTGCGATGCGATTTTGAGCGCTTCATCAGGCCCGTTTTCCAGCAGGACACGCGCAACCTCGTTACTGAGATTCCGCGCCGCGTCGCCTCTTTGTGAACCGCCAAAGAGGTGCACCATGCTAGCCAGTTCCCCCCGACGGCTGCGCAGCACTTCGGCGGTGTGCCGTTGGACGTCCTTTCCTGGCGAAGGTACAGCACCGTGTTGCGATGCCTGTGAGGTGTGCCCGTCGCCTATACGAGACTTTACGTTGATGATGAAGTTGCGAAATGCTCCACTGAAGCCCGTCGAAATCTTTTGAGACAAGGGTGGTGATATCTCTGCCTTGGAGGAAGGCGAGGAATCGGTAGCCGACGCGCTGAGCGATGTTTTCCCGGCCAACCTGGCCTGCGGCAAACTTGAAACCCGCCGCGATCCGACCGTCACCCAATTGGGCTCAGCGTCGGTCGCTCTCGCACGCAGGTAGTCCTTTGCCAGGACGGTGGCCTTCTGGACGACCATATCCGTGTGGTCAGGTGGCATCGACTTATCCAAAGCGGGCCGATCCTGCAGCGAGAGTGACCGTCGGGCTATGGCACGCTCCGCCAAGCTATTCTGGCGCTGTCTGAACTCGGGATCGACGCCCGACTCAAGGGTGTAGGTGGATCGACCTTCCTCTTGGGAGTGAAGTCGCACGAGGCGTGGCGCTCCTCGCACGCGACCGCCAACCTGGTCGACACACCGCAAGGCGTTGGTGAAACTCGTCTTGCTTGCCGCCTGTTTCACCGCGTCGATTAGAGAAGTGGTGAGTTTCGCGAAGCACTGAAGGGAATATGCCGGGGTCATGGTGATCCTGTCACGAGACAAATCATGCGGACGGGCGCGGGGGCAGCGGGGGCCGCAGCACTTCATGCACGGCATCGAAATCACCCGCCCGGTAGAGCTCCGCGGCGATCGACTGGAGCATTCCACGAATGCGAATGACATCCGGGTTGTTTCGTGCATGGGACAGTATTATTTGCTCGTGTGGAGTGGACCCTTCATCGTCACCATTCACGTGATCGGTAAACCGATCAAGGTCTGTATGGGAAGAAGCCAACACTCGCAAGGCAGCCTTCGACTGCGACGAGGGAAACTCGCTGACGCCATACCGCAAAATGCTCTCGTGCCAAGGCGCACTACGTAGAGTCGCGAGTGCATTGATGTAGTCACCTTGCGCGCCGAGCATTGTCGAGTCCGTGATGGCACGACGGTACTTCATCATCGTCGTTTCTTCAGGCTTAACGTATAACCCCGACTTCGCAAATGCTTCCCGCGTATAGCCAAGGCGATCGCGCATCGACGCCATTTTAAGGATGTGCTCCGCTATGCTCTGTCGTTCCTCACGCATTGCGTCAAACAGTTCGCGATCCCGCGACTCGACGCGTAGGCCGACGCCAACGTGCTCTTCCAGCCGGTCAAGCCGCCTTTCGGCACGGGCGACCAGGGCGGTAAAGCTCTTGCCCAGGTTATCCAGCCATCCGGCATGAAGAGCATCGGGCAACAATGGAGATGCAACGGCCCTCGTACCCTGGGTGTTACCTCCAGCGTTCGGACCGACATTGATAGGCGCAGAATCGGGGACGATACGGGGCGGGACAGGAGGACGAACCGTGGCCAGAACTTCGCTGTAGGCGCCGAGGCGGAAGAGGTCGGCGCCCACTGATTGAACGAGTCCACGTGTACGAATGACATCTGGGTTTCCCCGCGCATAGGATATGTTCTGGCCTGACGCGCCCGCAGGGGCGGCGGCGTCACCGTTCACAAGGGTTGTAAATTTGTCGAGCTCCTCGTGCCCCATTGACAGTGCGCGCGAGGCCGCATGGTCGGATCCGATAACCTTGGTCTGTGCCCGGAAGTAGTGCAGACCAGACTGATAGTGCGGAGCGGCACGCAACGCCATGAGGGCCTCATCGTGTCGGCCCTCGTTGTTTAGTGCGGCGGCATTCTCAAATGCGTCATAGCTGTCCTTGTGATCAGGCGCGTAGTAGCCGTCGAAAGCCTGCATCCGCTCAGTCAATTGGGCACCAAAATGCGAAATGAGTGCAGTTACACCTCGACCAAGGTTCGCTTGCCATCCTGCATGTAGTGTTTCAGGTAAGGACGTGCTTACCACTGCTCGTTCGTCGGGCACCGAAGCCGCCATGGCGGAAGTGTTCGGCGAACGGAAAGTAGCCAGCCCCATGGCAAGGATCGTTCCAGCTCGCGCCTTGTCACCGCTTCGAAGCGCCGTGTTGGCATTCTTGATTGTATCGACAGCGAAGTCGCGGTATCCGAGCGTCACCTGCTGACGTGCCACGCGGTACATCTCGTTCCTGGCTATAGCATGCGTAGGAGGCGATGCAGGAATGGGCGGACGTCCTGGGGCGGCGAGCCCGGCCTGGCGCACGTTCCCCAACTGCGAGCCAACCCTCGAACCTTGCGAGGCGCTTGAAGGAAATACGCGTGGCAACACGCGCTGAAGCATGCTGGCGGCGGAAGAAAGAATGGAAGGCACGTCGACATCCATGTCGGGAAATTGCACCGATCCTAGTCTGCACTCCCCACACACGCTTCCACGTTTCGCCTAAACCTACTCCAGCGAATTCTCATCCTCGAACCGCAGATGCTTCATGCTGCGCCCATGCCTGCGCACAAGCTTCAGCGCCTCGATGCCGATACGGATGTGCCGCTCCACGTAATTGGTGGTCACGGCAAGGTCACTCTTCTCCGTCTTGATGCCTTCGGGAATCATCGGCTGGTCGGACACCAGCAGCAGCGCGCCGACGGAGATCGAATTGGCGAAGCCGGCGGCGAAGATGGTGGCCGTTTCCATGTCCACGGCCATCGAGCGGGTACGGCGCAGGTACTCCTTGAAGGCCTCGTCGTGCTCCCACACCCGGCGGTTGGTGGTGTAGACGGTGCCCGTCCAGTAGTCGTGGCCGAGGTCGCGGATCATGGTGGATACCGCGCGCTGCAGCTGGAACGCCGGCAACGCCGGTACCTCGGGGAGAAGGTAGTCGTTGGAGGTGCCTTCGCCGCGGATGGCGGCGATGGGCAGAACCAGGTCGCCGATGGCGTTCTTTTTCTTCAGCCCCCCGCATTTACCCAGGAACAGCACCGCCTTGGGGCCGATGGCGCTCAACAGGTCCATGACCGTGGCGGCATTGGGGCTGCCCATGCCGAAGTTGATCAGGGTGATGCCGTCGGCCGTGGCGTTGGGCATGGGCCGGTCGCGGCCGTTCACATCCACGCCGTTCCACTCGGCGAAACGCTCGACGTAGTGTCCGAAGTTGGTGAGGAGGATGTGCTCGCCGAATTCCTCGAGCGGGGTGCCGGTATACCGCGGCAGCCAGTTGCTGACGATCTCTTGCTTGTTCTTCATGTTTTCCAGCTTGTTCTGGCACCGAACCGATCGGTGCCTGCACCGGCGACGCCACGCCGGCAGGGGCCATTTAGTTGTGACGGGCAGGATACGCCCTGCCCGGCCGGGGCGCGAGGGGTGGGTTGGGGGGGGGGGGAATATAACAGGGCCCCCAACCCCCCCCCCCCCCCCCG
>Ga0307510_10007602_pt1 | contig 12911 bp, 11 predicted proteins | sample 12_EM_MG_FD_207224 | JGI IMG/M metagenome (GOLD analysis project Ga0307510, IMG submission 207224) | Populus trichocarpa ectomycorrhiza microbial communities from riparian zone in the Pacific Northwest, United States - 12_EM | ecosystem: Host-associated > Plants > Roots > Unclassified | place... | reverse complement strand
CAAAAATATGTTTTGTTAAAGAAATAAAAACAAAAACATAAAAAATAAATTTGTTTTTAAAATAATTTTTTATATTTTAAAACAGTAATACAGGGAGAACGTGTCTTATTTCTTTTCACTAACTTTATCTCATCTGCCTCGAAACAATAAAAAATAATTACAATAAAAATCAATAATTATACTCGGTATACTATTAGGTTGTATTTTGTCAATCAACCCGATGGATGTAACATGCACGCGCTAAGTTCTTACTGTGTCTATATATATAAGAGGAATTACTTTCTTTCTTCTTTTTTTATATGGGTTTTAACATCAAATGTATGATCCGGCTGGCATTTATACATGTAACACTACCAGAAATTTGTTTAATACTAATAAAATTATCGATGAAATAATTCTAACATGTAATTTTTATCTGTAAAACTATCGGTAATTTTTTTTTTGTTATCGACAGACTTAGCGATGGAATTCAATATTACCGACGAACGGTATGCCGACGAACATTTTCCGTCGGCGATTTAGTCGGTAAAAAAATTACTAATAAACTCTGAATCTCATATCGATAAAATCTCTCCGTCGGTAAAACTATAAAATCTTGTAGCGGAGACTAATTTGCAATTTAAACAAACATTTATATCCGGACTAATACAATTTCAAAAATTAATTTTCCTGTGGGGTTACCGTAAAGATTTGAATTATGGATAATAATATAGAAAATAAATCTGCTAATCAATTAAAATAAACCTTATTAATTACTCTCCCGAATCAAATCAAAGAGATTTTGGTCTCATTCTTTCTTGTTTCTTTTTCTTTTTTTAATCATCTATTCTCATTAGAATTTATGTAGTTTATGTATATGATTTATTTAAGATTTGATAGGGAAAAAAAAAGCCTGCAAATACCATCACTGTTATTAAAACAGTAGAGAAGAGGATACGTTTATTTATTTACGGGGAATAAATACGAAGGATTCATTACGATGGATCTTCTCTTCAACTAGTGATGGATTTCCTACATGTTTTGCATGCATGTTCGTATAAAAAGAGATGGCAGCTAGTTATTATTACTGCCTCCATTATCTGACCAGTACTTGAAAAAGGGAGAAGAAAAGGACAGATGACCCAGGAAGAAAGAAGGTTAAGTAGTACTCCGTCGCTAGCCCAAGCCTACAGCAGCCATACACGATACTGGATCCCCTCCTTGACAGGGTTTTGCTGAGCAGGCTGCATGCATGCATGCGTGTGTGTGTCAGTGCTCAGTGCCTCCGCTGCAGTGGTGTCAGATAGCCATCACTGTTTCGATAATTAGATGTGCACAGACAAACATGATTGAATCCTGATTTCTGATACCATGATGAAGATAGATGGGTCATTTTACAGGACAGGGAATAAGAACAAGGCCACAGCTCTCTTCTTTTATTTTCTGCAGCTTTTTGCTTGATATGGATGCATGATGACTGAGAGTCTGAGACTGGGGTAGTGTTTCTAAAATTTAACCCAACACCGCTCAATGTATTTAAACATTTATAAACAAATTAAAGCACAATAAATCATTAGCAATAAGCTAAATATTGATGTTATTAAATCTGGAATAGGCTGGATTTGTAATTAGAGACGTGGTCAAACCCAACAAAACCTAGTCAAAGTTGCTTTTTAAAAAAAAAATAAAAAATAAAAATTATACTTGAAATGTTGCAAAATATATTTATGTTACAGTGCAGGCCAAATAACAATTTATTTAACCAGATCAATGGCATGATGATTTGATAAAAGGATTTGCTTACTTTATTCTTAATCTTTTAACAGCCTGAGCCTGAGGACTCAACGGCGCTGGCGGGGAGGACAAGATCTTAACGAGGGCACACAAAATAAGGCATGGCTTCGGAATATACATGTGAGGCCCCCACGGCCCACGCACTATGCCCTCCCGATACATAACGGTAAGGCCCACAAAAAGTTGCAGGCTAGCCACGTGTTCATCTTTCTTGATATCCAACAAAATTCTTTTTTCCACTTGCCAAAAAAGGAAACTCTCACGTGAAAAATACGAAGACATCATCACCGTTTATCTCTAGATTTATGATCCCAGTAAACAAGCTCTAGGGCTGTGATTCAATTTCCCAACAAGCCACATGAAAAGTAACACAATCAAACGACACAAACACTACTCTATTTTAGCTAATATTTTAAGGTGTGTGTATATATATTCCTCCTATTTTTCTTCTTTTTTTGTTTATTTTCTTCTATGTTTTAAATATCTATTTATTTATAAATAGAGTGTTAATATATAATTGGATTAATAATATGAAATCTCTACTTAAATGGTTAGTTAATTACACCCGCAGTCAATTTAGCATCTTACAATTCAACCCATAAAACCTTAAACCCCTCTTCCCCACCAAATCCAAAAATTCAATCATCTTGAATTTTGCAAAATTTTTCAAAGAAATGCTTTCTCCAACCCCACTCTCTCTTTTATGTGCTTTGATCCTGTGCTTACCCTTGGCCATTGTCTTCACTCTTCACCATCACCACGCCCACATCCACCACCACCATTAGTGATTGCAAAGAAGACAAAGTTACAATCTTTTTAACAAAAAACCTCCCTAAACTCAAAATCAAAACCCCCATTTCACCACAACCACCACCTCATCCTCCATCCCTACCACCACCACCTCAAGATGACGACTCACTTCTACATCTTGCTTCCCAAGTCAATCCAAGACCTAAATCACCAAAGAAACTAGCTTTCTTGTTTTTGACGACTACACCTCTTCCCTTTGCACCTCCATGGGAACTCTACTTTAACCAAAGTAGAAGTACTCTCTTTAACATCTATATCCATGCAGACCCAACTTACAAGTAAGACCCGCCGTTTACAGCGGTTTTCACAGACAAAGTTATCCACTCAAAACTAGCTAAAAGATCAACCCCCACTCTCATATCGGCGGTGCGTCGGTTACTATCCCACGCGCTTCTTCATGACCCTTCCACTTCCATGTTTGCCCTTTTATCCCCTTCTTGTATTCCTCTACATTCGTTCAACTTCACATACAAATCTTGACCAACTCGGGGAAGAATTTTATTGAGATACTTGACAATGAGGGTGGTGCTTATGATAGATGGGCGGCGCGTGGAGTCGATGCTCCCGGAGGTGGGGTTTAAAGATTTTCGTATCGGGTCCCAGTTTAGGGTATTAACACGTAAGCATGCGAGGATGGTAGTAAGGGACATGAGGATTTGGCCCAAATTTAACCAAACTTGCTTGAGGGAGGACACATGTTATCCTGAAGAGAATTACTTCCCTACCCTTATCCATATGCAGGACCCGCGCGGGTCAGTTTCTGCCACACTTACAAGCGTTGACTGAAGTGTTAGTGCTGGTGGTCACCCACGTAAGTATAAGGCGTCTGAGGTGGGCCCAGATTTGATAATGAGCTTGAGAAACAGAAGGCCGAGGTATGGTTACGAGGGAATAAACGGCTCTGATTTGTCAGTGATGAAACGAAATGACCCGTTCTTGTTTGCGAGGAAATTTTCTCCTGATTCGATCCAGCCATTAATCAGTATAGCGAAGGATATCATCTTGAATGATTAGGACAATGGCGTTGTTGTAAAATTAATGGTTTTTACGGGCAATTGTATAAAAAAGAAGCTGGGAAAAACCCAGTGCTTTTTACAAATTACAAACTTAATATTAAGAGTGCAAAACTTTTTTTCCCCTTTAAAAAACTAATGTTACTTAAATCCGATTAAATTAAAACTCGAGTGAGATTCAAGTTGATTCTTTAATTTCTAAAACAATATTTTTTATGATCTAATAATTTATGTTATTTCCATATTAGTCCAGAACGGGCTTGTAGATTGTTGCATTGAGAAATAAAATATATTAGCATAAAAAGTAAAGTCATGGAATCTTGCATTTTTGAGCTGCGATTAATACAAAAATGCTATTCTGGCAGTATTTTTAATTAATAGTGCTAATTTAAAAACAAAACCCAATAAAATACTGCGTGTTTATCAATTAACTAGACTTGAGCTGTCATGGTTGTAAACGTGGCCTCGCTCCCTGACACACTGTGGAGGACAGGCAAGCATTGAGTTCTTGTTCCTTAAAGAGAACACGTGAGAGTGTGTGTTTTCAAAGAGTTAAAGACCTCTGTGTTGTCATCAAGCTATGTACTGTCCATTATGGGCAGTGCCTTCATGTCGTCACTGCTGGCTGCTATGCAGGTTCCCATCCCATGGTGATGGTTTTATGTGTTTTTCACTTTCCTGGTGGGGCCAACTAGCACCATGAATTGATGGCTGATTGGACTAATTATCTGTTGTTGTTGACCCATCGAAGGAGATGATGGAGGGAGAGGGGGGTTGCTCGCTCAAGTTTCCAAATGAGAGAATTTATGATAGCGTTACAAATCCAGGTAAAGTTTCACTTCTAGCTCTGTTTTTTCTCCTTTTTTTTAAGGAAAAAAAAAAGAGAATTCTTAAATAATATCATTTCAAGGTTTTTTTTAACCATAGTTATATATATATATGAAGAACAATTTGGAATGGAATTGGACAGCAGGTCCATTTTAGAATCACTTTCGACTACTTGTTCGTTAGAGTTTCAATCCTTCATCAAGAGATTTGGTTGATCCAGAACGAATCTACTTTTCTTGGCCCACTTCAATCTGGACAAGAAAATAACTAGAGGTGCACTCATAAGTTGAGCTGCCTACTTGAGCTAATACTCCAACAATTCTAATGGATAAACTCAATGCATTGACTCAAAGCTGAGAGAGATTGCCATCCCCACCCCTGGGGGGCATGATCAGGTTCAAGCCACTACTGTCTCCCCTCCATTAGCACACACTATATACCTTGAAAAACATGAAAGAAAGAAGGATTCAGGATTCATGAATTGGAAAATATTAGTTTAACTGATAAAAAAAAGTAAACTGTCATCTCAAAGATGAAGAATGAACTTATTAGTCATCTTGATATTGAAAGGTTTGAGTTAGTCATCGAAACATGGGAAAAAGAATAAAGTAATTAGGATAAATTCTCTTATTGTCATCAATCAACAACAAAACAAAAGACTACGACACAAGATATGTTGGATTACAATACACACTAATTTGAAATCTTGAACAGAGAATTTTGCATCATATCTTCTATGGTTATAATGAGATCACGCTCAGAACATCATCGCGCAGAACAAGACTAAAGCAGTAAAGTAATGGTAATAAAATGGGTTCAGAATGAAAGGAAAAAGGGTGCAGATAGCTTGATTAGCTCATGCATCCACAACTGCTTTAAACATTTCAAGTGTCACTCTGGTATAGGGCTCATTCAATGGAGACGGCCTTGAGTTGATGCAAAGTAAGCTGCTCATTTATCAGCCTAAATTTCTCTTTGAGCCTCTTGATCTGCAAAAAAAGAGTCATTTAGTTAACAAGCAAACTAGAGAATGCCAGGATTAACAGATTTCCAACAGAAAGGATCAAAAAAAGAAATGGAAATAAAGAAAATAAAAACCCTTTTAAGGTCCATCTCTGTTTCTAGCTTCCGTTGGCTGAAAGAGTGTCGCAAGTTGGTGATGTCAAAAACGTTATCTAAATCATCTACAAATGCTGATTCTAGGTCCTGCAGAAGAAGTGCTGGCAACTTGTCTACAACCGGCATCAAAAGAAAACAGTTGAACTGCAGAGGACACATGCAAACTGTGAAAAGCTCACACAAAAAAAGCTAAGAAATACTCTCTTATGGAGAGGATGCCAAACCTTCAACTCAGCAGAGGCTAAGAAATACTCTCTTATGCCATGGAATATCTGTTGAACTAGACCATAAACAATTCTTTCAGATGAAGGGGCAAGTCTCCGATTCCAAAGGGTTTTGTCTAGAAGATCTGCAAGGCGTGTTTCTGTTGTCTGAACTGCAGAGCATGAGTCAGTGCCTGAAGCCAAATGACTGAGTTTGACATCAGCCTTTGGTCTATTGTCATGCTTCTCATTGGCAACTGAAACCATGGATGACTCCAGACTAGCAGATATAGGATTAACTCCCATAGCAGACTGCTCTGTTCCACCAAAGGAGTCTAAGAATTGGCGTAACCCAGCCCGGTTCTATATATGGAACATAAAAAATAAGAACTTAAACCACAAATAATCTGAATAGCACATCCACAAGTTCATGTATCTTAAGAGTGGATGGAAAGTTTTATGCCAACGTAATCATTATAGATGCCAAAGTAGTTACTTTGCAGGCTTCTGAAGGAGCAGTTACAGCCATTATTAACAATAGCACTATTATGCAAAGCATGATGCTTATCAAATTAAAGAGTCATGACAAAAGTGATAATTAGGAATCTATTGATTTCATAAGCATCCCTTGTTAATCAACTATGACTAACCTTATTGTGGAGGGACCATGTTACATAACGTGTGGTGCTTTCTAAGTCCTCCATGCATCTGCAGCAAATATTAAACAAAAACGGCAAGTATGAGTGCAAGTTACGATTTGTTTAGGAAGAATTTTGCACGAGACTGATAAACTCTGTTGAACACCAGCTATTAAGTGTCACTTTTTGCCTAGGTAAATCATGGATTTATCCAAGTGTTGTTTTGAAAAAATCTTGTTTGTATACTATTCTCTCTTATTTGATGCAGTTTGCATGCTTATCCATATCTATGTGATGGTGCTCCTTAGGCAGTCGTACATTGGGAAATTTGAATTTTGATGCACTCACTTGCCTTCAGCCCTCCATGGTAGAAAAATATCTCAGAGAACTAAATCCAAAGTTGGCAGTTTTTTTTCTCCTTAAAAAATCATAAAAATAAAATAACTGGTGTAAGGAACAAGAAGAATACTTTTCACGGCATGCCCTTTCTGTAGATTCAGCAAAGTTGCTGAAGGCGGAATCAACACGCTTGAGGAATACATCATGACCACTTAGATACTCACCATCTTTCTGTTACAAACAATTTCAGGTATGAGATAAATGAATGAATAACACAACTATTCAAAGGTCCTACAGATATAAAGGAAAAGGACCAAAATAGAACCTGCACCTGAAGAAGATAGACCGAGATTGGAAGTAATCTCTTTAAGACATACAAGAGCCTACAACCTAACTGTACCAAAGGAGGATAGTTATTAGTTTTGAAGTACAAATTCAACTATACCAGGAGAAGAAGTGTCCAAATTTTGCAACATATAGCATGAAGCAAACCAAAAACAGGACTACTACATTCATAGTCCAAAATTTATGTTCACAAAAATCATAATGGCAGAATGACCAATATATTGATTGAAAGTCATGCGAGTAAATCAAATTAAAATTAATTACATGAGTGAGATTCTAAAACACTATTGCATAATCCCGTCCTGTTTATCAGTAAAAGATGAAGAGCGTAAGCATCATACTGCTCACTTCTCTAAAGCTTCTGAAAAGATGGCATGATAGGAAAAAAGTCAATGACAATAAGACAAGCAACCAGAATTTTCTGAAAAGCTCAACATTCTCCCAATGATTAAGAAAACGGGACAGTTTTATCATTAAGAACATGATAGAACACAAATCATTCTTTTGCAAGAAATTGTTTGGGATTTCATAATTGGACAGATTTATCATTAAGAACATGATATAACATGAATCGTTCTTTTGTAAGAAATTGATTGGTATTTCATAATTCATTAACACTCTAGTAACTTCGAAGTATATTTTCTTGTACTCCCCTTATAGAATTCTGCTTGAGTGGGACCATAACTCTACAATCCCTAACATATCACAACCTGTTTTCCAAAATTATGTTTCTAAAATTATGAGATAATCACTGACATTATCATGAGATACATTTAGCATAAATATCTTAAATTGAAATATGTTCAATCAATTATTTGTTCCTTAAGCAACAGGGGAGGCATGCCAGGAACATGAAGGGTAGAACACAAGAGGAGGCTCTAGGAATGCCAGAATTTCAGTTAAAACTTTTGTTGACAACTTGAAAGCATCAAGCGGATAAAGTTTCCCTGTCAAGAGACATGCTTCTTTAGAAGCAGGCTTTTGCTTGGACATGGCCTGTAATGCAACCCTGGTGTTTTTGCTCAAAATTTGCATTGCAAGGTTTAAAGAAGATGCAGAACAAGTTGACAGGGAAGTTGCATTCAGCTGGTTATCTAATCTCTAGGCTGCACCTCAAAACAGATAGGATGCACTTAAAAGCAGCAAAAGAAAAGGATTTGGTATAATCCCAAAATTGGTCGTATAAATCATTTGTAACAATAAATTACATGTACTGCCACCTAGAGGGGTAAACAAGAGCAAACATCAGCTCACCTGATGAAGAAAAGGTTCAAATGTATCACGAGCCTTGGCTACAGCTATTACACAAGCCGTCCTGATCCACAAAATTGTAGAGAAAAGGGAGATCAGATAACTGAAAGAAAAAAATGTTTCCCATCTCAGAAAGCATTGGTAGCTGTTCAATCAAATCTCAAGGATACCTAGAGTAGTTAGTTCCGTCATGGATATCTTCAACTCCACATGCATTCACAATTTCTTCACGTGTAATTTGAGGGCATTTGTTTCCCCCAACAACAAAACGGAATTCAGCCATTGCACGATGATATTGTGCACCCCCATAAAGACGCATCCCTGCATTCTACATGTAAATTGCAAAAATGTCATCCTTCCATGGAGATTATTGAACTGTCCAGTATTTTATATTAGTTGGTTGTGGTAATTGGCTAACACCTTTTTTCTTTGTGCTAATACTAGTCACAAGAAAAATCTCCTCATATCAAGTAGACTTGACTAGTCAATATAGGCCAAACAAATATGGAATGCAACTTACAGAGAGAAACAGACAAGAAAACCTTAAGACACTCAATGACTTGAAAGAGGAGGAAAAGAAAAACATCCCAGCATTGAGCTTGGAAGTCTAGGAGCTACGCGTAACGCGACATTTGCAGAAGGCAATGAGAATCTTTGAAATGAATTCACAAAAGGAGGGAAGAAGGAAAATTGCAGGAGTAAAGAATACAGAAGAAATAAAAAGAAGAAATTAAAGAAAGACTCAAAATCATATAACAGGCAATCTGATCTCATTGTAGATCCACTAAAGACACTCATGGGGAAGTTCCATAAGCAAAACACAATAAAGATGTCCAAAAAAAAAAAAATGGTCCACGAGAATTGCTATAAAAGAGAGTAGTTCTTGAAGATTCAGAAATTGCATTGCACTAAATTATCCAAATCACCAAGACCACACATATGTCCATAAGATAATATGGTTTCTCTCATTCCCAAAGCCTACAAAAAGTGCTAGTAGAGGACCATGTCATCTACCTTATGCAGAACCACCTACTTTACCCATAAAATCAAAGAGTTTGTTCCCCAAATTAAGCACCCACCAGCAAAAATGAAAACCCTAACTTACCAAGACAATTGGCAAGAGAGAAAAACAATTATATTTAAAGTAAAGGCAAGGAGAGAAAGGAATGATTTGGAAGAAACAGCACTCAATCCCATCAACCCAAGTTTTGCCAAACCTTTGTTTTGAACAGCCATCAATGAAATCAGTGACATGTAGCCCATGATTTCCGTTGTTTCACAGCGCACCACCTCACTCTCGGTATATTTAGTGGTTGAGAATCAAATGCCCACGCCCTTCCAACCAAGCACCCTCTTAAGAGTTCTCTAGCCTTACAGTCCACAAAAACCTCAATCATCTCATTGTCACACACCATTATGGTAGCATTTCCTATTTTCCTCTCAGTAAAGCAATGAGAATGCTTTATAATGACATTGGAAAATCATACACACCTACTACAAAGGCATAAAGAAATTGTTGACAAAAATATAACATATACAGCTTACAGGTATTAGCTTGAGTGGGAATTGAAGACCATCGGTGCCAACAAATGCCCCTCCATTACTTCTCTCATCTTGCAGTGTTTCGCCTGCAATAAACACTACAACACTGAGTTTACTGGCATATTAAAATAGTAAGACAATCATAAAAATTGGGCCAAATTATATATATATAAAAAAAAACCCTGAAGTTTAGCAATTCTTAAAGCTCCTCTGAACTGAAAAACCACAAAAATTTAAGCCTTGTACTAAGACCCTATTGCAGTTTGGTCCGACCATTAGTAAAATGTAAGTTTCTGTTGATTTTGACATCCTCCGATTATGGGTTATGTGGGGCCCTTTTTAAAAGTTGAAGGAGGTCAAAATTGACAAAATACCACATTTTTCTAACAATTGGATCACATTGCAATGACATTTTGCTTTGAGGCTTCAATTCTGGGGATTTTTTTTTAGTTCAAGGGGACTTCAAAATAAAGTCCAGTCTTTTTACAATTTGGCCTAAAACTTAAACTAGATGGGAGTTCAAAGATAGCAAGTTCGTTTCTTTTAGTGGTGACAATGTAACAAAGCAATTCTTGACCTCTACCAAAAACTAGTTGAAATGCTACATGGATCCTTTCCCTTTTAAGTCCACTCAGATCCTTTCCCTTTTAAGTCCACTCATATAAAGCTTCATTTGATTCAAGGTGAGAAAATGGGGGCTGAAAAATCACAGGAGTAAATGTCATGGCACAAACATAATAGTGTATAACTTTTTTATGAGGGATGATATTTGGTGGATGTGGAAAGTTAAGAATGTAAATGAAGGATAATGATGGGACTCACAGATTAAAACAAACAATATTGGTGGAATTCACGACATTGATAAATGAAAATGGGAGGGCCACAGTACCCTTGGGATGACGGTTTGGGACAAAATGTTGCCCATTTTTATTATTATCTATTGAATGTTTGGCTTGCAAAACTAAAGAATACGGTGAAAACGTTTACTAGTGATTTTTTCACTGCCTTAGAGCCCTCTATCAAGCATATCCTTAAAATTTGAGTAGCGTTAAGCTACAAACGACTTTTCTCAATTTTTGGAGAGCCTTGGATCTACTAATAAGACAGATCTAATACTGGAACCATGTGACATAATATTCAACTAATTCATGCTAGAGGAGAAGATAATAAAATAATATTTAAACAATGGTAAAGTTGTCTGTGGTGTGCAATATCAATCAAATGATTTACCAAACTTATCTGGAGGAGCAACAACTGTCCCTTTCAACAACAATGACAGCTGAACATGTAAAGATTTAGTTAGAACGCATAAATGAGTCAAAAGCATAGGAAAAAACTATTGAGAATCATCAGTAACTGTGGGTGGTGGTGGAGTATCGGTGTCAGTGTGATTATATATACATTGCTCTACGTCAAGGAACCACTTAATAGGCTAGAAGAGATGTTAAAATATTGACAAAAGGTGAAAGTTGATAGAAACCTTGGTTATGAACAGATCGTGAAATTTTCTCCCTTTCTCCTTCAATTTTACTTCATCCAAAGTGCTGCATACTTAACAAAGAATATGGTAAAGTAACTAGTGGCAAGGAAAGAAGTTAAAAGATACCCATCACAATGAAAACAGGAGGTAAACATGAAAGTACTCAAGCCCCTAACCAAGTTTATCAGAAACTAAAAAATGAAAAGGCTATAGGTTAGACCCCTATTGCCTCAAAACAACCTTTGTTATAACTTCAACAACAAACCTGAGTTCTTTGTTTATTTCATTCAGCTTTCTTGTTGCAGTGCGATACTCCTTTTCAAGAAGCGGAATGATCAATGGAACACTATCCATATACCTGACAGGAACATAAATTCTCAAATTTTAGTCATGGTAGATAGCTGGTTAGCGTGGACACTTATCGTGATCAGAACTTATGCAAAAAGATAATATATATTTATATATAAGCTATACCTCTTCTGTAGCAATTCTTCCAAAAAGGACCTTAATTTGCTAACACCTATTCTATTTCTTTCTTGCATTGATAATGGACGGCACAGCTTTTCCTCCAAAGATGCAATGTCTTCCACCTCTCTCAAGGATATGGCCTGCATGTAGTTTGATTAACAAATTTTGCAACAGAATAATGCTGGATAAAACAACCCTCTAACTGTATAACATAAAATAGGAGTTACAATATTACAGTTGTGTGCATCTAATATTTGCACTAAATAAAGCCTCCTTGTTTAGCTACACTACAGGAACAACAACATACATGAACTTCTTGTTAAATGACTCTAGTTTTATCAAAATTAATTCCAAAGATGCAATGTATTGTTAACTTTATTGGCTCTAACAATTGTAATTTAAGAGCACCAGGTTCATGAGATTTTGACAACCATCAGCATCAAGCAAATAAGATATGCAATTTCTAACATGAAACATGAACATTTCATGGTGTGTATGGTCCGAGCAACATTTGATGCACAAGAACTTAACTCAGCCTTTTCAGATAACTACAGGATGCAGGAAAAGTCTGGCGAAAGTTTATTGTTGCTTAGAAATTGAAAACATAGGGCTGAGAGTTATGCAAATAAAAGAAGTTAGGTAGATTAGCCTCACACTAATAGTTCAACGAATCACTCGCATAAAAACCAAACCATCACACATAGGGGAATCACTACTTAATGGAAACATCACATTTTCACAACATATAAAGCTAAGGATGCATTTTATTTATAATAAACTTCATCATACTGAAATTGATAAGCTACAAGCATATGTGTAGGCTTGAGTTATTCCTAATCCAAATTAGACTAAGATTACTAAATAGCATAATGCTCCAGTTTTAACTAGCAAATGGAAACATAAATAAGAAATCTAAATCTTCTTAATAAAAACACGCTTGATATTTCCTGAATGCATCTTTAGTAGGAAATCTATTGAAATTACAGATTTGCCCTAAATATTCACCAAAGTCACAGTTAAATCCCTAGGCTGCATCACTATTCATCTATGATATAGCTGCAACTTTACAACTTAAGTTTAGAGGAACGCAGAATTATGAATT
>Ga0307510_10007601_pt1 | contig 12912 bp, 10 predicted proteins | sample 12_EM_MG_FD_207224 | JGI IMG/M metagenome (GOLD analysis project Ga0307510, IMG submission 207224) | Populus trichocarpa ectomycorrhiza microbial communities from riparian zone in the Pacific Northwest, United States - 12_EM | ecosystem: Host-associated > Plants > Roots > Unclassified | place... | reverse complement strand
CCGGGCTGCCCGGCAACGCGTCGGCGATGCGCACCGGCTTCGGGATCAGCTTCAGCTCCTGGAAGGCGTCGGCCACCTTCTGCTGTTCTGCGGCAACCGCCACGCTCACCGGCGCCACCGCGAACTGGTAGCGCTGCAGCGACAGCTCGACGACGGCGGTGTCCAGCCCCTGCAGCGGCGCGATGATGGCGGCCGCCTGCGCGAGGTTGGCCTTGATCCAGCGGCCCTGCTCCACCGAGTCGTCGAACAGCGCCTTGATCACGTCCGGCCGCTTCTGTGCGAAGCCGCGCTCGGCCAGGTAGAACTGGTAGTTGTTGGCCACGCCATTGCGACCGTCGACGAGGATGCGCGCGCCGCTCTGCTTCTCGACCGCGGCGAGGAACGGGTCCCAGATCGCCCACGCATCGACCGCGCCCTTCTCGAACGCGGCGCGCGCGTCGGCGGGCGGCAGGAACACAGTCTGGATGTCGGTGTACTTGAGGCCGGCCTTCTCGAGCGCGCGCACCAGCAGGTAGTGCACGTTCGAGCCCTTGTTCAGCGCCACCTTCCTGCCTTTGAGGTCGGCCACGCTGCGGATGCCGGAGTCCTTGGGCACGACGATGGCCTCGGCCTCTGGTGCAGCCGGGTCGTTGCCGACATAGATGAAGTTCGCACCGGCGGCCTGCGCGAAGATCGGCGGCGCCTCGCCCACATAGCCCACGTCCACCGAGCCGACGTTCAGGCCTTCGAGCAGTTGCGGCCCGGCCGGGAACTCGACCCACTTGACGCCGACATTGAGCGGCGCGAGCCGCTTCTCCAGCGTGCCCTGCGCCTTCTGCAACACGAACAGGCTCGCCGACTTCTGGTAGCCGATGCGCAGCGCGGCCGGCGACGACTGCGCGAACGCGGTCGAGCCGAACAGCAAGGCACCGATCGCCAGCACCGCGACCAGCAGCGCGAGGGCCCAGTCGCGGCCGGTCAACGGCTCGGGTTGGTCGTAGGGATCGACATCGGGGTGGGTCATGGCGGTGCGTCCTCGGAGGGCCAGCGATGACTCTGCGACGAGACCACCGCAGGGCCCGCAGGGACCCCGAAACGCACTCTAGTGACGCGACCCGCGGACGCGAACCAAGAATTCCTGCTGAGCTATCGCAGCGCGCCGTCGATCGGCCGCGGAGCCTACTTGCGCACCAACGGAATCTGCAGGTTGGTCGGCCGGTTCTCTTCCCTGTCGAAGCCGCGGCCGTCGATGTTGCGCGCGCCCCAGAACAGCATGTCGTGGCTGAGATAGACGAGGTCGAACTCCATGAAGTGGCGGCCTTCGACGAGGCCGAACGGCACGAAGGACTTGCCGAACACGCTCTGCGTCCCGTTCACTTCCCACTTGGCGTAGCCCTTGGCCGCGACCTGGTTCAGCACATCGGCGAAGCCCTGGATCAGCGGCGTCACCTCGTAGGCTTCGTCCGCCACGAAGTCGACCTTCTGCGCACCGGCGGCGATCGGATGCGCGCCGCGCCACAGCATGTGGCCCTTGATCGCGATCCTGGCCAGCGGCACGGCGCCGTTGGCGTCGGCCGAGTTGACGATGCTCAGCTCGAAGCGGTCGCCGGGCAGGTACTTGAAGGCCCGCTTCAGGTAGAACGGCTTCAGCGTTCCATCGGCGTTCTTGGCCGCGCTCGGGCGGATCTCGGGTGCGATGCTGACCCAGTCGCCCACCAGTGCCTGCTTGATCTGCTCTTCGTTCATGGTCTTTCCTTCTGAGGTCGGTGTCGGGTTCGGCGCCGTGGCGCAAGCGCATAGGCTCAGCGCCATGGCCAGCGCCATGGCCAGCGCCAATGACATCAGACCGCGTCGTCGTGTCGTTCGCATCTCACGGATTCCTTTGGCGCAGTGGTTTGCGCCGCCGGAGTGTGCGCCGCCGGGCAGCGCGGCCTTGTCCCATTTCGGCAAATCTTCGTGGCAAGATGGGCCGCATGCAGATTCGAGGTGGCCTGTCGATGACGAGCTCGGCGCAACGGTTTGAAGACTTTCACCTCTACGGCGCGTCGGCGCCGGAGTGGAACCAGCGCTACCACCAGATCTCGCGGGGGGCGATGAGCAGCTCGCTGCTGGAGGCCTCGTTCGGCCGCTGCCATGTGTTTCGCAAGACGCTGGACCAGCGCGTGGTTCAGCAAGGCTGCCTGCCGCGCGGGCAGATCTGCTTCGCGATGCCCGCGACCCTGACCGCACCGGCGCGCATGCAGGGCCGCGAGGTCTCGGAGAGCACGCTGTTCGTGCTGCGCGAAGGCGACGAGTTCACGCTGCACCGGCCCGCCGGGATGACGCTGCTCGCCGTCACGTTCGACCGCGGCCGCTTCGATGAGTTCGTCGACGCGGCGGGCCCTCGCTCGCAGCTGCGCGCGTTGCTCGCGCACCCGGTGCTCGAGTTGCCTGCCGATGCGCTGGCGCGGTGTCGCGCCGTGATGGAAGAGGCGCTCGCCTCTTCCTTCGAGGAGCGCACGCAGGACACCCACGCATCCACCGCCACGCTGCGCGAGCTCGCGCTGCTGGCGGCGCTGTCGGCGCTGCTGGCCGAGTTGCCCACCGCGACGCGGCCGCCGCGCGCGTCGTCGGCATCGTTCGTGGTCGAGGCCGGGCATCGGCTCGCGTTGGCGGCCGGCAGCGCGCCGGTCTCGATCGAGGACGTCTGCCAGCAACTGCGCGCGAGCCGCCGCACGGTGCAGAACAGCTTTCAGTCGGTGGCGCAGACGACACCGCTGCACTACCTGCGCTCGATCCGCCTGAACGCGGTCAGGCGCCAGCTGCTGTCGACGCGCGACGCGCAGATCGGCGTCGGCGAGGTCGCGACCGAATGGGGCTTCGCACACCTCGGTCATTTCGCGGCGCAGTACAAGCAGCTGTTCGGCGAATCGCCCTCGGCGACGCGGCGCCGCATCGGTGATCGGCAATCGTCGGTCCGCAGACATGCGCGTTGACGAAGATTCGCGCACAAGCTCAGACGAAATGATTGGTTCGCAAACGGTGGCCGGCCTGCAAGACTGAGCGTCTGTTGCCATTGCAGCGCCCACGCTCGTGCGCGCCCGATCCGAATGAGTCTGCTTTCTTCCGGCGAGTCCCACCGGGACACCGTTGCCGCCCGCCCCACGGCCTTCGTTCCCTTTCGCGCCGGTGCGTTGCAGCCGGCGCGCAGCGTCGCGGCGCTGCAGGCACGTTCGCTGCGCCTGCTGCCGCAGATCGCCGAGGGCGCGGCGCAGCGCGAACGCGAGCGCGTGCTGCCCTATGCCTGGGTGCGCCGCATCGCCGAGGCCGGCCTGTACACCTTGCGCGTGCCCACGGCGCAAGGCGGCGCCGGCGGCACGGTGCGCGACGTGATCCGCTTCATCACCGACCTGGCCGCTGTCGACTCCAACCTTGCGCAGGCCTTGCGTCCGGGCTTCGGCTTCATCGAGAGCCTGCTGCATGCGGGCGACGCCGCCGACCAGGCGCGCTGGTTCCCGCATGTGCTGGCCGGCGAGATCTTCGGCAACGCCGGCATGGAGCGCGGCGGCCCGCACGGCCAGACGCTGACGCGGCTCACGCGCGATGGCGACCACTGGCGCGTCAGCGGCACCAAGTACTACAGCACCGGCGCGCTGTTCTCCGATTGGGTCAGCTCGTTCGCGCTCGACGAGCTCGGCAAGGAGACCGCGTTCACCGTGCCGCGCGATCGCGCCGGCGTGCAGCTCGTCGACGATTTCGATGCGATGGGCCAGCGCCTCACCGCCAGCGGCACCTCGGTGTTCGACCATGCCACCGTGCGCAGCGACGAGCTGCGCCCCGCGATGCCACGCGACCGCCGCACACCGCTGCCCGGGTTCTATCAGCTCTTTCTCGCGGCCGTGGAAGCAGGCATCGCGAAGAACGCGCTCACCGACGCGATTGCGTTCACGCAGCGCCACGCGCGGCCGATCAAGCACAGCAGCGCGACACGCTCGGTCGACGACCCGTATGTGCAGCACACCGTCGGCGAGATCGCGAGCCAGGCCTACGCCGCCGACGCGGTGGTGATGAAGGCCGCGGACGCGATCGACGCCGCATGGCAAGGCGGCCTGACCGAGCCGCTGCTGAACACCGCGGCCATCGAGGTCGCGCAGGCGCAGTTCTTCGCGGTGCAGGCGGCGCTGCGCGCGAGCGAACTCGTGTTCGATGTCGGCGGCGCCTCGGCCACCTCGCACGAGCACAACCTCGACCGCCACTGGCGCAACGCACGCACCGTGGCCAACCACAACCCGCGCGACTGGAAGGCCGCCGTGGTCGGCGCCCACCTGCTCACCGGCGCCGCACCACCGACGACCGGGCTGTTCTAGAAGGCTGCACCGACCCCCATGACCGCTCCCCGCCAACTCCACCTCAACATCAACGCGCTGCATTCGGGCTTTTTGCCCTCGGCCTGGCGCCGGCCCGAGGCCGACCCGCGCGCGTTCGCCGACGTGGCCCACTATGTGCGCGTCGCGCAGATCGCCGAGGCCGGCTGCTTCGACGCGATCTTTCTCGCCGACAGCGCAGCCATCGTCGACCAGATCCACTTCCGGCCCATCACTGCGCTCGAGCCGACGGTGCTGCTGGCCAGCATCGCGGCCGCGACCACGCACATCGGGCTGATCGCCACCGCGTCGACCAGCTACAACGAGCCCTACAACATCGCGCGGCGCTTCGCCACGCTGGACCATGTGAGCGGCGGGCGCGCGGGCTGGAACATCGTGACCACGGCCGATCTGCCGTCGGCCCGCAACTTCGGCCGCGACGCCGTGCCCGACCACGCGCAGCGCTATGCGCGCGCCACCGAGTTCACCGAGGTCGTGAAAGCGTTGTGGGACAGCTGGGACGACGACGCCTTCATCGGCGACAAGGCGGCCGGCCGCTTCGTCGACCCGCAACGCGTGCGCGCGATCGCGCACGAGGGCAAGTTCTTCTCGGTGCAGGGACCGCTGAACCTGCCGCGTCCACCGCAAGGCCACCCGGTGCTGGTGCAGGCCGGCGCCTCCGCCGACGGCCGCGAACTCGCCGCGCGGCATGCCGAAGCGGTGTTCTCCGCGTCGCAATCCTTCGAGGAGTCACGCGACTACGCGCTCGGCTTGAAAGAACGCGCCCAGGCGCTCGGCCGCGGGCCTGATGCGGTCAAGGTGCTGGCCGGGCTCACCACCATCATCGGTGCGACCGAGGCCGAGGCGATCCGCCGGCGCGACGATCTGGTCGACAGCATTCCGGTCGACTACAGCCTGGCGCGCCTGGCCGGCACATTGGGCATCACGCCCGACAGGCTGAAGCTCGACGAAGCACTGCCCGAGAACCTCGCGCTGCCGGCCGGTGGCAACGGCAACCACACCTTCTTCCACGCCACGCTGGCGCTCGCACGGCGCCACCGTTACACCGCGCGCGAACTGATCCGCGCACTCGCGGGCGGCGGCGGGCACCGGGTGATCGTCGGCACGCCGGAGCAGATCGCCGACGACATCGAACACTGGTTCCGCGGCGGCGCGGCCGATGGCTTCAACCTGATGCCCGACACGCTGCCGCACGGGCTGCAGGATGTCGTCGACGGTGTCGTGCCCTTGCTGCAGCGGCGCGGGATCTTCCGCGAGGCCTACACCGGCCGCACGCTGCGCGAGCACCTCGGGCTGGCGCGGCCCTGACGCCGCGTCAACACGCACAAGGCCCCGACATCGCGATCGATGGCGAGGCCAGGCACGATCAGTTGTCGCAGGCGAGCTGCAGCGATTGGATGTCGCCGCCGATGCCGAGCTTGGTGATCAGCCCGCCTTCACGGCTGTTCGGGCCGAAGGCCATCGAGCGGTCCTTGAACATCGAGTGCTCGTAGACGGTCAGCGTCGCCTTCGATCCGGTCACGAGGCTGTCGATCCTGCTCTTCAGCTTCTTGCCGCTCATCTTGTCGGCACTGTCGAGCTGCGCGGGGCCGACCAAAGTGGCCACGTCGCCCTTGAAATTGCGGTCGCTGTAGAACTGCACCCAGCAGCCCGACTCCAGCTCCGGCGTGGTCACCGTGACGGGCACCTGCACGACCACCGGCTGCGGCTTGGTGTCGCCACTGATGGTCTGCAGATTGCTCGGCGAAGACGCGCAACCCGCGGCGAGCGCGGCAATGGAAGCGATGGCGGCGAGCATGGTTCTGGTCTGGTTCATGGGAGGTCCCTCGATTGTTTTCAGGCGCACATCGTGCCTGCAACCATGAGAAACCACTGTCGGACCAACGCTCTGCGGGCTGTAGTCGAATGCCTGCTGAGCCGAGGCTCAGGCCGCGGCGCCCAGCACCTTGAAGTGGTGCGTGCCATCGCGGCCGAGTTGCTCAACCAGGCCGTACTCCCAGTCGAGATACGCCTGCATCGCCGCGTGCGCGTTGTCGGTGCCCTCGTACGGACGGCGATAGCGGTCGATGCGCGGCGACGCAAGGCGCGCATCGCCGTTGGCTTCCGGCAGCCCGGCAGCGAACCACGCCGCGTTGCCGCCTTCGAGCACCCAGACGCCGCGATCGGTGAGCTGCGTGAGCTCGGCCGCCGCGAAGCGCGCGAGCAGGCTGGAGCCGCAGGTCAGCACATAGCGGCTGGCCGGCGGGATCACCGCCAGCGCCTGCGCGAGTTGCGCACGCAACGCCCACCACGCGCCGCGGATGTGGCGCTTGACGTGGTTGGCGCTGGTCGTCACGTCGATCACCGCCACGTCGCCTGTGGTCAGCCAGTCGGCCAGCGTTGACGGCGTGACGGTGCGCACCGCGGGCGGCGCGGGCTGCGGCGCGGGGTCGGCACCGGTGCGCAGCGTTGCGTCGTTCGGCACCGCGCCCGTACCCGAGCCGTCGTCGAGAACCGCGACCTGCCAGCCCATTTGCGCCAGCCACGAGGCCGTCATGTTCGCGCGCACGCCGTCGTCATCGGCGAGCACGATGCGCGCGCCGCGCAGCGGCACTTGCATCTCGGTCTCCTGCACAAGCTGGCCGCCGGGTGCGCTGCGAAAACCTTCGCGGTGGCCGGCGGCGTATTCCTCGGGCGCGCGCACATCGAAGCGGTAGGTCGTGCGGCCGCCCGGCTGGGCGAGCTCGTGCACCCAGCGCGCGAGTTCATCGACGCTCACGCGCTGCACGCCGGCGCGCCGCGCCACATCGGCCGCGGCCTGTTGCGCCGCTGCGCGCGCCGCGCCGCCGGCCGGCGGTGCATAGCCAAAGCGCCGCGACTGGCCATGCGCGAGGCGCTGGCCGGCCAGCGTCCAGCCTATCGTGCCGTTGCGCAGCGCCGCCACCGGATTCGGGATGCCCGCATTCACCAGCGACTGCGTGCCGATGATGCTGCGCGTGCGGCCAGCGCAATTGACGATCACGCGCGTGGCCGGATCGGGCGCCAGATCGCGCACGCGCAGCACCAGTTCGGCGCCGGGCACGCTGGTCGCGCCGGGAATGCCCATGGTCTGGTACTCGTCGAAGCGGCGCGCGTCGAGGACGACGACATCGGCGTTCTCGTCGAGCAGCGCCTGCACCTCCTGCGCCGAAAGCGAGGGCGTGTGCCGCTCGGCCTCCACCAGTTCGCCGAAGGACTTGCTGGGCACGTTGACGTCGCGGAACAGTTCGCCACCGGCATCGCGCCAACCCGCGAGACCGCCGGCGAGCAGGCGCACGTTGGTGTAGCCCAGTTCGCGCAGGCGCAGCGCTGCGCGTTCCGCCAGGCCTTCGCCATCGTCGAACACGACGAGGCGCGCGTCGCGCCGCGGCAGCCTTCCCCACGCGTCGAGTTCGAGGCGCGACAGCGGCAGGTTCGCGGCCCACAGCGGGTGCGCCTGCGCGTGCGGGTCTTCCTCGCGCACGTCGAGCAGCGCGATCTCGTCGCGTGCGAGCAGTGCGGCGCGCACGTCGGCGGGCGTGGCCGTGGGCCAGGTCGTGTCTGAAGTCATGATGTGGTTGCGATGGAAGGAGAGCGTCACGCGAGCGCCGAATAGCCGGAGACGAATTCTCGCCGGCTGCCGTCACGCTCATCGTAGGTCGAGCGCGCGATGCGGCCGATGTCGGCACCGTAAACGTGGATGCTGATCGAGACACGGTCGTCGAACGCGTTGTGCACGCGATGGATGTCGCCGATGGCCGGCGACACGGCCTCGACCTGGCCCGGCTCCAGCCGCACCGGCAGACCGGCCGCGACGAGCTGACGCGGCCCGGCGAAGCGATAGCCCTGCGAATACTCGGCGCCGCGCAGCATGCCGATCAGGCCCCACACGGTGTGGTCATGGATCGGCGTCGACTGGCCCGGTCCCCAGACGAACGAGACGACCGAGAAACGACCCGCCGCGTCGATGTGCAGCGGGTACTGGCGATAGCGTTGCGTGTCCGGTGCGGCATGCGATGCCGGCAGCCAGTCATCGTCGCGAACCAGTTCTGCCAACAGCGCACCTCCTTCGCTGCGCACGTGCGCTTCATCCGGGTGCGTGTCTAACAAGGCCGAGAACGCGGCGATGAAGCGCGGCCATGTGCCTTCGCAGGCACAGTTTGCAATTCGCTCGTCAACGTGCATCGTGACCTCGCTCATCGCGTGGTCCCGCCCGCCGAGAAGGCCTCGAACGCCGCCTTGCCCGCCGCCGTCAGGATGCTGTCGTTCTGCGGCGTGTGGATGCGGCTGCACAGCACGTTGCGGTAGTGGCGCTCCAGCGGATTGTGGCGCGACAGCCCGTGGTTGCCGCTCAACTGCAGCGCGAGCTCGACCGCGCGGATCGCGTTGCTCGTCAGGTTGTGCTTGACGAGGCCGCTCTCCACGGCCGAGGGCGGTGCATCGGCGTCGGTCGCGCGCACCAGGCCATCGAGCAGCGCAGCATTCGCCCACAGCAGCGCATCGATCTCGCCGACCGCCTGTTGCACGCGCTGCAGCGACGACAGCGGCGCGCCCAGGCTGCCCGGCACGCGGTGCACGAGAAAGTCGACGAGCCAGTCGCGCGCGGCACGTGCCACGCCGTCGTAGAGCGCGCCGAGCAGCGCGACCATCCACGCGACCTGATCGGGCTCAGGCCCGACGGCCCATTCGGCAGGCGCGCGCACATCGACCGCATGGTCGAGCGGCAGCGCCACGTTGTCGAAGATCACCTCGTGGCTGCCGCTCGCACGCAGGCCCAGGTGATCCCAGCTCTCGACCACCCGAATGCCCGGCGCATCGCGCGGCACGAGGAACACGCCGACCCGCTGCTCGGGCTCGTCGGTGCGCGCATAGACGAGCAGCCAGCGCAGCCCGGGGATGCCGGTCGTGTAGAGCTTGTGGCCCGACAGGCGCCAGATTTCGCCCTCTCCTTCACCCACCCGCCGCGCCACCGTGGCCGGCAAGCCGCCGCGCGCCGGCGAGCCGAGTTCGGGCTCGACGCGCAACGAGTTCGCCAGTGCGCCATCATCGACCGCGCTGCGCCACACCGCATCGCGCAGATGCGCAGGCCAGCGCGACTCGCTGCGCGCGAGGCCGCGGTGCACGAGATAGCTCATCGTCAACACCAGCGCGGTCGACGGTTCGCCGCGCGCCACCGACGCCACGATGCGCCGCGCGGTCGCCAGCGACGCGGCGCCGCCACCGGCCGAGCGCGGCACCACCGCGGCGATCAGGCCGTGCGTCTGAAGCTCGGCGAGGTTGTCGAACGGGAACAGCGCGTCGCGGTCGGCGGCCGCCGCGCGTTCCGCGAAGTGCGCCGTCAGCTCCGGCAGCAGCGCATCGAGCGACGCAAGCTGCAACGCCGGTGACACACGGCGGGAGGACGACGACACGACGCGCAGGTTGGCACTCATTCGGCTTCTTTCGACAAGAGACAGCCCGCGAGCGTAGCGACGCGCCGCCACGACGTGAATCACGCAAATGTCAGATGCAAACCCGAAGATGCAAATCTGATTTCCTTGTTTGCCGCCCGCGTGCCGCGCCCCTAGCGTTCAGCCCTCAATTGAACAGCAGGAGCACTTCATGAGCGTCGAATTCATCGGCATGATCCAGACCCAGAAGGTGTCGGAGATCCACGCCGCGCAAGGCCCGGTGATCGACCGCGACTATGTGCGGCAGTTCGCGCAGGCCCACGAAGCCGCGGGCTTCGACCGCGTGCTCGTGCCGCACCACTCCACCGGCCCGAGCGCGACGCTGACGATCGCGTATGCCGCGGCGCACACCGAGAAGATCCACTTCATGCTGGCGCACCGGCCCGGCTTCACGGTGCCCACGCTGGCCGCGCGCCAGATCGCCACGCTCGACCAGTTCAGCGGCGGACGCCTGGGCGTGCACTTCATCTCCGGCGGCTCCGATTCGGAACAGCGCCGCGATGGCGACTACCTCGACCACGACCAGCGCTATGAGCGCACCGACGAATACCTGACGCTGCTGCGCCGGCTGTGGACCAGCGACAAGCCCTTCGACCACGAAGGCAAGCACTACCGCTTCGAAGCCGGCTTCTCCGAAGTCAAGCCGCTGCAGCAGCCGCACGTGCCGATCTATTTCGGCGGCGCGTCCGAGGCGGCGATCCCGGTCGCGGGCAAGCATGCCGATGTGTATGCGCTGTGGGGCGAGTCGCTCGACCAGGTCGGCGAGCTGACCTCGCGTGTGCGCGCCGAAGCGGCCAAGCATGGCCGGGAGGTGCGCTTCTCGGTGTCGTTCCGGCCCATCCTCGCGGCCACCGAAGACGCGGCCTGGCAGCGTGCCGAGAAGATCCTCGACGACACGCGCCGCCTGCGCGTCGCGCAGGGCTACAGCCGCGGCGGCCCGCAGCAAAGCGAAGGCGCGCGGCGCCTGCTCGCTGCGGCCGCGAAGGGCACGCGGGTCGACAAGCGGCTGTGGACCGCGATCGCGCAGGAGACCGGCGCACGCTCGAACAGCACCGCGCTCGTCGGCACGCCGGAGCAGGTGGCCGATGCGCTGCTCGACTACTTCGACCTCGGCGTCACGACCTTCCTGATCCGCGGCTTCGACCCCCTCGACGACGCGATCGATTTCGGTCGCGAGCTGATCCCGCGCACGCGCGCACTCGTGGCCGAGCGCATCGCCCGACGTCAACAGAAGGCCGCCTGAGCGCATCCCATGAACACACGCATCAACTTCTCGCGCCGCCAACTGCTGCGCGCCACCGCCGGCGCCGCGGTGCTCGGGCCGGTCGCGATCGCGACCTCGGGCGCGCTGGCCGCGCCGCGCAAGCTCACGTTCGCATGGAACGCCAGCGCGTTCTGCCTCTCGCCTGTTGTCGTCGCGCAGGAGCTCGGCTACTTCGAGCGCAACGGCGTGCAGGTCGACCTGATCAACTACACCGGCTCGACCGACCAGCTGCTGGAGTCGCTCGCCACCGGCAAGGCCGATGCGGCGGTGGGCATGATCCACCGCTGGCTCAAGCCGCTCGAAGCCGGCTTCGACGTGAAGCTGATCAGCAGCTCGCACGGCGGCTGCGTGCGCCTGCTCGGCACCAAGGCCGCCGGCACGACCACGCTGCAAAGCCTGAAGGGCAAGACCATCGGCGTGCCCGACCTCGCCTCGCCCGGCAAGAACTTCTTCTCCATCATGCTGGCCAAGGCCAGGATCGATCCGGAGAAGGACGTGAGCTGGCGCCAGTACCCGGCCGACCTGCTCGGCCTGGCCGTCGACAAGGGCGAGATCCAGGCGATCGCCGACGGCGACCCGAACCTGTACCTGCTCGAAAAGCGCAGCCCCGGCGTCTACCACGAGATCGCGAGCAACCTGAGCGGCGAATACAAGGACAAGGTCTGCTGCATCGTCGGCGCGCGCGGCGAACTGGTGCGCAACGAACGGCCGGTCGCGGCTGGCATCGCGCGCGCGATCGTCCAGGCTTCCGACTACGTCGCCGAGAACCCGAACGAATCGGCCAAGCTGTTCGCGAAGTATTCGCCCAAGGTGCCGATCGAAGACCTGCGCGCGCTGCTGGGCACGCTGACGCATCACCACCACCCGACCGGCGGAAACCTGCTCGCCGAGATCGAGTTCTATGCGCGCGACTTCCGTTCGGTGGGCGTGCTCAAGCAGAGCACCGATCCGGCCAAGCTTGCGAAGCATGTGTTCGCCGACGTGCTGGCCTGAGCCATGAGCGCCGTCCTCGACTCGCCGCTGCAACGCGGCACGACTGCAGCTTCGTCGCCGTCATCGACATCGACATCGCCATCGTCGTCCAAGGCAACGCCAACGATCTGGTGGCTGGGCATCGCCGCCGCGGCGGCCTGGGGCGGCGTCGGCGCGTTGACGCTGGCCTGGCCCAACAAGGAGTCCGGCTTCAGCGAATGGGCCTACACGAACGAGTTCGGCATCGCCGCGCTGGTCATCGCAGCGGGCCTGCTCGCGGTGGTGCTGTTCGCGCGCCACGCGGGGCGCATCGGCACCGCGTTCGACGCCACGCTGCGCCCGGCCGGCCCGTGGTTCATCGCGCTCGCCGCGCTGTTCGGTGCGTGGGAATTGCTGACCGCCAAGCTCGGCACGCTGCCCACGCCTTTCTTCGCGCCGCCCACCGCATTGATCGAGGTCTACACCGACGACTGGCGCCGCCTCGGCGACAGCGCGCTGAACTCGGTGCGCCTGCTCGCGCTCGGCGTCGGCTGGGGCGCGACCACCGGCTTCCTGGTGGGCGTGGCGATCGGCTGGTCGCGCGCGATCGGCTACTGGGTGCATCCGCTGATCCGCTTCGTCGGGCCGATTCCGGCATCAGCGCTGCTGCCGCTCGCGTTCTTCGTGTTCCCGTCGAGCTATGCGGCCGCGGTGTTCCTGATCGCGCTGGCCACCGGCTTCCCGGTCGCGGTGCTGACCTGGTCGGGCGTGGCCGGCGTGAACCGCAACTACTACGACGTGGCCCGCACGATGGGCGCCTCGGGCTGGTTCCTGGTGCTGCGCGTGGCGATCCCGGCGGCGCTGCCGCAGGTCTTCGTCGGCCTCTTCATGGGCTTGGGCGCGGCCT
>Ga0307510_10007600_pt1 | contig 12912 bp, 18 predicted proteins | sample 12_EM_MG_FD_207224 | JGI IMG/M metagenome (GOLD analysis project Ga0307510, IMG submission 207224) | Populus trichocarpa ectomycorrhiza microbial communities from riparian zone in the Pacific Northwest, United States - 12_EM | ecosystem: Host-associated > Plants > Roots > Unclassified | place... | reverse complement strand
AAACAAGCCTTGAGCTGTAGCTAACAAAATAAAACAAAGCCCATAATATTAAATCCATGTTCTGTCATGAGAAGAAGAGAAGGAAGTAAAATATTATAGAACTGATTCAAGGCTTATTTATAGCCTTTCATGCAGCCCCTTAATCATAGAAACAAAAGGATAGCCACTCATGTTGTTTCCAAGTTGTAGAAGGATTCTTTTGTTTCCTTTGCTGTCCTCACCTCTTGGCCCAAATAAGGTTCTGTTGGACCCCTCTTGCACATGGATAAGATGTACTAGGGTCTCCTCTTGATACTCTAATGGACCTTTCAATTCTGACTTGGTTGAAACATTCAAAACCAATGCATTCAATGCCTTTGTCTTAGACCGAGTCATTGGACCATTTGGAACATGTAATGGGTCCTTGCTGGTGTTTCTGGGCTGGTCCACATCACCGTTCTTGCCAGATATGATACACTATAGCTGCGAAACTCAGTTTACGAGAAAAATTGATGAATCTTTTGCCATGCCAAGTGACAGTGGTCCATCGAATCCATTCATCCCAGCCTTTTATCATTCTTGGAATGTCGCATCTGTCACAAACATCCCATCAGATCGCTTTAGTATAGGAGCATTCAAATAACAAGTGGTTGTGTTGTGATCTTCATTGTTGCGGAGATAGAGTGAGCATCTATTAGGACCATGTATACCAAACCGATGAAGTCTATCTTGAGTTGTGAGTTTTTGTTGGACAACCATCCATAGAAGAAACGAATGTCTAGGAGCAGAATTCTTGAACCACACAATGTCATGCCATGCAACCATCTGATGATGAATTCTTAGTTGCTCCCAAGCTATTTTGACCGAGAATCTGTGATTTAGTGAATCCAACCAAAAAATCTCATCCTTTTGCCCCAACTTAGGATTAGAATTGGAAGGAATAGCTTCTACAATGGGGTGCCAGCCAATAGCTTGGGTGGTAGGAATTTTCCATTCTAAGTTATGAATCAGCACATTCACCTTTGCGTTCTTTTCCTTCATATCTCTCTCATATGAACTTGATTTCTGCTGAAATTTGGTCAGCTAATAGGTCTTCGAGTCAAGAATCCAAAAACATTGATTTTACATCAAATGAACTTTTGTAGCTAAGTCGGTCAGCTGAGGTCAACACTGGCAGAATACGAGATTTGACTTTGGAGGCTATGATTTCCATGCTCTTTGTTTTTTTTTTTCCATATATGTATAGAAAGGTATGGATGTTAGCTTTCTAATTCCACTAGAATCACTTCGTTTTGACTTCTAGAACTCAAGCTCTGCACAAAACATCGATCAGAAGTCAAATCTGTCAATTATCTTCAATTTACTTCTTTTTGAATCTTACATTCAAAAGTGCCTTCAAAACATAAAACAAAGAATATCAAAGCATTTTCTATATAAAACATAGGCAAAATACTAGGTAAATATGGGTAAAACTATCAAATAACATGATTGCATCATAACTTTCTACAAATTATGGATGGGAGTGCTTTGCTGAATGGAAAAATATCTGAGGTAAAAGTAAAATGGAAGAATAATGAAAATATTTAGGAAACGGTGCCTGAGCTACTTAAAAACACCTTGCTTGTAATGAGTTGGGGAGTGCTTGTGCAAAGAAGTGCTTTAGGTGGGGATAACTTGTGGGAACTTGCATGATTACATATGAATAACATTGCTTCATCGTTGTAAGCCAAGGTGTTCCCTGATTAAGATTAGATGCACATCATAAGCTGGGTGAAACTGTTGGAAGTTTGGTTTATGATGAAACTGATGTTGTTCCTTCAAATGAATCTGTGCATGCTGGCACTGGAGGTTAACATTTGCATAATGTTTTATAGACCATAATCATTTTATTGATAAATGTAGTTGAGGGCACATAACAACAAGCATTCATGATGCAAATCTCTTAAACACACGGTCAAGCAACCCACATGTAAAGACACCAACTCCTGGAAAAGCCAAGTAAATCAGGTTTCATACGAGTATGACACAAAGATAACTTGTATCTAGACACCAACACTATTGGAACCGAATAACCCCCACCCAACAAATATTGATTAGCAAACGAGAAGTATAAGGATGACATCATAAAGTCAGTTGTTCTTTGACTTATCATTTTCAGTTCTTTAAAAAACAAAACAAATTAGAATATCTCACCAACTCACACAACAAAGTCCGACAAAGTTTTATTAATCTGAATTGTGTGCCCTACACGTCTAGTTATGGATTTATTTATACTGACTCTACATTGAAATAAACCCTAATGGACCCCTTATGTGGACTTATATGAGGCCCATTTATAATTAAACCCAAATATACCCAAAACATAAAGAAATAAGAATAAAATAAAGTCTAATATTGTTGTTGCATATAATAGAGAAAATAAAAGCTAAATCATCTAATTTCCCCAGTTTATAAGTCGTTATAGCTGAATAAACCTTCCTTGCATGCATAAAAATAGTTGTCTCCACTATAAGTCCCTTATAGACTAGGTGAAAATCTGATATGATTTGGATTCCTCTGTTGCCGCCCCTTTAGTTCCTTGATTAAGTTGAATTTCCTTGTAACTTGGACAAATAATAAAGCCAATTTTCTCATTTGTTGTTGATTTAATTACTTTCCTTGCTTGTTTAGGAGAATAAGTTGCTGACTTTTCTATCATTGTAACATTAGAAAAAACAAGCCTATCAAGGTTATTATGGGGCTGGACACATCAACATTTTGATCCACACGAAGTGGGCTATTCTTGGACTTAGATTAAATGAATTAGAGGTTGTCTTTTATGCTCCATAGGCATCCTAAGCTCCTCTAGGTTCATCTTGCTCCATATGCTCTTAATAAACTCATTCAATGCCTCTTTAAGCTTCTTTGCCTTGTAATTAACTCACTTGAAACCTCCAATGGGTTTGTGGCATGATTAAGCTTGATGCTGGGTTGATCCTCATCATCTCCTCTCTCTTCAAAAAGATTCGACCTCGAATCATCACCTATATCAAACAAAGTAAGATCATAAACATTAAACGTAGTACTAACACCATACTCACCTAGCAAATCAATTTTATAAGCATTGTCATTGATCCTTTCAAGGATCTGAAATGGCTCATCTCCTCATGGTTGTAGCTTGGATTTCCTATGGGTTGGAAATCTCTCCTTGCGCATATGCACCCAAACTCAATCACCTGGCTAAAAGACAACATGTTTGCTCCCTTTATTGGCTTTAGTTGCATACACACAATTCCTCTTTTCAATTTGTTGTTGCACACTCTCATAAAGCGTCTTCACTACTTGTGCTTTACGATGACCATCCAAACTAACCCTTTTATCAACAGGCAAAGGAATCAAATCCCCATTGAGTTCAATGGTTAAATCCATACACAATTTTAAATGGTGAAGATCCAAAAATAGAATGCACACTATGATTATATGCAAACTCTACGAAAGACAAACATTCTTCCCAATTCTTTAAGATTTTTTGAATGACACTATACAAAAGTTATGTTAAGGTCCTATTAACTATTTCAGGTTGTCTATTTGTTTGAGGATGACAAGTAGTTGAAAACATCAATTTAGTACAATTTTTCCTATAACACCTTCCATAAATAGCTAAGTAACTTAACATCTTTATCAGAAATAATGCTCTCAGGGGCCTTTTCTTTTGGATAAGGTAAATATATTAACCAAAAAAATAGCAAAATACAATAAAGGGTCAAAACCCTACAAGAGGCAACAGCGGACAAACCCGCTTACCCTATAAAAAACAAAAAAACAACCTAAACAACAGGGGCATATCCCGGGAACAACTAAGAGAAAATGTCCTCAAAACCTAAATAGCCAATAAACAAATCAAATAGAATTGAAAATATCATCAGAAAATTCCCATGCAATATGAAGTCTTCTATTAGTAATCGAAGAAGCCATATTACGAATATAATTAACTTTTTAAATAATACAACTAACAATGTCTCTAAAAAACATCAAACTAGTATAAGGAGCATCACCATGGAGACGAGCATTCCTTTCCCTCCAAATATAATATACGACAGTAGTTAACATCAATCTCCTAAGCATAGATTGAAAAAAGCAACCTCCGCTTAAATCAGAGAGCCAAGAGATGGTGCTAACGCAAGAGCAACAACGAAAGGGAATGAGACATCTAGAGTATAGATCAAACCAAATGCGATGGGAGAATGGGCACTCAAAGAATAAGTGATCAACATCTTTCCTATCACCTCCACATAAATGGCATCAGATAATCTAAATAACACCATAGCACCACTGAGCTTATCCTGAGTAGAGAGAGTTTCATAAATAGCAATCCACAAGAAAAAACAAAAATCATGGAATAACATGTTTATACCAAACAAGTTTCCACCAATCCACTTTGTCCTGAACAGGATGAATGGAGAAGGCCAAATCCACCCCTTACCAGCAATAATAAAACTCAACCTCGCATCCCTACCTAAACCAAAATCAATAATAATCTTATCCCCAAAGAACTCCACTAAAGGGCCAAACATATGTCAATTATCAAACCATAGAGCAATATGGGATTTTGATGTAAAATGTATAGCTATCCAGTTTTACGGCAAGAGTCATAATTCTCAATCCGACCATTGGATCAGGCTTAAAGTTTACATGGAGTCTCCTGACATGTTATCCTACCTTGGGTTCAAATTTCAGATCAATCGAAGTTTGGGAAGGCATCGCAATATGGGTCAACAAAGGTTGTATGAATTTTGTTATTTACTTCATTTTGACTTATGGACTTCCTATTTGGCTAGGATTTTTTTCCTAAAAGGATGTGGCAGTTTATTTTGGGAATCTCCTAATTCTTCAAAGATCTTTAATGGGCTGCAGCATAGTTTCCATATGTGGCAAGGATTCATGAATGTTTCAGAATCCTTTTCTTACAAGGATTCCTTATTCATCCTAACTACAAAAAGGAAAGAAGAATTCAGAATAAATTCTACCTTCATATCAGATTTCCTAGTCTATTTGGGACTTCTTAATGGTGACAAATCTGATTCTAGCATATTAGGATGGTAATTTTTGGATTTGAATTATTTTCTTCTTAGTCTTTGGGTTATTATTTCTTATTTAGGTCAATTGTAAGTGGGCATCATATAAGTCAACCTAAGGGTGGTCCATTAGGGTTTATTTAAGTCTAGAGTTAGTATAAATAAAGGCATAACCAGACATATAAGTTAGACAATTCAGATTAATAAAACTTCTTGTTTGCCGCACTTTGTGTGTGTGTGTGTGTGTGTTGGTGAGATAATCTCCCTTCCATGGTTCTCTAAGGAACTGAAAATGACTTTTCGAGGAACAACTGGCTTCGTGGCGTCATCCTAATACTTATCGTTCGCGAATCAATATTCATTGGGTGAGGGTTTACCGTTTCCAATAGTGTTGGTGTCTAGGTACAAGTTATCTTTGTGTCACACTCCTATCAAACCTGATTTATTTGGCTTTCCAGGAATTGGTGTCTTTGCGTATGGGTTGCGTGACCATGTGATCACGAGGTTCGCATCACCATCTATAACATGAAAGTAGATAAATTTCTGAACATCACCACGAAGACCAAGAATCTTTACCCAGCTCCAAGAATAATTTTGAGGCAAGGAATCTCCCAAATACTCATACCACACAACAAATATGAAGATATCAAGGAGGACCATATAGATTTGGTCGGATTACAAATAGACCATAAATGTTTAACCATGGCTGCCCGGTTCCACACCTCAAGATTTTTTACACCCAAACCCCCTTCCTTTTTAGCCAAACAAATTGTATTCCAAGCAACTTTTGCATTACCATAAGAAAAATCACTACCTTTCCATAAAAAAAGACCTCAATAAATAGGTTATTTTCTCAATAACAGCGTTTGGAAGAATAAAAAGAGAAGACCAATACACCTAAATAGAGAAGAGGATGGAGTTGAGAAGTTGAAGTGATGCGAACCTCTTGAACACACGGTCAAGTAACCCACACGCAAAGACACCAAATTCCCAGAAAGCCAATTAATCAGGTTTGATAAGAGTGATACAAAGATAACTTGTACCTAGGCACCAACACTATTGGAAACGAAAACCCCCACCTAACAAATATTGATTCGCGAACGAGAAGTATTAGGATGACGCCAAGTAAGGGAGATTATCCCACCAACACACAACAAGTGCGGCAAATAAGAAGTTTTATTAATCTGAATTGCGTAACTTACATGTTTGGTTATGCCTTTATTTATACTGACTCTAGACTGAAACAAACCCTAATGAACCCCTTATGTGGACTTATATGATGTCCACTTACAATTACACCCAAATAATATAAATAAACCCTAAACTAAGAAGAAAATAATAATAACAATAATAAGTCTGAATTTAATATCCTAAATATTATAGGATCAGATTTGCTGCCCTTTAGAAGTCTCATATGAGTTAGGAGAATCAAATTTGAAGTTGCCTTTAGTTTCCTTGTTTGCAAAGTATTCTTAGATGAATTGGAAACTTATTTAATGATAGATTCATACTACAATAAGGATAAATAATTGTTTCCATACACCATAAGGATTTCACATTAATATGGAGTCCATACCCCACATGGAAACTATGTTGCCCATTAAATATCCTTGCAAGACTAGGAAATTCCCAAAACCAGCTGTCACATCTTTGTATGAAAAGAATCCTAGCCAAATAGGAAGTCTACAAGTCAAAAGAAAGTAAATAACAAAATTCATACAGCCTCTGTTGAATAGTATTTTGATGTCTTCTCGAACTCCCATTGACCTGAAATTATAACCCAAGGTAGGGAACATGTTAGGAGACTACACGTAAACATTCAGCTCGATCCAACGGTCGGATTGAGAATTATGATTGTTGTTGTGAAACTAGACAGCTGCGTATTTTATGTTAGAATTCAAATCTGATTGTTTTTTCGTTGCCCGGATCATATCATTCCCTCTCACTTCAAGATGAATCATCTTCGAATCATTTACAAGGTTAAGGGATAAAGTTTTATAGCTTCTTTTTGAAGCCTTTGAAGTTTTTTTCTTGCCAACAATAGTCGCCAACAACTTTGGATGAAGGTAGCACATCAAGTTCTGAAACTTGCTGGGCATTAACAAATGTCATTAACACATCAATTTCTTGTTGCATCTCCCCTGGAATACGTGATATACTATTGGTTTCTTTTTTTAGAAAACTAATCTCTTTATTTCTCTCCCTTTGATACCACCTCTCTTTTTGAATCCTCCTCTTCTTTTGCCATAATACCTCGTCTGAATACATGAAATCCTGATTGTAATACTCCTCCATTTGCATTTTTTTTTTCCTGATAACAAAACCTAAAACAAAAGCTAACAAAGACAACAAAGAAAGTAAGAAGACACGGAGGACTGAAAACTGACCCAAAATTACATGAACTTTCAATTGACGAACATAACAATCCCTTTTAGACCCAAAAAAGGACCCTAAACCAAACGCCTTCCAAATGGTCTGAAATTTGATATTTGGAGCAAATTCACGCCAAAAAACCAGAATATCAAGTGTGATTTAATTTTGAATTGATTTGATATAGACGTGAAACTGACATGAATGTTTAAAACCCGAATTTGAAACCTAAACCAAACGATGTTCCAAACGAGTTGAAAATTGATATATTGTGCGATTTCACCCTAAATAACCAGAATATCAATTTTGACACAATGACAATATGGTTTGATAAGTGGACGCAAAATAGAAGCGAAACAAACCCTTTTGTCCTAAATAATATTTTCTGATTTTGTTTTATTCTTAAAAGAAATTCTGGAAAGAAAGAACAATATGACACCTTTTTTTTTTTTTTAATCCCAAAAGACTCAATTCAACGCGACTAATCAAGAATAATGTAGGAAGAAGACAATCTGACCGAAATTGATTTGAAACACGATCAGACCTGAAACAAAGTCAACACAAAGAAAAATTGATGCCGAAGGTAAAAACAAAAATACAAGAAATAAAAGGATATAACCTGATTAATTAAGCCAAGCTTTGATACCAAATGATGCGAACCTCTGGAACACGCGGTCAAGCAACCCACATGCAAGGACACCAAATTCCCAAGAAGCCAAGTAAATCATGTTTGATAGGAGTGTGGCACAAAGATAACTTGTACCTAGGTACCACCACTATCGGAAATGGAAACCCCCACCCAACAAATATTGATTCGCGAACAAGAAGTATAAGAATGACGCCATGAAGTCAGTTGTTCTTCGATAAGTCATTTTTCAGTTCTTATACTTGTTCGCCAATCAATATTCGTTGGGTGGAGGTTTCCGTTTATGATAGTGCTGGCGCCTAAGTATAATTTATCTTTATGTCACACTCCTATCAAACCTGATTTACTTGGCTTTCCGGAAATTAGTGTCTTTCCGTGTGAGTTGTGTGACCATGTGATCACGAGGTTCGCATCACTAATAGAATCAAAAGAGTATTTTGGATTTGATTAGGCCTTTTGAATCAGTGTTTGTTGAGGGGAGAAATATTAGTAATAATATTTTACCGAAATGGGGTCCTCCTAGGTGCTTTTTGAAGGTGGATCTGATGAAAGCTTATGATTCGGTGAGGTGGGATTTCTTATTGGCTATTCTTTAGATAGTTGGTTTTCCTGCTTTCATGGTTAATTGAATTGGTGATTGTGTCTAAACTACTAGATTTTTGGTTTCTATCAATGGCTTCATGGTTTCTTTGCTAGTTCTAGAGGGTTAAAACAGGGAGATCCTATATCTCCCTAATTGTTTCTTATTGCTATGGATGTGTTCTCGGGTTTAATGGGTCAGATGAATAGACTTATTGATTTCAGGTTTCATTGGCGCTGTGAGAGGGAAGAGATTACTCGTTTATGCTTCACTGATGATTTGATGATCTTTTGTAGAGCTGAGGTGGGCTCGGTTTCCTTGGTTAGGAATTGCCTTGATCAATTTCGGGTTGCTTCGGGTTTATCTGCTAATCTTGATAAGAGTAGCATGTTTTTGTGTGGTGTTGATCCTAATACTGAATTGCACTTTCTTTATGCTCTCAGCTGTAGGGAAGGGAAGTTGTCGGTTAGGTATCTTGGTGTTACAAAGCTTTGTTCTCATGATTGTTTGATTCTTGTGGACCGTATCATGGCTAAAGCTAGGAGTTCGATGAACCGCACTCTTTCACATGCGGGTAGACTTCAACTTTTCAATTCCATCTTTTCTTTTTATTTTTTCTAAAGCTATTATAGTGAAAATCACCTCTTTATTGAGGTCTTTTTTATGGAACGGTAGTGATCTTTCTTCTGGTAATGCAAAAGTTGCTTGGGATACAGTTTGTTTGCCTAAGGAGGAGGGGGGTTTAATAAAAAAATCTAGAGGTATGGTTAAACACTTATAGACTATATGTAATCCGGCCAATATTTAGTCATCCTAGATATCTTTTTACTTGTTGCAAGGTAGGAGTATTTGGGAGGTTCCTTGCCCTGAAAATTGTTTCTGGAGTTGGAGGAAGATCCTTAGACTTCATCGTAATGTTTGAAAGTTCATCGACTTCTGTGTAGGAGATGGACATTCTATTTCTCTATTGTTTGATAATTTGAACCCTTTAGGCCTTCTGGTGGAGTTTTTTGGGGATAAGATTATTATTGACTCTAGCTTGGGGAGGGATGCGAGGTTGAGTTGTCTTATTGCTGGTAAGAAGTGGATTTTGCCTCCTCCTAGATCCCTTGAGTGGATTGAGCTTATTCGATGTACCCCCCCACCTCTTTTGCTCTCGGAAGATGGGAGGCGTGCCATTGTGTGTTGGAAGGATGCTCCAAGGGGTATTTTCTCTATTCGTAGTGTTTGGAACTCTATTTGTTGCCTTTTATATAGAGGTGATAGGAAAGATGTTGATCACTTATTTTTTGACTGCTCATTCTTTGATCGCATTTGGTATGATCTATGCTCTAGATGCTTCATTCCTTTTCGGTGTTGCTCTTGGGTTAGCACCGTTTCTTGGCTCTTTAATTTGAGTGGAGGTTGCTCTCTTCATTCTGTTATTACGAGATTGATGTTATTTTACTGTTGTTTATTATATTTGGAGGGAAAGGAATGCTCGACTTTATAGTGATGCTCCTCGTACTCTTCATCTATTGCCCCAAATTTATTTGTTTGTTTCATTTAGGGTAAACGAGTTTGTCCGTTGTCCCCTCTTGTTGGGTTTTGATCATAGTTTTGAAACTCGGACCGGCCCAGCGGGTCGACCCGGGCTTGGGACCGATCCGGGTCTAAGTAAAAACCCGCCGAGGAGTTGGCTTGGCGAAACCCGGGCGACCTGGGGAAACTCGGCTGAGACTCGACCTTTTTTTTTATATATACTGAAACGACGTATATTTTCTTGTACCGTAAAAAAATATCATAATAGCTTATCATGACTACCTCCTTAAAGGGCATATATACAAAATGGTGCCAATATTGCTAGCCCTAAACGACTAATTTCTCAAGCGAGAGCTATGGATCTTAAGATCCACACACAAAGAGATCCCTACGGATGGCAGTGAGTAATATTTATACCTGAACTTGAACTTAAAATTTTTACCTGAATTTGATTGGGTATAGATTAAAACTGATGTAATTAGATTTCGAGTTTCCATGAATATTCATTGGGTATTCAACAGCTTGAATCTTTGATTGGTTTCTCGAACAGAAACTGACACGAGTAAAAGATTGATGTCTTCTCCCAAGTGTAGAAGTGTCGAAGTAATAAATAACCCGGCAAGACAGGGATCGAACCACAGGGAGTTTAATTATATAAATTATAAATAACAGTAACACAATAACAACAACAACAACAACAACAATAATAATAATACTAATACTAATACTAATACTAATAATAATAATAATAATAATAATAAAGTAGAAAAAGAAGAAGAAGAAGAAGAAGAAGTTGATGAGAACTTTGAGATGGAAGATCAATATGAGAATTAAAGAATGATAAAAACAAATGTCAAGGTTAGAGGATCCACTAATGGTATTTCAAACAAGTATACTATAAACTCTTTTTTACTCAACTGGAAACCACATACAAAGGAGGTTCCAATCGGATTATAAATTGTTAACATGATTACATTAGTTATCTTATTCGAATAATGCTAATACTTGTAACTGTTGTCAGGCATTCATGATTATAACTTATGTTAACAACAAATCAAGTTCCTTTCATAGCACAGGTGTCGGTTATACCATAAAGTATGAGCTATGAAAGTGCCAAGTATTTGTTGTACCAAGTGTTATACAACATAAATCTAGATTAACCATTTAACAAGCAAAGTATTAAAAGTGAACAAGATAACAAATAGAAAACATGTTAGTATCAAACATTAAGGTCCATGTTAAGTTTATAGTATACTTATTCTTACACCATTAGTGTACCCTTTTCACCTTGACATGATAAACTTAGCTAAACATAATGAAAGAGAGAAACATAAATAAACAAGGGAAGGAAATAAAAAGCATAAGCAAGAGATTAATATAAGCAAAACTCAAGCATTACAAAATATAAAGAGGGAGCAAGAGCATGATCTTGATCTGAAAACCAAGATGCCTAAATACATAACAAATGCCTCCTTTTATAGGCCAAAATTCGGAACTATTGATTTGTTGACTAATTGATGAATGAGTGGCCACATCTTGACTTGGTGACAATTTTTATCTTCTTTTCTGCAAAAAAACGTCATTGATAACGTCATAATTTGAACAGACTTAAATCGTGAAAGTTCTAGGAAATTGTCTCATCTTTCCAGGGTAAAACATTGAGATCATTTGGACTTCTAGAACTCAAGATATGGGCTGAACACTGAACAGTGTCTAGGCTGTAGGACAGATTTGGACTTCTTCGTTGTTGCTACAATTTGGACTTGAAAACGGCCGTGTTAAATCTTGGACTCCCATGAAAGTTGTAGGCATATGTCTTACCTTTCTATCCATATAAAGTAGACCTAAATCCGAGATTTACAGCTCCAGATATGACCCGATTACCGAACAATGTTCCAGTTTGGACTGCACCAACATCTCTTTTCTAAATTTTGCCATCTCTTTGTCCTTTCAATTTCAGTACTTCAACTCATCAATCAATTCTTTCATTTATGTGATAGGCCTGCATTTAAAATGAACATTTATCATAAATTAAAGGTATCTTATATTATTAGATATGTTATTATAAAACATGCTTTAGTTAAGGAGTTATTGATACTTCAAGTGCAAAATGATGATATAAAACCTTGATAAAAATACACTTTTAAGTACTAATCACACCCCCCAACCAGCTTATTACTAGTCCCTAGTAATCAAAGCGTTAAAATAGAAAAAAACAATTTGCAAGTTCCACAAAGCAAGGCATTCATCATTTAACTTCCATTAATCTATCCAAGTAAACAAACTCTCGTTAAATTTATATATGTCTGCTCAATACCTCTTAAAAAAATATTAATAAACCTTCTTTTTTTTTTTTATGTGCTCAAATGTATGAAAACATAGATGATGGGGCTTTTATTGGAAGAAAACAATATTCTATTCTAATGTTTAAGGTTAACTTCCTCGGGTTGGGATTATTATCTTTTTTTTTCTTTTTTTTATATACATATAACTTAAAACACAATGCATCTTTAACCCATGTAATGAGCTTTCAACTAATGACTCCCAGACCAGTTGGTCTTAGGGCATTAAGTGTTGAGACACCCCTTCGAGCTTAATAACTCGAGTTGCAGATTCTGATACGTAGATAGTGCAATGTTTGATTCCCTTAAGCTTTTCTCCTAAACCCATGTAACAAGCGTTGGGCCAATAACTCCCAAGTCAGTTGACTTTAGGGTATTAGATGTTAAAACACCCCTTCGGGCTTAATTGCTTAGATTAGG
>Ga0307510_10007599_pt1 | contig 12913 bp, 9 predicted proteins | sample 12_EM_MG_FD_207224 | JGI IMG/M metagenome (GOLD analysis project Ga0307510, IMG submission 207224) | Populus trichocarpa ectomycorrhiza microbial communities from riparian zone in the Pacific Northwest, United States - 12_EM | ecosystem: Host-associated > Plants > Roots > Unclassified | place... | reverse complement strand
AAATTGAGCCAAGCAATGATGAATCGTCCACTGAGATAGTCATGCGAGAATTGTCAACTGAAGAAATCATTAGGATAGCTGAAGCAAAGTTTATCCAGTCTTACGAAACTGTCGATGCTGACATCATTCATCCTTTCTGCTGACGAAGCTAAAAATGTGTACGTAGCTGGCTGAACCTCTTCTGGCTTCTGCTGAGAAAGTAGGCAATCAATAATTTGACAGTGCAAGCAGATTGCTGGATTTATGTGATTACTTGTCTTCCAATACTGGAAATTCAGTTCAAAGATTAGTTTGCTATTTTTCTGGAGCTCTTCGGGAAAGAATGAATCAAGAAACTGGAAGATTAGCCACATCAAAAGGCTTCAGAAAAGAGCAGTCATTCAATATCTGTGAGGCAATGATGTTTCCAAGCCTCCGCATCATGGAATTTTACAAACAAAATTCCTTCTCCCGAGTTTTACACTTGGCTGGAATCCAAGCCATTGTAGAAATGTGGGCGTGGCAAAGAGAATTCACATAATTGATCTCGAAATCCGGAGTGGACTGCAGTAAACAATCTTCATGCAAGCTCTGGTGTTTCGAGATGAATGGCCCATTGAGCTGCTCAAGATAACTCCTGTTCGGACTGTCAAAGAACCATCTCAATCCAATAGCTTAAGCTGTTAGGTGAGGTCCCAGGATATGATTTATATTATTCTCTAACACGGACTACTTCAAAGCAGTTAATGGAGGATGCAGGTGAGTTTTGCTCAGACCATGACCCTGCCCTTTCTTTTAATGTGGTTATGGTATCAGATATTCTGGATCTCAGAGAATATCGCTTTCAGCTGGATGATGAAGAAACAGTGGCTGTATTTTCTGAATTTTACCTAGCAAGCCTAATTGCCTCGCCAAACCGGCTGGATACCATAAGAAGAAGAAGCTTTTGGTGGGAAATACCTAGAAAGTAATTTTTTTCTGATAGTATATTCCTTGCACATCAAAAAGTGATCAGAAACATCAATCCACGTGTAATTGTGATCATTGAAGTTGAGGCAAATCACAACTCACCGGTTTTTTAAAACAATTTTCAACCGCAGAGCATATTTTGATTGCCTTGTAAGTTGTATGGAACGAGATGATACAAACAGGATGCTTACAGAATCAATATTCTTCGGTGAGGGAATTAAAAAAATTATGGTCGCATGCAGAGGGAGAGGAAAGGAACATTCAGAACATGAACATTGATGTCTGGAGAGCATTCTTTTCACGTTTTTGGATGGTAGAGACAGAAATGAGCATGTCATCTATGCTCCAAGCAAACCTAATGGCTAATTAATTTGGATGGGAAGAGCCTAATTATTGGGTGCAAGGGTACACCAATTCATTGTTTGTTTGAAAAGGAGTCGAAGGAGTTTTAGATATGAATTCATTGTACAGCAGCCCTAAGATATGATTTATATCATTTTCTAACACATTTTTTTAATTAGAAAAGAAAATGAGAGTGGTGAGATTCAAACTCGTGTTGTTTGGTCATCAAGACTCTGATACCATATGAAAGAATCATCTCAATTCGAAAACTTAAACCGTTAAGTGAGACCTCAAGATATTATTTATATTATTCTCTAAGACTGAAAATTGTGATTTGTTAACTATGCAATTGCTCAAAGTCAATGGTTGTTTCATTTTTAAGAATTTTGTTCAAGTTGATCTGCTTTTCATACCCTTTCTTTCTTTGTTTTATAATTTCTTGCAAGTAATTCTTTAAGGTAAAGGTTGACTGCAATGCAATTTGAAGAAATTTACTCGGGTTTGGGTTAATACATAGTGCTTTAAACTTGGATAAAAATGCAAGCACAAATAGCACTGTTCCACACATCTTCCAGAATAAAAGTGGCCACAACTTTCCAGTTCTGGGCTGGTAAATGTTGATGAAGTATGTTGGAAAAATCAGGGCATAGCGACAATAAAATAAAATTATTCAGAAATAAATATCATATCAAATAAGGAAAATAAATCAATTTATCATTATTGGCTGAAATAAAAAGCAAGTTCTTTTTGATAATTCTTGGCTGAAATCCCAAAGATCCAATGAGATTTGGTAACCGAGTAACTGGTGAGTACTTAAAGTATGATATTGGAACGGCCTGATTGAGCCTCCAAACATTATTGGTTTTGCTTTTAGTTCTTGTAATTAACATCTATCTGTTTTATGCTTATGTTGTTTACTTTTTGTGCTTTCTTGATGAATCTTTCAGGGAATATTGTTCGCAAGATTCTGAGTATGATGTCAGCTTGAATTATGTTGTTCAGTTTCAGTCCATTCTGCCAGTCTCGTTAGAACCGATATTTCTTTAAAATATTTGGCTGCAAGTTACCACATACTTGCCATCTGTAGTGCAAGCTGCCTTGATTACATCAATGTCAAACTGACTGTTCTTGATGACTTTAGCATGAAACAACATGTGTCACGTATTAGAGTATAATACAATATAGGAAACGTCCACTCACCGAGAGGATATTATAAAGCCAAAGGAAACCTCATGTCTTCCAGTCCAATTATAGTACCTTTGATTTTATCTACATATAAAAAAACTAGGATTCCTTATGAGAAAGAAAACTGTGAGCTCCTTTCCAATTTGAGATGGCAAATGAAAGTTTCTTACTTGAGGAATCCAATTTTGGTGAAGTCCAAGATGCGTTTAATTCAACGCATAAAAGCTTTGATAGTAAGGAAGGAGAGAAAACACAAGAAATTCGTTTCTTTGGAGCTGATGAAGAATTGGGACAGTCATGGAGCAATGATCCCCAAAGTTCATTCATGTCTCCACCGCTTGAAACATGTTTGGAGGAAATCTCAAAGTTAAGAGGAATTGAAAGTGGAATTGGAGATCTTCTTGAACACAATAAGGAAAAGCAACTCCCATTTTCATTAGCTTCACTTCAGCTGTTACAAAAGTATGGAAATGGCCTCAAACGTTTGAACGATATAGAAAGACGAATTGAGCCGAATATTGATCCATCAACCCCGAAGGTCAAAAAGCAAGAATTGTCAACTGAAGAAATCATGAAGATAGCTGGAGCACGGTTTATCCAGTCTTCCAATACCGATGTTCACTTCAACCATCCATTTGATCTTTCTTTCTCTAGCCTTTCTGCTAGCGAGGCCAAAAATATGGAACTTGCCGAACTTCTCTTTTCTTCTGCTGAGAAATTAAGCAATCAACAATTCAACAGTGCAAGCAGACTGCTGGACCTATGTGATTTCTTGTCTTCCAACACTGGGAATCCAGTTCAACGACTAGTTTACTATTTTTCTAGAGCTCTTCGAGAGAGAATTAATCAAGAAACAAGAAGATCCACGTCAAAGGAGCAGTCATTCAATATATACGAGGCAATTATGACTCCAAGTCTCAGCAACATGGCATTTTACAAACAAAATCCATTCAACCAGGTTTCACACTTCGCTGGAATTCAAGCCATTGTGGAAAATACGATCGAGTCAAAGAGGATTCACATAATTGATCTTGAAATCAGGAGTGGACTGCAATGGACAATTTTCATGCAAGCTTTGGTGTCTCAAGAAGCATGGCCCCTTGAACTTCTCAAGATAACTGCCATTGGGACTACCTCAAAGCAGTTGATCGAGGATACAGGCAAGAGGTTGTTAAGTTTTGCTCAGACCATGAACCTGCCCTGTTCGTTTAATGTGGTTATGGTATCAGACATACTGGATCTCAGAGAAGATCACTTTCAGCTGGATGATGAAGAAACAGTGGCTGTATTTTCTGAATTTTACCTAGCAAGCCTAATTGCATCTCCAAACCGGTTGGATTCCTTAATGAAAGTGATCAGAAACATCAATCCACGTGTAATGGTTATCATTGAAGTTGAGGCAAATCACAACTCCCCAGTTTTTGTAGACCGTTTTGTTGAAACACTTTTCTACCTCAGTGCATTTTTTGATTGCCTCGACACTTGTATGGAACGGGATGATCCAAACAGGGTGATTTCGGAATCAATTTACTTTGGTGAGGGAATAAGGAAAATCTTGGTCGCAGAGGGAGAGGAGAGGAATATTCGGAACGTGAAGATCGATGTATGGAGGGCATGCTTTGCGCGTTTTGAGATGGTAGAGGCAGAAATGAGCATGTCATCTACATGCCAAGCAAACATCATGGCCAAGAAATTATCTTGTGGGAAGGCTTGTACACTTAATATGGATGGAAAAAGCCTAATTATTGGGTGGAAGGGTACACCAATCCATTGTCTTTCTGTTTGGAAGTTTGCTTGACAAGAAATCAAAGGAGTGAGGGATGTGAATTTCCTACACAGTAGCCATGTCAATGCCTACCAGAGATCATTTACCATGAATTTCTAGTTATTAATTGCTGTTTTAAACTTTTAAGCTCTTCACCAAATGTTTAATAATTATTGGAGCAGAACCAACCGTAATTTTTAAGAATTTGTAATGGTAGTTTTCCATTATTTCCTTTTGGCATGGATATCTGTATGAAGAATTCAAAACTTTGAAAAAAGGAATCAGCTACTCCTAACAATTATCAGATAGAAAACTGAAAAAATAAATATTTGACATGCTCCAGTTGAGATGTTCCTGCTAGCAGTATGCCATGGCTTTAAGCACCACATGTTTTCAGAACATGGCTCCAGAAACTTTTCTTCTACAGCAATACGAGCCTCAGCTTCATCAAAGATCACTTTTTACATGGTAATTTTAAAAGTTTTCCCTGCTAAGCTGTTAATTGAATCAGTTTGCAAAATAAAATACTGAAAGTTGAGCAAGTATATAAAAACCTATTGAATTAAGCTAACTCCTAGAGGGGATACTCTAATAGTCTGCAGTATGGAATTATCTTGATATGCAAATATCATTCTGCTTCTTGTAAATTATGATTTAATATTAAAATTATACATTGCAGGTTGGATGCTTTTTGACAAGTATCACTCAGTTGCCGCGGACATTAATTAGATTTGAATAGTTGATGTGAGCAGAGTTCTCATCACTACTGATTTAATTTTAATATTATACATTGCAGGTTGGATGCTTTTTGACAAGTATCACTCAGTTGCCGCGGACATTAATTAGATTTGAATAGTTGATGTGAGCAGAGTTCTCATCACTACTTGTGATCATGATTTCATAGAGCAGGCTATAACGATCAGTGTTAATGGAGAGGTTCATAAAGTAAGTGTTAGGGAAGAGACTTGCGATAAGATGCTTGACAATTGGTTTTCCAAAAACAAAGTTTTAGCTAGGAAATCCTTGTCACCACAATCAACAGACTCTGATGTAGGAAGTGAAGGTGTTGATCTCAATAAGCAGAACAATTGTGATAATTTCGACAGTGTGGTTTTCTGAATTAGGGAGGAAGTTGAGGCTGGTATAGCAGCTGAGCAGAACGATTTTCAAGGATCTATTGAAGTTGAATCTCATCCATCATCTCCTCATGCTGAGCGGCATGAAGTTTATTTATCAACATCTGTCCCAAGTGTTGAGGACATACCAAACAGAGAGTGTGCTAACCCATCATCGTCGAACTCCTCAATGTGTTCCATTCATAGTAAAAAGTAAATCTCTTAGCTCTGACCCTGAAGTTGATATGCTTCTCTCAGATTTCATTGAAATCAGGGGGGAAGCAAAGGCTAGAGTTTTATTTTTATATGTAATTTTCTTGACATTAAGGGAAGTTTTGATAAATTGAACAAAAATTGCAGGGTTGTAGACTTTTCCAACCTGCGTTCTTTTTTTTCTCTGCCTTTTTCTTCTCTTTCTTTGGCCTTTTCTTTTCTTTTTCATTAGGCTTCAAATCTTTTTTTGTTCCGCATCACGTAGTTTTTGCTTTGCGTTGGAAGGCTGTTTTGTATCGTGTTGATAGTCTATGTTATTTTTTTATGTCTGCTGTAAGTTTTCTTTCTCCCTTGGTTGGTTTGTGTCTGCTGTAAAGCAATATCATATTTCTTGCTGGTTTCACTGTGTTCTATATTCATATTTGTTTCAATTGCTGAAGCCTGAACTTCTACGGAGAAATTTTAAGTTTAAACTTAAAATTTCCCCTCTGCTTTTTTGTCTTTTCCTGCTGTTTGGATGCAGATACATTTTCAGTCTCTTTAAGAGTTTTAGAAACAATCACCCGTTTCTGTTTTCACCTCACAAGACAAATTAGCTGGCAGCATGGATGAAATCGACATGTCAATATCAAAGTTGTTGTTATCTCCATTCACTTTGGAATAGGAACAAAACATTTGATGTCGATCATCCGTCCATAAAACATGGTGCCTAGGCTACTTAATCAATCTAGTTTATGATATAAGAGGGAAAGCAGCAGACCAGTTTCCATTTTGTGATTGTAAATGGCATTTTTCTGGCCCTGAGATTCAATTTCAAGGAAATCTAGCACATAGTCTAGCAAGAAACGGACCTTTTCTTAAGAAGAACAGGAAGGAGACATGGGTTTTCATTGTCCAGGACTTGAAACCAAGGGAAAATCCCATCTGAAACCTCAAAGCCTAGGGGAAGGGAAGGACAATCAAGCTTCATTCTCTTTAGAAGCATTTCAAGTCCTGAAACAGTATGAAAAACGAGTGAAGCATCTAAACAAGGAAAAATTGGAAGAACCAAGCAATATCATAGAACGCAACAGCGCTGATGTCCTGGCATTATCAACAGAAGAAATCATAAAGGTCGCAACAGAAACTTCTCTCGAATACCATCTCCAAAGATCTGACAATCTCTCCAGCTTGTCTTTTGGTTGTGCACCTTTTGTTCTCACCAGTGACGGTGTGAAATACGTGGAACTCATTCAATTTCTTATAGCCGCAGCCGAGAAGGTTGGCCAACAGCAATTTGATCACGTGAGTGAAATGCTCAGTATGTGTGATCAAATGTCTTCTGCTACAGGGAATCCAGTTCAAAGGATCGTTTACTATTTCACTGGAGCACTTCGAGAGAGAATAGATCGAGAAACTGGAAAAATAACACCCAGAGGATTGTTTACTATTTCATCAAATGTGGAAGAGGCAATGGTGAGCTTGAGCCCTGCCATTCTTGAATGTCACCAAAGAATGCCCTTTTGTCAGATTGCACAATTAACCGGAATCCAAGCTATTGTGGTAAGCGCAGCCGATGCAAAAAGGCTTCATGTCATTGATCTAAAGATTGATTCTGGGGTGCAATGGATAGCATTGATGCAGGCTCTTGCGGCTCGGAATGATTGTCCCACTGAACTACTTAAGATAACTGCTTTTGGGACAACATCAATGAGTAAAATTCAGGAGACTGGTAAGAGGCTGGCACAGTTTGCCGAAACTGTGAACTTACCCTTTTCATTCAACCTAGTTATGGTTCTCAACATAAATGATCTGAAGAAAGAGTCCTTCGACATAGAAGCTGGAGAATTCATTGCCGTCTACTCCTCACTCTTTCTTAAGAACTTGTTAGCACACCCTAATTGCTTGGAATACTTAATGAGGGTAATAAGAGATCTTCGACCACAAATAATGGTGATCACAGAACCGGAGGCAAACCACAATTCACAAGCTTTTAAAGATCGTTTTGTTGAAACTCTCCTTTATTTTAGTGCAATTTTTGATTGCCTGGAAGCATGCATGGACCGGTCTGATCCAAGTAGAATGGGAGCAGAAGGTCTTTACTTAAGTTATGCGATAAAAAATAGTATTGCAAAGGAAGGGAAGGAGAGGACATTTCAGTGTGTAAAGATTGATTTCTGGAGGGCTTATTTAGCAGAATTTGGAATGGAAGAGACAGAGCTGAGCATGACGTCCTTGTATCAAGCAATTCAAGTAGTCAAGAAGTTCGCTTGTGGGAGTTACTGCACACTTGATATGAATGGCAAGTGCCTAATTATTGGATGGAAGGGAACGCCAATTAATTCCCTTTCTGTTTGGAAGTTCTGTTAGATGCAGGCTTGTACTTCTTTAACTTTTTGTTCACTGAGATTTGTACGAATGATATTTCCTGTTAATAGAAGTGTTTTTTTTCTCCTTTGCCAGTATGCTTAATAGATTTGTGGGTATGCCTGCCTGTGTGAGCAGCTATAGAGCATGCCTCTAAAACTATGTTGCAGGCTTTGTGCAATGTGTTATGTTTTACTTTTAGCCACCAAATGAAAAAATATATATATATTCAAGCTTAGATTGAGTCATCAACATTTTAATAACCATACAAGTTAAATTAACATGCAAAGCCTCTTTTCTCGGCTTATAAGAAAAAGATAAGTAGAAAGTAGCCAACATAAACTTTCTCTGAATGAGCCCGATCCTTGTGTCTTCATATAATCACAAGAAATGTCTAAGAATAAATTTAAGCAGGGCACAAAGTTTTCTGGAAGTTTCTCATATAAATAACTTTTTTCCATTTTCTTATCACTCTCCAAGGTTTGGACAAAACCATGAAATTTCAAAGTTATAACAGCAATGGTCATATCTAAGATTTAATGTTGTCACTTGCTATGGAAGAAATGGTCCATCTGTCTTCAACTGAAACGCTTTTTTCTGTCTGTTCATGTAGTTTAATTGTTTAACTTGTTCATTTTTCTGATCATTTAAAGATGCATACGTACTGCCGGCTGATGCTCTCAGGTAATTTTTTGCCCGTGCCTTGTTGGTTTCATTCTAATTAATTAAGATTCTTATTAGACTCATGAAGACAACCTGTATAAGCTAAAGAAGTATTTTGTTTTCTAGTAATTCATAGAATATCCTTGCATAATGTCACTGCAGGCTGATCCGATAGCTTCAAGAATTTTTCTGGTCAGACTATTCTCCATCAAAAGAAAATTCACAAGGTAGAGAGAGAATTGGAATCAATTGTCTTGTTAATGGGGACAAGAAGAAACTATCCACTTCCACTCATCTACCTTTGTAATACAGATATAACAGACTTCAAAGGAAAGTAAATTAATTCCTGTTTCCGAATGTGAATCATCTTCTTTATTGGAATCTTTCCAATTTTTTATTGGTTCTGAAGAAATGAAGCAGTATTTTTTAAAAAATAACAAATAACAAATTGGAGGCCATTAAATACCTCTCCAGAGAAAAAAGCTAAAGGACCAAGTTGAAGAGTTGGAACGAAGAAAAACAAGAGTAGCCAAGCTTTGCTACACTTGAAGCCTTGAACTATGGTTCCTGACAGTAGATTATCAACTGAAGAAGTCATGAGGGTAGCAAGAGCAAGGTTCATCCAAATTTCTTGCCAGCAGCACATTGATCTCTCCTTGCTTAACCATTTCTTTGATGGCCATGTTGCTCAGTTTGGCTCCTCTGGCAAGGAGATCAAAGACATGGAACTTGCACTACTTCTTCTAGCTTCTGCTGACAAGATTGAAAATCAGCAATTTGATAATGCGAGCAAATCCCTTAACTTGTGTGGTTTCTTGTCTTCCAAGAGAGGAAATTCAGTTCAACGAGTTGTTCATTATTTTGCAAAAGCTCTTGGTGAGAGGATTGAACGAAAAATTGGGGTTGTCACATTAACGGGAATGGAAAGCAAAGGTCAGCTATTGCATCCCGAAGAGACAACAGTCACTCTGAATCCTGCTCTTATTGCATGTTCCTTACGACAACCCTACAGTCAAGTTAGTCAATTCGCTGGAATCCAGGCAGTTGTAGAGCGTTTGACCTCTGCAAAGAAAGTTCATTTTATAGACCTTGCCATTAGAAGTGGAGGGCACTGCATAGTTTTGATGCAAGCTCTTGCCAATCGACATGAAAGCCCAGTCGAGCTTCTAAAAATAACTGCTGTTGGAACAACGTCAGAGCAGAAAATGGAAGAGGCAGGTGTAAAGTTGTCCTGTTTTGCTGAGACCTTGAGCTTACCATTTTCATTCAAAGCTATTACAATTGAAAACATCAAAGATTTAAAAGAAGATATGTTCGAGTTAAGTGATGGAGAAGTCGTAGCTATCTTCTCCAGGATTATGCTGAGAACCATAAAACCACACCGTGGTTGCATGGAATCTCTTCTAGGAGTGCTAAGGAACCTCAATCCGCGTGTGATGGTGATCACCGAGTTCGAGGCAAATCACTGCTTACCAATATTCATAGATCGGTTTCTCGAAGCACTATTTTTCTACAGTGCTTTTTATGATTGTCTTGAATTTAACATGGATCCGTGTGATCCATATAGAATGACACTGGAAGCATGTCTGGGACAGGAAATCCGAGATATTGTTGCTGCTGAGGATGATAAAAGAATGTTCCAGCACTTGAAGATCGATGGCTGGAGGGCTAATTTCGCAAAGCTTGGAATGGTGGAAGAAGAACTTAGCACGTCATCTTTTTATCAAGCAGAGCTGGTGCTTCAGAATTTTGCTTCTGGAAATTTATGCACACTTGACAGGAATGGAAAATGCCTTATTACTGGATGGAGGGGAACTCCAATTCTTTCAGTTTCTGCTTGGAGGTTCCATCAACAGGAACAGAAAAGGAAGGGTTGTACCAAGAAATATAAATCATGTTAATGGAAATGGTTAGTTAACAGAACATCTATTCATAGAAATACTTTAATTTTCATGTAGAAAATCTTGTTCAAAATCAATGCAATTCAAATTCCTCATCGGTTTTTTTATTTGATTTTTTTAAATCAAGTAAAATATTTCTAACCTTAAATTGTGATATTGTTGAGCAGATCTTATTAGACAATAATTAGGCTAAGATTTCTTGTTTAATTGTTTTATTAAAAAATCAATTTTATTTGATAAAATGAAGGGAAAAAATTGCAAGCTCTAATTATGTTTATTTCAATCTTGAAATTCGCTTTAACATTGTGGAATTTTTATTTTTATTACTAATCTTAAAATGAAACGTAACTGTTTTAAATTTAAAATAAAATTTCATTTTTTTCAATGAATAATACTGGAGCCATAAGATATTGATTATAAAATTCTTTATAAAAATATTTTTGTGTTGTATTCATCTTTTTCACACTTATCATAATAAAAAAATCAAAAATTATTTAGATAAATAATTTTAAGGATGCACGAAAATAAAAATACAGAAAATAGTATTTTAAGGTTGTGTAGAAATAGCAAGTAGTTTTGAAGAATTAAGAAAATAGAAAAAAAATCAAATAAAGTGTTTATATATATAGGGCTAGGCTACGACAAGCCCACACGTTTGGACGCGTGGGCTAAGCGTGCTTGGCCCAAGCTTCCCTGTCCCGGATGCTAAAAAAGCAATTTTAGTGACCACAAAGGGGCCAGCGGTTTTGACCATTCAAACTCAATTTTTCCATTATTTTTTACCCAAAACACATCAAAATGATCCCCATAATACGTAGAAAAACATTCCATAATATTAAAACATATTTTAAACCCACCAAAAACAAATCAAATTAAAAAATACAAAGATTTTTTTCTAGTCCCGGTCCCTCTCTTTCGACCATTTCGTGTATTAAAACTACCACCAACGAACTTCCTTATAAAAGAAAACACATGGCACCAAAGTTGTTGGATAAACATGTCCTGGTATTATCAGATAAATGAGTTTCTTGGTCCTGATCATTCCAAGCAGCTTAAAACAATATGCAGTCGTTTTCCTGTCAGCTCTGGCGGGAATGAGCAAAAAAGAAAAGGTAAAGGTCACTAACCACTTGGCTAAGCACATGTCTCCTGGAGCTTTACTGTTGCTACTGAGTGCACATGGAGCTCGGGTACAGGAATAACCTGTCATAGATCCTAGCGTTCTTCAAGGCTTTGAAGAGCTTTCAGTCTTTCATCCTACTGATGACATCATAAATTTTCGTATTTTAGCTATTTAGCTAATGCAAGCGACAATCGTATTTTTTCCTTTCATTTATGCTCTGAATCCTCTGCTTATCCATTTAGCATAAGCGTTCCCTCCATTGCATGATAATTCATTTGAAAATGCCATATTTTAGTTTCTATAGAAATCTTTACTCGTTTATCTACAATCAACGAGGTCTTTTCTATATCAGAAAGGAAAACATCATGATGGTTAACTACCCACCGCACAAGCATCAAAAGTCACTTAGCAACAGGACTCAAAACGACTCAAAAATACAAGAAGATGAATTATTAGGAAAACTAGTACTCCATAATTTCTAATTTGACATAAAGTGAATGACATTGGTGATGCACATACACGCATACAACGACAAATATAGCATTCAATGCATATCGAGCTGAAGCTGTGATATTATATGTACAATTCTTACCCCAGTTATGTTTACCCCTCTCCATGCCTCATCTACTTAAAATAGGCAGAGTACAAGCACATTGAATTGCATCCATCTTTATTTTGTCTCCTTGTATCTTGTAATTTGTAAACCCGAAAGCTCCATTCAACACCATTTAGCTGCAATGATGCAGTTCCTGAACTATCAGATAAACTTGCTTCTCTTGGATTACCAGAATTTGCATAGGATTTTATCATAGATTTCACATGTTAATCTAATTTGATCTAAATCAATTTAATATGTTGTCATTTTATAATTTTAAAAAAGTCATTTTAATTTTTTTTAATCAAATTATTTTTTTACCGGTTATCCAAGTTGCTTTTGAATTTTTCAATTGAACTAGTTCACGTCAGGTCAATCTCTGCATAATTTTTTTCATTAGAAAAAAAAATATTGACAATGTTCGAACATTTTTTATGTTAAAAAAATTAACCCAACCTGCGGCGTAGCGCAGATAATTGGTCTAGTTGGTTAAAGAATTGGGTTGGGATCATTGTTCACGTGAGAAGTGAACCAACTCAATTCTAATGAGTTTGACAGGTTAACTTGTTTTTCTTGTTATTCTTCAATTATTTTTTTTAAATCCTATAATTCAATACTGAATTGATTAAGAATTAAATTCCATAATTTATTTTGATTTGTTTCATGACGGGGTTATCATGGTCTTATAATTCAAGTCATAGATTTAGCATGTTAATA
>Ga0307510_10007598_pt1 | contig 12917 bp, 6 predicted proteins | sample 12_EM_MG_FD_207224 | JGI IMG/M metagenome (GOLD analysis project Ga0307510, IMG submission 207224) | Populus trichocarpa ectomycorrhiza microbial communities from riparian zone in the Pacific Northwest, United States - 12_EM | ecosystem: Host-associated > Plants > Roots > Unclassified | place... | reverse complement strand
AGTCAGATAGGCTATGCTATCGTATTGCTATGTTTAGTTGGCTTTATTGGAAGTTTATATTTAGGATTCCAGGTATGGAATGGTCATGTAGCACTGGCGTGGGCTGAGCACTGTTTGTTTGTTTCTTTCTTTGGTTTTGCAGGATTACAGGATTCCGGTATGTGCGTAGCCACTGGTAATGATCGTGATTGCAGGAAGGCTATCGCTCTTAGGTTTTGTATTTAAACAAGTCTCCTAGCTAGCGGGAAATAGCAGACTTCGACAGACCTTCAGTCTAAGAATACACTTGCTTGAAGGGCAATCCCTGAGTCCCTAAGTCCAATTTGTCCTGCAACTATTATCCTTCTACCTACCAGTCCCTTGAAGCCTGCCTTTGCACCAGCGCTAGCAGGTCTACTGCTGGTTCTATTGTATTTTCGTTAGACAGGAATAAACCTGTTACAAGGTTGCATCAGGTGCGTTGTCTGGTAGGGTGGTTGCGTGCTGATTTACGATTGGCATTCCAGCGTCAAGTGCGTCAGATGCACAGAACGAACAGAATGTAAGGTATTATTTTTGCTCATGTACTATAGTATTTCTATTCTTCAGATAAATCTTTCCTGTATTTCTTTTGTGTGATATTTCTGATAAACCTGCCTGTATTAGGGTAGTTTCACAAAGCAAAGGGCAGCAAGGATTTTCCCACCACAGAATTGTTTTTTCTAGTCACAATCCTGGTAAACCATCAAACGCTTTATTGTGGCCAAATCTCTTTTACCATCGGCCCCTAAAATAATCAAGTAGCGGTCAGTCTACTAACCAAAAAAATAAAGGATTTTTGTCATACCAGATGCTAGTATTTTGACAAATACTCAGTATATTTATTCGGAAATATCCTCTGTTTTTAGGAAAAACTGAGTTTCAATTTCCGGTTGCCTGCCAAACAGGGCCTTAACCTATGATTTCGAAGTAGCATTAACATTAGTATAAATAGTAGGCCGCTCCCCCAGTTGTTGCAGAAGCAATCAAGCAGTGGAGAAGAGACCTTAACAATTTAATAATTTTGCAAGTTATATTCTAATTCTTTGATATTTAAAAATAGTTTATTTCTCTACCTTTACCAAATGATTATCTGCGAGCCTTCCTGATTATTATTCCATTGACTCAAATATTCTTGGCATTGTTAGCTTGGAATCCTACAATGTTAGTCACTCAATAAATATGCGCTCAGTTCGTCACATGTTTCAAACTCATCACCAATGCTTGGGTTATATGCAAAAGTTATTACATCATATGACACGCAATTGCAAGTCATATCCAAATATTCAACTTAATCAATTTCACAGATGACTTACAATTGTAAGGCATTTTAATGGGGGCAGGCTCTTGGAAGAGGAATCCTATGATTGCGATGGCATTGAAGACTCAAAGTAGAAGGAAGGATCCCAATAATAATGCAAAGTAGAATCAAGTAGTTACATTTAATATCATTAAGCCTGAAAGGTTCACTCAATAAGTTATCTCAAGGATCATTAATGATCAGAATTGGTTGTCCCTTATTTTAGTTAAGTAGCATAATGTAAAGGCAGAGGACAAGTGTCAACCATTCTGAATTTTCATAAGCATCTTGCTAAGCTTAGGGCTATCCAACTCTCATGCCTAGGATTGGTTAACACATAATGGTAGTTGGACCACGTAGATATTAACTATTTTCAGAAATAGAAAGTGCTTCTGGTGATGTCTTTCCAACAATATCTGCCCGAGCAAAAGCCCCTTCCTATTGATACCATGTCAGTGGCTCACTGACATGCCAACCATAGAGATAATATTCATTGAGACTGACTGGTCTAGTGGTAGTTTGGTCTATATAAGCTAGGCAGCCTTTGACAATTCTACTTGGCTATACCTAGCTTGTAAACAGAACCTCCTGCTCCTATGATCAGAAGTCTCCAGTTGCTGGACTGCATGGGTTCTACCCAGAGCCAACTACTCTGGACCCTCTTAAATCGTAAAACATCTCATGCCTCTAGAGTCCACTAATAACAAATGCTAATAGTACGTTCATGGGGTAGCCTGGGATGACAGTTGGGGTACCTTCCCCAATCAGCCCAAAGCCTGCTTCTGTTACAGTTTACCATACTACTACCTGAAGGTTGAGGTATGCCCATACGTGGTTCTCAGGCATTATCCAGCTGGTGCCCAAGGAGGCGGTCACACTCCGTATATATCCTGCGAATTGCTTTCCATCAGATGGACATTGATGACATATCTGGGATTGTGGAAGCGTTCCTATAGATCCTACTTAATGATTGTTACGAGGCGGACAGGGCCCCGAAAATGTGTGCCCTCAACCCTTTTCCCAGCACCACCAGGTCCAACTGGCTGGGCCGGGATGTGGCTTCGCATTCCTTTCCACTGTCCCTGCTCAGGCCCCCGCCTCACTTATAACCCAGACGGGTCTCCGTTAAACATAGGTAGTAACAAACGGGGCCCTATCCAGGGAATGAGTATGGGTGGGCCCTGGACAGGGGCGGTGTAGGGATTACCCGAAAAATACCCCCCTCAGCTCCATGTAAGGGCGGGGCCTGGCAAGTGAAAACCCGCACCCACCCCGCTCCATAACGAACACTACTCGCACGTTACTATGAAGCATACAACTACACAGCCAGATTATGCTGTCCCCGCATACAAAGGCTGGAGCCTGAAAGTAGTCTTAGGAATATCCTCGGAAACTTAAACGAGGTTTGTACTACTTCTGCTCTCTCTATAACCCATTTCATACTATATCAAGCTGCTCTAATAACATTTACAAGGCCTACCATTGTGGGATAACTTTCTCCTATGTCTGCAGATGACTTTTTTGGTCAAGGTAGGGTAACTGAGGTCCCTCAGTTGAGTAATGGGGTACTCAAGGATGGGTAATGACATGCTCATGTTAGGGTAACTTCCCTTTTGCATGGATTTATTCTCTTCAAGAGCTTGTATAATGATATATAATATTACCCTAGAGAGCCATGGAAGGTTTACAATATCTAGTGGCCTTTACGGAATGTATCCTCCGTAGGGTACCCTGCTCTCTAGGCTAACTATGGTCTACTTGGGTTATCTTGTCTAATACTGTATTACCAAGTTACTCTATAGGTACTTGTACAAACGTATATCTACAAATCATATACTAAATATACTGGCCTAGCCAGTCTCTGGTTCCCTCTTAGGATACCATATCAGCTGGTAGCTAGTTCACTGTAGCTACTGATTTCTAGCATCATTACATCTACCTATTCTTTTCACAACTGTACTCACATGACATTTAATATCTCCTACTTGGATTACTACTTCATAGCACCTTTGATTTATGTTATACTTTACTTATTGTTATAGTTTACTATTGGGTTATTTTGTCTTAGTTTACTTATTTGCATTTCTTGCTACTATCTTTGTACCCAATTTGGAAACTATATATATTCTGCTAGTGCACTACTTGATTAGTACATTGGTATCAATTGCTTCTTTCTTTTATTTCAATACTTGTTTTGGTGGTTTTATTCGGTTGCTTTTACAACTATGTTTGAAGACTCAGTTATTTGTATTCTCTACTATCTTGGGATAGCATATGCTTAAGCTTTGACAGAATATTTGTTATGTTTTATTTGAATTTAAAGTGCCTGTAATTCTCTTGTTGAAATTCTGTTATATTTCCTATATGCATTTCATAATAGTATAGTATATTCTTTTACTTAGTTTGTATTTCAGCTTTATCTGTACACTGCTTATACTACTACAGCCATGGTTCCGAAAGACCAGACTCTATACTAGTTTTTCTACAAAAAGTGACAATTTTGCCTGTAACGCCAAGTGTAACACTTCTAAATTTGTCATGCTCCCTCAAAAAGTACGGAACCCTAACATATAAGTTCTTCTGGTATTACTATTAATAACATTATAATTATTATATAATCTGACAAATATACCTTAAGAAAATATTAAAATGTGAAATTGTAATATTTAGATATTGAAACTAAGATGTATTAGAACAATGAAGTAGTTAATTAATCAATAAATTCAATTATAGACAGTGAAATACAAAATGCAGATATTATTTTCTAGAAACTGGTAAGCTACTCTATATTAACTTCCAATTCAGTAACTCGCCGATGAGAGAAGTATCTAGTATATACATAATGCTTGAAATCAACCGAATCATATACCATACTATTCCTGTAAGCATCCATCATTCGAAGTGTACGCTGGTAATATTTCCAAACAAGAATATCTGGAATTTGAGTCAGAGCCAGAGGCACAGTACGAACCAAAGAAGGAAAGGTGTAGGCAGAATGTACCCTTATATAAACCTTGGCACGGCCCCAAAAATACTCTATGAAATTTAACTCACAGTGGAATGAAGGGTAGAATATTATCTGATACCCTGCAGCTTCTATAGTTTCCTGGAGTTGACATTTTTGAGACTGAAAGTCTAGTTGTGAGGATAGCAGGGCCCGAGCACAACAATTGGCATTGACCGCATATCTGCAAGCTGGATTGGCTTTTTGTTCTCCTGGAAAATCACCAGGAATGCTGCATTGTGTAAGAAATTTCTGGCCATTGGGCCACAACCCTCTCTCTTGCAAAATAATTTTCAATCCTTTCAATTGAGCATTTGGCAACATCATTGACTCTACTTGGACAATACTCGGATTGTCAGGATCGGTAAAATATCCATTCCGCATAGGGAGTGTGTGTTTCCCACCTGGTGTGAGATTGAGTTTTGCAACATGAAGAGCATTGGCTGCATATTTATGGTGTATTTTTGCATTGTCAAATGCAAATATGCCCTGGCATTTAGGGAATGCAGTTTCAAAGGCTGGAATAGCCTTCTCCATCAGCTGCTTTAACCACTTGTCTCCTGTCCACCAGATATCTCCATCACATTTGAGAATTTCACAAACATTTCCATCGCCTAGTCTCCTGATTGGTGTAAGATAGTCGGAGACATGCAGCCCTTGGCCGCGATGCTTTTTGCATATTGGTACTGTGTTGTCGTGAAACCATATTCTTTTTCGTCCTTCGTTGAAGTCGAATGTGCACTCATTGTGCGTTATGAATATACTGGGTTTATTGCCCGCATAGCTTTTTGGAACTTGCTGGAGGTCTCCATCCCATTCAATTATAGTTGTCTGCAAGGCTTGCATTCGAGGTAGAAATACCTGGTCACGATACTCTTTCACATTCTCTCTCTCGTGACCATCTTTGTGCACCCCTTTCTTTACCTCCTTCCAATTCCATCCAAGTTTTAATAGCCATGCTTTGGCTGAACGACTTGACTGAGCTCTTTTAATCCTTTTTTGAATTCCTTCAATAGAGATGATAGGTAATGGATTACCACTCTCAGCATTGTGATCCATGGTCGGATATCTTTCTGTCCAATAGGTTGTAATTGCTTTTGCAAGCCCTATGGAATCCATTCCTGTTTGAATATTTAAACAATTAGAATTCTAGCTTCACTTGTTAAGAGTGATAGATTAAATATACCTTCACCAGCCTGTGCCATATACTCTTGAATGGCCATCATCGTTCCATTATTGGTTAGCCAACTGGCCACCTTTGTATGCTTGTCTTGCTTTGGTGAAGGAAGTTTTCCATAGCAAATGTAATTGACTTCTTGCTTCAGAATCCGATTCGTCACCCATATTCCCCATCCACCTGGCTTGGCAACCACTGAGGCCTGATCCTTTCTGGATTCATAGGCTGTAATCAGGTCACTGGCTTCTCTTGTTAGTTTAGCAAGCTTCCATTTCTGTTCACTCTTTAGCTGTAGCTTAATAAATGTATAGAGCTGGTGATTCCAATCATGAAGTAAAGTAGATCTACCGCTGGGTCGCTTTCTCAAGGGGTACACCTTTCGCCTCAGCCTCTGTAAAGCCAAACATAGAATCTCTGCCTTCATAACTCGAAGAGGACCAGGCAGGCGGGGTCAGCTTGCATATGCTTGTCTTCTGAGATCATTCGCCTAGAGATTTATAGTTAGCCCAGGTCTGAATGTCCAAGATCAAGTAAATAGCTTGCCTGTTCACTATTCAAGTTCTGCAATCCATTGATCTCAGATTCAAGTTGGAATTGTTTCTTTTTGGAATAGCAGCGACAGTCGTGCTCCTTTTGTGTTAAAGGTAGAGGTTTCACATAGCCATGGCACTGGCAGAAACGTGTCCGGTAGTTCCGTGTTCGCTTGGTTGAAGGATATATCTTGGTAGTATTCGATAAAGGTGATTCCCCCATAGTTGGAACTGGATTTGCATTCGCTGCTTCTTGCTGCTTGTTAAATTGATATGCGCGAACTCTTTCCTTGCCGGACATTGGTGGACCATGCATTGTAGGTGGGTGGACAGCCTGGGAGGCACGATATTTGCAAACCGGCTCTTGTGTAGCTGTACGCTTTCTGGCTTTTTCAAGCTCCGTATTGGCGTTTTGTTCTTCCATGGCCCTTGGTTGAATGATTTGAATACAATATCATACAAAAACATTTTATTATTCTTATACGAGTTATAAAGGTCTAAAGGGTTGGCAACTTAGGAGATAGGACTACCATTTTTTTGATGTGTTACACTTGGCGTTACAGGCAAAATTGTCACACTTTTTGTAGGAAAACTAGTATAGAGTCTAGTCTTCTGGAACCATAAGATATATATTATTGTGTTTTATTATTTATTTTCAAATAATATTTAAGCATTTAACATGGGCTTTTCTATCCCATGTTCAGGATTTAATACATCTCTTATATACTATTATTGATTCTAATATTTACTTCACGCTCTTATAGTTTCATGCTTGTTGTTTGCACTACTTAGCAAGATTTCACAGTCGAACCTTTTCGCACTTATGTTTCTTACCATCTTTTCACTATATTTCTTTAATACATATAGCCATAGACATTTGTATAAATATGTTGCTACTACTTACCTGTTTTGGAATAATTAGAAACCAGAACTGCAATCAAATCTGGTCTATACTTCACACCAAGCATGCATGGCAATCCCTCTTTCACTTGTACAGAATTATTCATATAAAATAGATTTTGTCCTGGGTATTCATATTTAGAACACATCAGAGAATCCAGTCTCTGAAGTATTACAGGAATACTGTTCTTTAATATACTACAGGTTGAAAGGTCACTATGTATATACCTGATTTTTCTTATATTTCTAGAAGATGATTTATCAATGGTTCTCCCTGATCCTACCAGTATTGCCACTGGCAGAGGTCGTCCTTGGGCTCTTGTGATACTCAGGAGTAGGTTACAAATTTGTTTTGTCCAGTCGTCAGGCCTCCAGCTATACCAACTAACTAGCTTGATGGCTACTCCTTTCACAAATTGTGACTAAGTAAGGAGGATTTCACATTACTGATACTTATTGGACATTGGTACGTGATGTTTCATGCTCTAATATCACATGAATTATAGCATCTCACACTACTACTACACACTGGTAATGGCATGTAATCATGTTATAATTGTTTGATGGTTCTTGTAACTTCCAACTGTGATTCAGATAATATAACAACCATTGGACCTAGATTCTATTATGGGTTATGGGTTGGTTGCATTTCACATTTGGGTACTTGACTGGTTTTATTAGTTTTAATTAGTTACAGGAATGGGGCACAGTTGACTCAGGAGAGCCTGCGTCAGGTGATTGATTTTACACTATATCTTACTATATGTCATTTGGGACACATGACGTGTCAGGATGAGTCATCAAAGGTTAGGGGTATGGGAACATACCTTTATAAGAAAGGCTACAGGCAGGAGAGATTGGATCTTCACACAGCCATCAAAGCAGTTTTCTATACCAGAAGGTGTAATACAATTTTCTTTATCTTTTACCTGCTTTGCTCTATTACTTCACAACTTGAAGACTATTATAATAATATTAGTGTACAGGTCAACCATATCAAACTAGTATGATACTTCATTCCAAGCTCAACAAACCACTCATCCTAATATACAGGAAGATAGTCACCATCAATTATCACAAAATAGTCCTATACTATCTAACAAGATAGTATCAATCGAGATCTTGTAGATTCAGGGGTGCAGTTGGAGTAAGTGCAATATTATCTGTTGCACTAACAAGACACCAAGATCGTAATATTACAACTTCTCAACAAAATATCCTTTGCCTACCAAGAATGGTTTAAGTAAAGCTGTGGGCTTTTGGTATAAATTATACTGGAGACTCCCACCTGAGTATTTGGACAGCACCTACAATGATGGTGGGAGATGAAATGTGGAATTCGAAGAGAAAATTGAGGCAAAGAATGCAGTGATTATGGAGCAACTAAAGAAAATCTGAGACCTTTGGCTGAAAGTAATAATCTGACATTCTATTTTGGTACTATTTCTCACAAGGATCAAGGGACTCAGAGACCTTGTTTGTGAGATATCAGGTAGGCAGGGGATTGGAGGAAAGTTGAACATAAGAGTGGCTTTAGGTAATAGTTACACTATCTACTTGTAGCAGGTCATCTTATACTGAGAATATAATATAAAGAAAATCGGGCATCATGATATGGAAATATTTGATATGACAAATTCTTACATAGGTGGCAGGTACAGCTAAGCAGGCTCAGGAAGATGTTCAGTTTTTGTATTATTCTAAAGGAAGCACTGACACTCAAACTGCCAATCCTGCCTGAGTGCTATGTGAATTCTTATATAGGGGTCAGGTACTCTGTGACAATTTAAAGTACTCCTATAGAACTACTAAGGCAATGTCAAATGACTACTGATACAATAGAGAAGCTGAGGCAGCCATCATTACAGCGTTCCTCTACTTCCTATAGTATCTAAGCAATCAGGCAGAAGTTGCTTAGAACAAAATACAAAGACCCAATGGACTTGAGAGGAATTGAGGCCTGGGGCAGGATATCATTAGCTTGTTTTCTTAATAGATCTCTTGACTAGTTCCCAAATTTCACAGTATTTTTGTGTTACAATCCCCTAATCTATTGAGGCATTGAGGCCAAATTGAAATGTCTAGTACTTAGACTTCTCTGGATCAAATTTAGGGCTGCCCGGAAAGGCCCTGGGTCAGATTGATGGCCCAGAGTGGCTTGATAAGTTCTACAAGCACCAGGGATAGCTTTTTTCCCATTCCAATGCTTATAATAAGCTCTGTACTCTACTATTAGCAAACAGTATTCTTCTACATATGGTAAGAATAAGCTCCCACACAACAGGCACAACTATGATATTCCCAAAACCCAACAATTCTGATCAGCCCCAAAGTGATTATAATTATAAATACCATTATAATAACAATTAATACAAGTGCCTCTATATTTGTATCACACCTTAGCTCTAAAAGCCTGATATCCAATAATTGAATCATTGATATAGATGATTAGATTGACTTGAGCCATTATGATAGTGGAATGTTGGAGGAATTGTAACGACCCTACAGATAGGTAGCTACAGCGGACTAGACTCAAGCCCACATAGTAAACCAACTTGAAAAGGTAACTAGAGTAAGAGTAGACAAGTATACGTAGTATACTACTAGTAGTAGGCATGAGTTGGTACAAGTACCTAGAAAGTGAGTGGGTGACATGAGGTTGCACAAGGTAACTTTGGGAGAAAATGTCCAAGTACAATTTAGGAAACATAGTAAAAGTTGAACAGGTCCCCTGGGAAATATTATATATAGTCACCTGGACTTACAAGAAGAATAAACACCTGAAGAGATGAAGTTACCCTACCTTGGAAACATCATTACCCTACCTTGGGGACCCAGTCACCCTACTGAAAGTTCTCAGTTACCCTACCTTCAGTGATAAACTCATCCGCGGACTTAGGGCAAAGTTATCCCACAATTGTGGGGCTCTTAAAGGTTCATAGAAATATTTCGTGTAATGGGGTCTTGGCACTGGATGTTAGTCCAAGGCACACAACTGACAGGAGAGTTCTAAGCGATTACAGTGGCTTAGCGTGAGGGTTCGGAGATGACGATCTCAGGTTCGTGATTCAAGGCTGATCACGTAATGGCAGATCAGGGTCAGGGTTCATGGGTTCTTGGCGGGGCTCTTGGTTATCACAATAGCAGACATTATATTTGGAAGTACACAAGTTGTGAAAGAAATACCAAGTAGGGTAAGGAACCAAGAAAATAGGGGGCTTTTTCTTTTTTCTTTTGTTGTTTAAGTCAGATATTTATTGTTAAGGTACAAGAAATCGTATGGAGCGCCAGATATGGCGAAAACAAAACCCATAATCCAAAACAAACAAACAAAGAAAAAATCCGTCACCGATGAACCTCAAAAAAGGGTCTGTACCGGTTCCTGGCCCACATACAGGCACAAAAATCATAACAAGTAATGTAAGGACACCCTTCTAGAACCAGTGGAAAACCCAAACAACTTTGTTAAGAAACACTTAATCCTCCTGAGATGACATAAAACAGTCAAAGGAAACCAAATCAGGAGAGTGGGAGGATACTGACATTGTCGCTGACGGAAGGTGGGAGAACATCTAAGAAAAGAAAGCTGTGTTCGTGAGTCTAATAAGGGAGCAAGAGGGTGCCCCGCAGGGCACCTGAGGACCAGATAGGGGCATCAGGACACAAATCAGAGACCCCTTGAAGCAGGCGATCATGAGCTGGTTTCTTAGCATTGCAGAGGAGGATAGCTTGGTTGAAAGTCTCTGGGGCCTCTCCACACCTTGGGCAGGTAACTGGGTTAGTGTTGTCCCAAGAGCAGTGGGCGTGAATGTAACACTCCTATTGTTGAGCAGGTATGCAACAGGCAACGACAGTTGTCTCCTGTGTAAGCGAGTCTCGCTTTTCTGCACCAAGGCGGAGGGAAATACTATCTCTTCAGATAGTACGAGACTGGCATACTTGTCTTGCGTAATCCGTTCGGAGGATACTATCTCTTCAGATAGTAAGATGGGTAGATCGTCATGCTTGGTAAGGCTATCACAATAGTCCGATGTTCGAGCGGCCCGTCGAGACTATCACAATAGTCTCTGGGTTCTTAGAGCGTAGGCCCTTGTAGAGGAGGAGTGTATGTAAAGAGAGTAAAGCGTAATCGTATTGCAATATCATTAGTATAGAAAAGTACTTAGATGGTTGCCTGAAGATCCTATCTCTTGGTTGTTTTTGTTTTTTTTTTGTAATCATGCGTTATTTGTTATAGGTACAAAAAGCCTTATGCAGCGCTAGCTATGAAGAGAAAAAAACCTATAAGCCCAATAACAACCGCCCGCTGCACCTCATCATAGGTAAAATCAAACCCCCCGAGACCATAGATGAAACTTCCCCCGCCTAGCACCTAAGACTCGCACCTCAGACTCAGACACGTAGGGAAACAACTCATAGAAACATACAGAAGAGAGACCCAAACCCTTCAGCAGGCCCCCTGGTAACACTAGGAAAAGAATCAAAGAAATAGCGAGATGTAACTACTATTGCCACTATGCCTAACCAAAAGGCCCCGCGGCTAGTCGCCGTAAGGGGCAGGCCGGTTCACGGTCGGGACGGACCGGAGGATGGCGACGCGTCGGCGTTTAGGAGAGACCAAGGAGGCAATGCAATACCATGATCAACCGTAACCTAAGCGAGGTTTGCGACCGTAGAGTAAATCGCAGGAGGGAGAGAGGTAGGTGGGCGAGGGGAGCCACCGGTCAGAGGGGATGCCAGCCAACGATGATGAGCAGTAGGGTGCTAGCCGGTGGGTAGCAGTAGGGTGCCAGCCGGTGAGGAGCAGTAGGGTGCCAGCTGGTGGAGAGGATTAGCAGTAAGGTGCCAGCTTATGGGGCAGTACGGTGCCTGAGGACGGAACTGGGAGGGGGGTAGAGGAAGGATTGCGAGCGGGCTAGCCACAACCGACAAACGGGCCATAGCAAGGGCTTTTGGGACGACGACAAGACCGGGACGAGACCGTGACGTTACTAACCGAGGCTTTCCCCATCCGAGATACAAGCCCAGCAAGCCGGGGCCTACTTTGACCGAGAGTCCGACACCGTAACGCCGACCGCGAGTGTAGCGAGAAGCTTTCCGACTGTGACAAATCCTAAGCGAGGTGCGAAGGAAGTGCGGGGTAAGGGGGAGAACCGAACATCATGAGCGGGTGTCAACGACGAACGGGAACAAGAACCCGAAGGAGGGGAGGCAGACGTGCCTCAGGAGAGGAGGGTAGATGGCTTAACATCAACCCCTAGGCAGTAGCCATGATGGGGGAAGAGAGGTGGGTGGGGGAAAGTGACGATGATTTCCCGTGGTGATGAGATTTCAATCGCCGGAGGTGGAGGAGAGATGGTTCGTACCTATCTCTGGGTCACTTTTTTCATTTTTTCATTTCATTTTTTGTAATCATGTGTTCTTTGTTTCTACGTACAAAAAGCCTTATGCAGCGCTAGCTATGAAGAGAAAAAAACCTATAAATGCAAACCCACTGCCCGCTTTACCTCTTCATGGGAAAAATCAAACACCCCGAGTCCATAGGAAACGTCTCCCCCGCCTAGCACCTAAGATAATATACCCCAGACACCTAAGGAAACAATACATAGAAACGTACAGGTAGAGAGACCCAAACCCTTCAGCAGGCTCCCCAAAACAAAGGAAACGACGGCTATTCTAAGGCCCTTTCGGGGCCGGAGGGAGAGGATAGATGATCGCCGACATGGGAAAACACGGAAACCGTGGGCCCACAAGAACCACTCATGCGGTTGTGCAGGTCATTAAATCGATCCAAGGTGTTGATCCATAGCCACGGAGGCAGTGCTATACCACGACTAGGCGTAACCAAGGAAGGGTCGAACGATCAGAGGGGGAGGAGGGCGAGCGGAGCTGTTACGGGGTAGCTAACACGGTAGGATTCCGAGCTAACTAGGCCAAGGATATTCGAGACAACGGATTAATAGTCAGGAAGGCTCGTTGGTAATTGTT